>TARA_B100001057_G_scaffold245279_3_pt1 | contig 44201 bp, 49 predicted proteins | sample TARA_B100001057 | Tara Oceans TARA_B100001057 (sample SAMEA2621839) | marine metagenome | biome: marine biome (ENVO:00000447); feature: surface water layer (ENVO:00002042); material: "saline water (ENVO:00002010), including plankton (ENVO:xxxxxxxx)" | depth 5 m | reverse complement strand
GTTGGTTCTGATAAAACTCTTTTATATAACAAAGAGATGATTAAGAATTGGATAAATTTTGGATTAGAGAATGAATGGATAGAAAGGGATTCAAAACAAATCACTGATTGGGTCAAAATATTAGGAAGTAAAAACATTCAATTAGAAATGGAAAAAATTCATACAAAACACAACAAAGAAGATGACTACGAAGATTATAATGATGTAAGTGGAACATTAATTAACAGAAAAGAATTAAGACAAATAATAGATAACGAATATTTAAAATAAAGTTTATGACAAATAACAGAAACTACGAAATCGTTTATAATGATTTTAAACTATTAAACGGATTGAACTATAGAGATATTGATACAATAGTATTAACTAAAAATGATGTACAGAAAATTAATAGAACTGAATATACAGATTATGACGAAAGTGATTTTTATATTCTTTTGGGATTGGAGATTGACGAATTAATAGATGAATTAAAATTTAAAGTGAGTATAACATATAAATAAAATAGATATGAATTTGACAGACAAAAAGGGATTAAGTAATCATTTAAATATAAGTGTTGGGAAAATTGACAACTTAATGAAAACAAAACAAATCAATTATTATAAAATAGGAAAGAATGTAAGATTCAATCTAAATGAAGTAAATGATTGGATAGGTAATTATAAAAAATAAAAATGTTTGATTTAAACGATTTCTACATGAAATCAACGGACTATGTGAGGTTAGAAAAGTAATTGATTATATCGTATTATTTTACATTAAAATCACATATTATACACTACTACACACTGATAAAAAAAGGGAAGTAAATCTTCCCTTTCTTTTTTGAATAAATTGAAAATGTTTAACTCTTATTCTCTTTATCCATTTGTTTAGTAAGTGTACTTTGAAGATTAATAATATCTTCAATTTTAGTTTGAGATTTAGATTCAAAATCAGTTATCATTAATAACAAACTATCATTAATTACTTCATATAATTTTCTATTGGTAAAATAACCAATTAGTTTAATGTGACTAAGTACTAATGGATTAATTAATGTTGTAAATCTTTGTAAATCTTTTTCATTATTTACTACTGAACTTTTAGACATATCTTATAATTTTTGATTAATATCTTATGAATCTAAATAGGAAGAATTGAGATAACACATTAGTTAAATACTTCTCCCATAAAAACTAATCTTTTACAATCTGAATACATCATTTTCATTCTTTCTTCAACATCAAATCTACCACTTCCTTCAACTACTGTATAGAATGTGTATTTACCATTTGAAACACTAAATCGATATTTTTTTAACTGTGACATAATATAAAATTTTGATTAATATGTGATAAATCTAATAAGGATAATTAGTGACTTCAAATCAGTTAAAACTCTATACTAATTAATTTCAAAACTTTAGATAGACATAGATTTTTACGATATTATAGTATATAATAAAAGTTATTATATACAATTAATATTAACCCATAAAAACAATAATTATATGGATAAAAAAATGAAAACAAAAAATAAAAATTGGGATAGATTAAAAATGATAAAAGTATGTGAAAATGAAATAAATAAATATGATGGTGTTTTAGACGGAATGACTGAAACATTTTATCAATATATGGAACATATGGAAGATTATTTAATAGATGATATTTCTAAAAAATTAATTGAAAATAAAACTGAATATGGTTTAGAAAATGAGAAAGATTATCGAATTAAAAACTTTATAGGTTATATGACTCAGAAGTTTAATGTAGAAATTAAAATCAATTTAAATGATTTAAGAAATGAATGGAATATTAATACAGTATGGAAATGAAAAATAAAATTAGAGAAGATTTAATAAATGAAATATTTAATGAATCAACAATCAATGGAAATGTGATTGGAAGTAGTATAAGAGAAGATGAATTAACAGATGATGAATTTCACATCTTATTTAAAAAACAAATAGAAGTAATAAAAAACAATAATAAAAAATAAAAGTTATGAGATATAGAAAAAATAGAATAAACGGAAATGATATTGATAAAAGATTTGTTCAAAAATTAGTAAAATGTTTTGAAGATTATGAATCACTACAACGAAGAAACAAATTATTAAAAGGTCATTATAAATCTTATCTAAAATTAAGAGAAGAAATAAAATTAGTTGGTGTTGGTTTGGTTAGTGATAAAAATTGGAAGAATTATAAAAACTATCACAAATATTATAAAATGTTTAATGATGAAAATGGAAGATGGAAACATTTAATAGAATGTGGAACATTAAAAAGTGATAATTAAATTTAGAAGATATGAAGAAGTATATAGTAAAAGATGTTAACGATATATTAGATAGTAATATAGATGATAAAGTAATTTCAAATTCAACGATCGTTTATGTTAGAGTATCTACTGTATCACAAATTGACGGAAATAGTTTAGATTATCAACAGAAATTAGGAATTGAATTTTTTGAAAATTCTGATATTAAATTTGATAGTATAATTGTATTAAGGGAAGAAGGAAAAAGTGGAGATGATTATAATGAAACTAATTTCGTTGAACGACCATTATTACGATATATTAATTCTAAAATTGATAGTGGTATTATTAATCACTTTTGGATATATGATTTAAGTAGATTAAGTAGAAATAGTAAATTAAGTCATATTCTATTTAAACAATTTAAGGATAACAATGTTAATCTTTATGTGTTAAATGAGAGGAAAAAAGTAGATGATATTAGTGATAAATTCATAATGAATATGTTGTCATTATTTGATGAATATGAAAACGAAAAACGATTTGAAAGAAGTTTATTCGGTAAAATTGAATCAGTTAAAAACAATAAACATTATGGGGGTAAATATCCTTATGGATATGAGAAAGGAACTAATGGAAAATATAAAATCAATATTAATGAAAGTAAAATAGTTAAAGAGATATTTAACTTATTTGGTGAAGAACGATATTCAATTATGGATATCGTTACTCACCTAACTAATAAGGAAATTAAACCACCAATTAGTACAGTATGGAATGAACAAACTTTAAGGAATATTCTACGAAGTGAAAAATACATTGGGAAACATAGATATGAAATTCGAATGTTAAAAAATGAATCTAAAGAATATTGTAGAGAAAAGGGAAAGTTATTTACTCACACTATTAAATTACCTAAAGTCATTAGTCAAAAATTATTTGATAAAGTACAATTACAAATGTTAACATTATTCGGACAAAGTAATAGAAAGAATAATACTAAATATGAATATTTACTTAATGGATTAATGTATTGTGGAAGTTGTGGAAATAGTTTAAAGATAAATCGAAATCAAAAGATTAATCAAAAAGTATATCACTGTAACTATAAAGAGAAACAATGGAAGTTTAAGGATGATAGATATAATGTTTGTGGAAATGGAAAAATGAGACAAATTAATATTGATATCGTTGAAGATTTAGTTTGGAATGAAGTATTAGAATTATATAAGAATAGTCATATAATTAAAACACAATTTAAGAATTCTGTATTACCTAAAAAGATTGAAGAACGAAATCAACCTAATGATGAAGTTGAATTATTACAAAGAATTAATAATAATAAACAGAATGAAATAGATAAGTTGAATAATAGTAAAATTGAATTGTTTGAACAAAAACTATTATTAAATATGAGTGAAGAACAATATAACAGAATTAGTAAAACTTTAGATGATAAAATTGATAACTACATCAAAAAAATCAGTGAGAATAAATTAAAAATAATAAAAATAACGAACGGAATTGATTGGTATGATTGGTTAAGTGATTTTGAAGAAAAATACTCTCAAATAAAAGATTTTAGAAGTTTAGAAGATAAAAAACTATTTATTAATAATATAGTTAAGAAGATTGATGTGTATTGGGATTCAATTACTAATACTCATAAACTTAAATTATTCTTCCACTATCATATTGTGAATGATGAACGAATAAGATTAGAAAAATATCGGTTTAAAGTTAAAAAGGGAAAAAATTATAAAGTGATTTATACAAAAAATACACCTAAAAGAACAAATGGAAATAATCAGTTTTCTACAACAAAAAAAATGGTGTCAAACTACTCTACAGTAACTGACTTTGCTAGATTTCTAGGCTGGTCAACATTACACTTTCTAAGTTTTGCTATATAATAAGAAAATAATTGTAATGGAATTATATTAACTAGTGGGCTTAAATAATAATTTGTTTGTGGAACTTCAATTACATGATCTGCAATTTTACTTATTTGGGTATCACCACGTGATACAATAGCAATTAATTTACCATTACGAGCTTTGATTTCCTGAGCATTTGAAAATATTTTTTCATAATTTCTTTTATTAGTTGCAATAATTATTGAGGGCATATTTTCATCAATTAGAGCTATAGGCCCATGCTTCATTTCTGCAGCAGGATAACCCTCAGCGTGTATATAGGATATTTCTTTAAGCTTTAAGGCGCCCTCTAAAGCAACAGGAAAACTAACGCCTCTCCCTAAATAAAGTGCATTTTTAGCACTTTTATATTTTTTGGCAATTTTTAAAATTTGACTATTACATTCATTTAATGTGAACTTTATTTTTTCATTAACAGATGAAAGCCCATCCGAAAGCTCTATAAATTCATCTTTGGTAATTTGTTTTTTTAATTTTGCAATAGCAATAGCTAATAAAATTGAAACTGTTACTTGTGCAGTAAATGCCTTTGTAGATGCTACGCCAATTTCAGGTCCTGCGTGCGTAAAAGTACCAACGTCAACAATTCTTGAGATAGAGGATCCTACAACATTACATATTCCATATAAAAAAGCACCCTTCTCTTTTGCTAACTTTAGCGCTGAAAGTGTATCGGCAGTTTCTCCAGATTGAGAAAAACAAATTACAACATCATCTTTATAAATAACAGGATCTCTGTAACGAAACTCGGATGCATACTCTACTTCAACTGGTAATTTTGCCAAACCCTCAATTATATACTCCGCAACTAAACCAGCTATCCAAGATGTGCCACAACCAAGAATAATTATTCTTTTTGCCTTACTAAATATTTTTCTACTTTCGTTAAATCCTCTTAATTTAATTTCTTGTTTTGATTTAATTATTCTTCCTCTTAAAGTATCAATTATTGATTTTGGTTGCTCGTATATTTCCTTTAACATAAAAGTTTCAAACCCACCTTTTTCAATTTCCTCTAAATCCATTGTTAGCTTTTGTATTGTAGGTGATTTTACTTTCTTGTCAATTGTTTGAATTGATAATTTATTTTTAGAAATTTCAACAACCTCTTCGTCATCTAAATATATTGCTCTTTTAGTATATTTAAGAAATGGAGAAGGATCGGATGCAATAAAATGCTCTTCATTACCAACTCCAATAACGAGTGGGCTTCCTTTCTTTGCAAGAATCATTTTTTGTTGCTCTTGTAAACTCATTACTGCAATTGAATAAGCTCCAATAACTTGTATTAAAGATTGCTGCACAGCCTCAATTAAAGATACATTTAAATCAGATTGAATATATTCAATTAAATTAACCAATATTTCTGTATCTGTATCAGATTTAAATTTATATCCCCTCGAAATTAAACCTTCTTTTAAGGAATCATAATTCTCAATTATCCCATTGTGTACAATCGCAATTTTTTTATTCATTGAAATATGGGGATGAGCGTTCTTGTCACTAGGCTTTCCGTGAGTTGCCCATCTAGTATGACCCATAACTACATTACTGATTGATTTTGACTTAATCCGATTTTCTAAATCAATTACTTTACCTTTTTTTTTAATTAAATTGAATTTGTTTTTTTGAATAAAACATAGACCTGAAGAATCATAGCCTCTGTACTCTAATCTTTTTAAGCCCTCAACGACTATTGGTACTCCATTTTTATTTCCAATATAACCAACAATACCGCACATTATAAATTATTTTATTCTGTGTATCTCAAGGTTCATTCCCAAATCACTATTACTTATTAATAACCTTTCGCTGTTAATGCCATTGATACCAAGATAAAGATTAGGATTTTGATCCTCAGTGAGGATGCTTTGAATATACGAAGTGATATTAAAATTATACTCCTCGGTTTCTGAATTATATGAAGCTGTTGAGAGATCATCATTTTCAATATTTGAACCATCTATATATTCATTTAATCTTAAAGCTGTTGGGGGTGTAAAAATATCAATTTGTGCATCTTTATATACTGGAATATTTAATGTAGCCTTGCCAATTACCCAATCATTAAAATTTTCATTTAAAAGAAAACTAAGATCAAGTTCTGCAGCCATGCCTCCCATAGATTGTAAATAAACAAAAGATGAAGATTCGCTACCGTCAATTAAATTTAACAACTCGCTAGCTTCATATTGGTGCATAAAATAATTGTGAGTAGATCCAATTGGAAATTCAACAGGTAATGCAGTTTCGTTATTATTATTTGTATAATTCATTCTCAAAAAACACTCTTGACTACTAGTATCAAAATATAACACAGCGCCATCATTACTTGAGTCTACTTTTAAATAAAGACCATTTAAATAATCCTTGAAATTTTCGTCACTCGATAAATTGCTCTCAGTTGCATTCAAAATTTTTGAACCTAAACTACTTTCACTCAAATCTAGGATTAGTCTAGGTGAAACAGTACTATCACCCCATTGAACATCATTTGGTAATTCTCCTAAATTTATTTGTGTTTCTAATAATAAATTATCAAACTCAAAAGACTCAGTTATAAGTTTATTAGCTTCATCAAGTGATGATAAAGATTCAGAAACTTCATAAACTTTTAAATTTAAAGTTTGTGTTAAATCGCCGTAAGAACCATAATAAGGGATGCTTAATTCCAATTTTACATTTGGATCTAAATCTGATGCATTGAAAACAATATTTTCATCTGGAAGTAAAACCTGCATATAAAAAGAAGCATCACTTTGACCAAATGACGGGTCGTTATATGTTCCTAATAAATTTAAAAAACCAGAGCTGTAAATGTTTTCTTCACGAAAATTATTGACTGTGAAAAACGAGTTTGCTTCATTAAACAAAGTGTTATATGTGTGTTTTTCAATAATAAATTCATCCTCATCAATTAATTCTAATCCTAAAATATCATCTTCTTCAGAGTTACATGAGAATAGAATAATTACAAGAGAAAAACAAAATAATATATTATTAATTACCATATAATTATACAACCTCAGTTGCGCATAAATTATTATAAATATCTATAACCTCTTCAAAATTAGTACTTTGAATTTGATCCGTTGACTGGATACCAAGTTTAGAGATAAAGGAAAAAATATCCTTATTGTTAAAAGACTTCGTAATTTCAACAAAATCTGAATATTGAATTGCTAATTTATTTAGATTTTTAGCATTAGGAGTGTCTATTAAAGAAAGATAATTATCTTCAATTTCATCAAATAATATTTTAGTTTTCAAATCTTTATTCAAAGATCCAACAAAAGAATCTTTAAACAGGGAGTAAACAACCTTTGTTTGCTCAAAAGTACTAGCTTGATGATATTTTTCCTTTAAATACATTGGCACCAAAGAACTAAGCCATCCATTACAATGAATTATGTCAGGTGACCAACGTAACATGATTAATGTTTCTAAAACACCTTGACAAAAAAACATCATTCTCTCATCATTGTCTTTAAATATGTTATTATTAGAATCTTTTAATGTCTCTTTTCTTTTAAAATATTCATCGTTATCAATAAAATAAACTTGCAACTTTGCTTTTTGCACTGATCCTACTTTTATTATTAAGGGCTGATCAATATCATTAATAACTAAATTAATGCCTGACAATCTAATAACTTCATGTAATTGGTGCCTCCTTTGGTTTATACATCCATATCTAGGAATAAAAACACGCACTTCAAAATCTTCATGATTTTGAACAAAAGTTGCTAATTCTAATACTTTTTCTGAAATTTCAGTTCCATTTAAAAAAGGTGAAAGTTCTTGGGCTATATATAAAATTCTCTTTTTCATATTCTTACATCAATATTTGTAATGCAAAGTTAAGACTTTTTATGGATTTTTTCAAGATTTATATTTAGCTTTATAAAAAGCTTGACTTGTGAGCATAATTAATTGATATCTAATAAACAAATGAAACAAATTCAACAAGTAAGTCAACTAAATAACTATATCAAAAATTTAATTTCAGAAAACAAGTCTATTGGCTTAATTCCAACCATGGGATATCTTCATGAAGGCCATGAGTCTTTAATAAATAAATCAAAAAAAGAAAACGACATAACAATTGTTAGTATTTATATTAACCCCATTCAATTTGATAATGAAGATGACTACGAAAAATACCCTAGAAACATAACTGCCGATATAAAAAGACTTCGAAAATTAAATTGTGACTTGTTATTTCATCCAGATGATAGTGAAATTACTAATTTACCAAAGCAAAATATTAAAATAAAATTTGACAATCTTACACAAATTTTAGAAGCCAATATGAGACCGGGGCATTTTGAGGGTGTTATTACAATTGTTACTAAACTATTTAAAGTAATAAAACCAAATAAAGCATATTTCGGTGAAAAAGACTTACAGCAACTATTGATTATCCAAAAATTATGTGCTGAAAAATATACAAATATTCAAATCATTAAGTGTCCAACAATAAGAGAATTTAATGGTTTAGCCAAAAGCTCTAGAAATAAGCATTTAGACATTGCTAACTTTAATTTAGCAAGTAACATATTTAAAATGCTGAAATTCACAAAAAAAAATATCAAAATTTTAGGAGTTGAAAAAACTAAAAATTACGTTACTAAATATTTAAATAATCTAGGGGGCATAAATTTAGAATATTTTGAAATAATTAGCTCAGAATCATTTAGTTTTACAAATACAATTGATGCTAACAGTACTTATTATGGGTTAATTGCTGTTAAAATTAATAATATAAGACTTATTGATAATATAAAATTATAATTTATGATGATAGAATTAGTAAAGTCTAAAATACACCGCGTTACTGTAACTGGAGCAAATTTAGACTATATGGGCAGTATTACTATTGACCCTGATCTTTTAAATGCATCCAATATTATTCCTGGGGAAAAAGTTCAAGTTTTAAGTACTCTTGAGGGTGAAAGATTGGAAACATATGTAATTGAGGGGAAAAAAGGGAGTGGTGAAATTATAATTAATGGACCCGCTGCTCTAAAAATAAAAACAGGATCTGTAGTAATTATAATAAGTTATATTTTAATTGATGTAAAACAAGCTAAAAGTTTTCAGCCAAATATTATTTTTCCAAATGAGAAAACAAATAAACTAAAAGTTTGAGGTACTTTGATAAAATATTGAATTTTCTTCTTCCTTTAATTATTGGCTTTGAATTGTTAATTTTAGTAGTTGGTAATAACTCGCCAAAGGAAATTTTATTAAACCTCCAAGAAGTTTTAAAATCTCCTTCAAACTGGACATTAATTATTTTATCAATGTCAATTGGATACTTAAGTGAAGTTTTAAGAGGAATTCGTTGGAAAATTTTAATTGATCCAATTGGATATAAAGTAAAATATCTAGACTTAATAAACTCTTGCGCTGCTGGCTATATGTTCAATGCTGTTATTCCAAGATCAGGAGAGTTGGCCAGGTGCACAATGCTAAACAGAGTTTCTAATGTTCCAATCACTTATTTATTTGGGCATGTTTTAATTGAAAGAGTTATTGATTTAATAATTCTTTTGTTTTGTGTTTTAATTTGTGTTGGATATAAATGGAATATTATTTATAATTATTTTTATGAACACATAATAATTTCAAATTCTTTAAAAAGCTTATTTATTTATGTTTTAATCATTATTGTTTTTCTTAGTTTTCTTTCTCCATTAATTAAAAGGAAAATAAGCTCTACTAATTCAATTAAATGGATATTTAAATATTTGAAAAACATCAAAACCGGCGCCCTATCTATATTTAACATCAAAGAAAAAAAACTGTTTGCTTTTTATACTTTTATGATTTGGTTCTGCTATTTATTCATGACATTTATTTGTTTTTGGTGCTTTAAAAGTATGCACCAATTCAATATTATGGATGGGTTATTAATTATGACAATTGGTGGAATTGGAATGGTGATTCCTACTCCCGGGGGTATGGGTTCTTATCATGGAGCAGTCTTCATAGGGCTACACAGTTTATTAAATCAAAGTGCTGAAATTGCCACAACCTTTGGCTTTTTAGTTCACGGAGCCCAAACTACTATGATAATAATTATGGGATTGATAGGTTTTATTATGATTAGCGTTAAAAAAACATATAACTTAAATAAATATGAGAGAGCTTAATTATAAGATTTTAAAAAGCTATAGTGACTTAAGCAAAACATTAACTAAAAAAGGATTTACAGATAAAAAAATTGTCTTCACAAATGGATGCTTTGATATACTCCATTATGGTCATATAAAATTACTCATTGAGTCAAAAAAACAAGGAGATTTATTAATTGTTGGTTTGAATTCAGATAATTCAATTAAAAAAATAAAAGGACCCGACAGGCCAATAAACAATAACCATCAAAGATCATTAATGTTGGCATCATTATCTTATGTTGATTTTGTTGTTTTTTTTTCTGATCCTTCACCTATAAAATTGATAAAAAAAATTAAACCAAGTGTTATAACTAAAGGTGGAGATTATAATTTAAATTCAATAATTGGAGCTAATTATATTAAGAGTATTGGAGGTGAAGTAAAAATAATACCATTAGTTCCAAATTTATCGACATCAAAATTAAGTAAAAATTATAAATTTTAGTTTTTACAATCCTTATCTGATAATTTCTTATTTTTTTGTATATTTATCAACACTTTTATCATAAACTTGTTAGCATGAAAAATTTTACATCATTAACCATTGTTTTATTTTTATTTTCTCTTATTACTCTTTCACAGGAAAAGCCTTGTGGAACTGATCATGTTGTAAATAAAATTCTTGAAAAGAATCCAGAAAAAATTGTTTTAAAAAATCAACTAGAATCATTCACGAAAAACTTCGTATCAACAAACAAGTTTACTAATAGAATGAATGAAAATTATATTATACCAGTTGTAGTTCACGTCATCCACAATTATGGCGAAGAGAATATTAGCGATGAGCAAGTTGCCAGAGCAATAGAAACTATAAATGAAGATTGGAACGCAGAAAACGATGATATTACGCAGACTATTGAAGAATTTTCTGAAATAGTTGCTGATTTTGGTGTTGAATTTAGACTAGCTACTAAAGACCCAGATGGAAACTGTACTTATGGAATCACAAGGACTGTGTCTCCACTAACTGAAGGTAATGATGAGGCCGCAAGAACTCTTGTTTCTTGGCCTGATCAAAACTATGTAAATATTTTTGTTATTAAAAGTATGTCGCCAGGATCATCAGCAGCTGCATACGCATTTTACCCTGGAATGGGTGATCCGAATGATTGTATTGTATCAACACATACGTACTTTGGACATGGAGTTGGTACAGCTGGTAGTAGTAATTATGTTAAACACACTATGTCACATGAGATGGGACATTTCATGAACCTAGCTCATCCTTGGGGAAGTACAAACTCACAAGCTCTTCCAGAAAATTGCTTAGAAGATGATGGCGTTGAAGATACACCTAATACTATAGGATCAAATCTAAATTGTAATTTATCTCAAGCAACATGTGGAAGTTTAGACAATGTTCAAAATATAATGGATTATGCTTCATGTGCCACAATGTTCACTGAAGGTCAAAAAGAAAGAGTTCACGCAGCCTTAAACTCATATTATAGAGAGAATTTATGGCAAGAAGATAACTTAATATTAACAGGGGTTGATGAAGCAACATTCAATTCTAATGAATTATATAGTACATGCGCCCCTATTCCTGATTTTAATACTAGTACTAATACTGGCTGTCAGGGTAGATCTATTGATTTTACAGATTACTCCTACAATGGTGATAATATTTTTTATTATTGGGATTTTGGCTCAGGAGCATCCCCTCAATTTTCAAACGATAAAAACCCTTCAGTCATATACAACGAAAAGGGGACTCATGATGTAACTCTTACAGTTTGTAATGGCCCAATAGATAATAATGATTCTTTTTGTAGAGAAATCACAAGACAAAACTACATGTATATCTTAGATGATGTTATAGTTAGTGATAGTGGAATTAAACAAAACTTTGAACCAACTAGTAATGGTAGCTTCCCAGAAAATGATGGTTGGTATATTTTCCCTCAAGATAACGAGGATACTTGGGAAATAACCACTTCTGGCTCTTGGAATGATGAAACTTCAATTAGAATTAGAAGTAGATATTTTGGTTATGAACTAGTGAGTCACAGTTTTACTACTCCCGAACTAGACTTATCAAATTTGAGCTCGGCTAGACTTTACTTTAATCTAGCTTATGCATTAAAAAGTAACCAAACAGATTTTGAGGATAATTTATATATCCAAGATCAACTTATAATATACACCTCCGATGACTGTGGTGAAACATGGATGCCTAGAAAAACATATGATGTGGACGATTTAATAACTGTTTTTAACGAATATGGAAACCCCCAAACCTTTTTTAATGACTTTATTCCTGAAGGAAATGAAGAAAACCCTGGTGACTGGTCTCAAAAAGAATTTAGTCTTAATAATATTGCAGGAGATGAAGGTGTCATTGTTAAATTTGAATTTACAGGGATCGGTATCGATGAAAATGGAATTAATGTGGGGGGTAATTGGTTATATATAGATAATTTAAGAATAGGTCAAAATTTTGTTGATATAATTGATGACGAAAAAATAACATTTAATATTTACCCAAACCCATCGAATGGAAATGCCAATATTGAAATTGGCTTAAACGCTCCTGAAAAAGTAAAAGTAGACATATGTAATATTTTAGGAAAGAGTATTGCTATTAAAGAATTTAATTTACGAAAGGGTTCAAATCAAATTTCAATAAATGATATTTACTCTAATATGCCTACTGGTAATTATTTTGTTAATGTTATTACAAACAAAGAAAAATTATCACGAAGTGTTTTAATTACAGAGTAGTTCTGATGAATTTTAGTTTTTTTCTTTCCTTTTTTCTGGGATTATTGTCTATTTGTTTTGCCCAACAAAAACTCTGTGGATCTGTAGAGGCGATAAATAGATCATTAAATAAAAATCCCGAAAAAAAACAAATTATAGAAAAACTAGAAGATTTTACAAAACAGTATATAGAACAAAAAAATTTATGTAGAAATGTGGATTCTACTTATATAATCCCAACTGTTGTTCATGTTATTCATAATTATGGCCCTGAAAGAATTTCAAAAACACAAGTTAATTCATGTATTAAAACAATGAATGATGATTTTAATGCACTAAATGATGATATAAATGGTGTAATTAATGAGTTTACTAATTTAATTTCTGATATGGGAATAGAATTTAGATTAGCAAAAATTGACCCATCAGGAAACTGTACAGAAGGAATTACATATCATCAATCAGTACTAACTTACGAAGGCGGGGAAAATGTTAAAGAAAATACGTATTGGAATAATGATATGTATATGAATATTTGGGTTGTTGCTGATTTAGCAAGCGAAGGAACGGCTGCTTATGCATATTACCCTGGAACAGCTCCTAATAACCATGAGGGAATTATTTGTGATGATGATTATTTTGGCACAACTGGAACAGCAAGTAATAGTAACTGGTCAAGACATACCATGCCCCACGAAGTGGGTCATTATTTAAATTTAGCGCATCCTTGGGGAAGCTCTAATAGCCCAGGAAATGCAGATGAAGACGAAGATGGAGTACCTGATAATTGTCTAATTGATGACGAAGTTGATGATACTCCACTAACATTTGGTATTGAAAATTCTAATTGCCCATTAAATCAAAGCTCATGTGATGATTTGACAGATAATGTTCAAAATATAATGGATTATTCTAACTGTGCATTGATGTTTACTAATGGCCAAAAAGAAAGAGTCCACGCAGCATTAAACTCTGATGCAGGTGGAAGAAATTTACTTTGGCAAGAAAATAACTTGTGGAATACTGGCGTTCATGATGATTATTTGGGAGGGGTATGTGAGCCTGTTGCAGATTTTAAATCAAATACACAGTCTGGATGCAGTTCAGTAACAATATATTTTGAAGAAATGGCATACAATACAGATGAAATAGAATCTTTTTTTTGGGAATTTGGAGAAGATGCTATTCCCAGTTCATCAAATGAGGCAAACCCAATTGTTTCTTATATAACTCCGGGAACTCATGATGTAAAATTAACAGTAAGTAATCAATCTGGATCTTCAGAAATAATCAAAGAAAATTATATAACAATCCTAGATTCGGATTCCGCCCCCTATATAGAACAATTTGAAGATATTAATTTCCCGGAAAATACAAATACATCAAATTGGTATATTAAACCATCTGAAATTGATCCAACATGGCAAAGAACTGGATTGGCATCTTATAGTGGAAATGGGGCTATTCGTATAAGTAGTCAATATATGGAAAGAGTAAATGTAGAACATGAGCTTATTAGTCCAGACCTAGATTTTTCTAATCAAACTACTTCAGCAGCAGACCCATTATTATTATACTTTGATCTTGCATACGCCAAAAGACTACCTTATAATTTAGAAGATGGTTCAAGTATAATTAATGATCTTTTGACTATTTATGTTTCAAAAAATTGTGGTGAAAGTTGGATAAAAAGAGCCGAGTGGAACGCGGACGAACTAAATAGTAAGGAAAATGGGATTGCGTTTAATCCATACACACCTGAAGCTGAAGACTGGAAAGAAATGACTGTTAATATTCAAAATGCCGCTGAATCACCTAGTGTTATTATTAAATTTGTATTTACTGGAAATGGAAAATTATTAGAAGAACAGGCCTTTAATGTTGAAAATGGAACCATAATAACCAATAATATTGGTGGTAATTGGTTGTACATTGATAATATAAGAATAGGTAACGGACAATGGGAAGATTTCAGTAACAATAATTTTGAAATTAATTTAATTCCCCAACCATTTACTGAAAATGAAGGTTTTCTAAAATTTAAAATTGAAAAAGAGCAATTTTTAAATATCTCTATTTATGATTTATTTGGAAAGAAGGTATATGAAAATGAAAAAATATATTATAGTGGAAACAATACCTTATCTTTGATAGATTTTATAAATAATAATAAATCAGGTTTATATATTGCCACATTAAATTGTGGTAATTTTAGTACAAATAAACGTATAATTTTAACAAAATAAATATGAGAAAAATTGTTATAATTTTTACAATGATCTTTTTAAGTACCTTGTCATATGCACAAAACGAAATAATGCCATGTGCTACACATATTGTGTCAAAGAAAGAATATGAAAAAAACCCTGAAATTTTTTTAAAAAATAAAGAAAAATTAGACTCAATTACGACATTATACAACATTAATAAAAGAAAAGGTTGGTCTCAAAAAATTATTCCGGTAGTTTTTCATATTATGCACGAGGGAAATCCTGTAGGAGTGGATGAAAATATTTCTAAAGAACAAATTGAAGACGCTATTAGATTAATGAACGAAGACTTCAACGCTATAAATTCAGATTTATCCAACGTTATTGATGAATTTCAAAATATAATTGGCAATACAAATGTGACATATAAATTAGCACGAATTGATCCTAATGGAAACTGTACAGAGGGAATAACTAGAACATATTGGGAGGGAACATCATCTGGAAATGATGACGCAAAGCAAGTCATATTTTGGGATGACACTTCTTATTTAAATATATGGGTAGTGAAAAGTATCGATCCAAGTATTGGTGCTGCGGCATACACATATGTGCCGTCTACTGGTGGACCAAGTTTTAGACATGGAATTATAGCAAATCACGAGTATGTAGGAAGTATTGGAACAGGAAGTAATAGTAGTTATGTCAGGCATACTTTATCTCACGAATGTGGACATTTTTTTAACTTAGAACATACGTGGGCTGAGTGGGCAGATGTTGGGCTTTCAACAAACTGTAATCAAGATGATTTTGTAACAGATACACCTAACTGTATTGGATCGTACAGTACTTGTAATCTTTCTTCGCAAAGTTGCGGAACTCTTGATAACGTGCAAAATATAATGGACTATTCAAGTTGCACAGCCATGTTTACTCAAGGACAGGTTACGAGAATGCAAGCATCTTTAAACTCAAGTGTAGGTGATAGAATTGATCTTTGGCAAGAAGATAATTTATGGGCTACCGGAACTCATCCAAACTACCAAGAAGAGGAGTGTTTAGCTAGTGTAGACTTTTATATTCCAAACGGCAGTTCTTGTGTTAATACCGAAGTACAAATTTTCAATAATACATATAATGATGGTGAGAACCCAGTATACTATTGGACATTTCCCGGTGGGAATCCGCCAAACTCTTACGATGAAAACCCAATTGTTAACTATAGCTCACCTGGAAATTATAATGTTTCTTTAAGTGTTTCAACTGATGCGGGAACATCATATGAAACTATAAATGATTTTATTGAAATTTATGACAATAACCCCATATTATCATCAATTAATGAAAGTTTTGAGTCAAGTAGTTTTCCAAATTCTGGAAACATATTAAGTAGTTGGGTAATAGATGAACAAGAAACTGAAAATACATGGAATAGATCAGAGTTAGCCTCTAGCCTCGGTAGCGCATCGATAAGAATTCGTAGTCGTTTCTTTTCTGGCGAAATTAATCACAATTTAATGTCACCATTTATAAATCTCAGTCAATATGAAAATCCAGTTAGGTTATATTTTGATTATGCATATGCAAGAAGGAATAGTCAAAGTGATGACCTATTAAAAATTTTAGTTTCAGATGACTGTGGGCTTTCATGGACTCTTAGAAAAGATTTAACAACTGATGAACTAATTACTAATGGGGGCTCTAATGTAACAAGTGTATTTGTTCCCAGTAGTTCACAGTGGGAAGAAGAATATGTAAATTTAAATCCTTGGGGGGGGGATGAAAGTGTAAAAATTAAATTTGAATTCAGTGGGGAAAATGGTAATTATTTATATATCGATAATATTAGGCTCGAATCTGCGAATATTGGATTAGATAATAATATTATCAGTAAAAACAAAAAATTACTAAAAACCATTGATATACTCGGTAGAGAAAATATAAAAACTAAATTTTATATTGAATTGTATGATGATGGTACAATAATCAAAAACTATAAACTATGAAACAAATTGTTCTTTTAATATTATTTATTCCAATATTTCTTTTCTCTCAAAATAAAAAAGAAGAGAAAAAAGCAATCAAAGCAGTAACCTTTTGGCTATCTCAAATAGACAATGAGAAATATGATAATAGTTGGGAGATTTCAGGAAATTACTTTCAAGAAAATATTCAAAAAGACAGATGGGTAGCTACCCTAAGAGCATCTAGAAGGCCTTTAGGAAAATTAATTTCTAGAAATAATGATTCCATTGACTATCACGCTTCTTTACCCGGGGTCCCTGACGGAAATTACTATATTGTTCATTTTAACGTTACATATGAAAACAAGGATGAAGCTAAGGAAACTATCACATTATCAAAAAATGGAAAGGGGCTATGGGAAGTAGTTGGGTTTTTTATAAAATAAAATGATTAATAAAGCAATTTCTAAAATTATTAAATCCAGGAGAACAACTTATCCTAAAGATTTTAATGGAGCTAGAATAAAAAAAGAAGTAATTGAAGAAATTTTAGAAAACGCCAATCAAGCACCCAGTCACAAAATGACACAACCATGGTTTTTTAAAATTTTCACCAATGGGAAAAAAAATGATCTTGCTAATGCTATAATTAAATTAAACATTAGCTCTGGTGACCCTTTTAAAAAAAAATTGTTTGAAAATTTTGAAAAAACTAGTCATATAATTGTTATTTGTTTAAAACGACATGAGGGCATAGTGCCAGAATGGGAAGAAATTGCGGCAACGTCAATGTCTGTACAAAATATTTGGCTTAGTATAGTTAATTCTAAAATAGGCGGATACTGGAGTACACCAAAGTATTTAAATAATCTAAATCAATATTTAAAACTAAAAAAGAACGAACGGTGCCTTGGCTTTTTTTACCTGGGTTTAGTTGATTCTTTTAAAGTTAGAAATATATCTAGAACAAATGTCCGTGAGAAAACAATTTGGGAATAACAATTCAATAGTAAAAATAAGAAAAGGTAAAAAAAAAGATTTACCTACCATATTTAACTTAATTAAAGAACTAGCCCTATATGAAAACTCTTTAGATAAAATATTAATTACTGTGAAAGATTTAGAAAAAGATGGTTTTGGCACAAATCCTTTGTATTGGATTTTAATTGCAGAAATAAAAGGAGAAATTATAGGAATGGCTTTTTATTATATTAGATATTCTACCTGGACTGGTAAAGTTTTATATCTAGAAGATTTTATTGTTAAGGAGGCTTTTAGAAGAATGGGGGTTGGATCTCTTTTGTTTGAAGAATGTATTAGAGTATCTAGAAAAATTAAAGCAAATGGTATGGTTTGGCAAGTATTAAATTGGAATAAAAGTGCTATAAATTTTTACAAAAAATATAATGCGGAAATAAAAAATGATTGGTCAAACGGCAAGCTTAACAGAGGACAAATTAATAGTTTGATTACATAGTGTTATTTAAGGACACATATAAAGAAATTACAAAAGATTCCGTAGGATATTATAAGGAAAAAGGAAGTAGATTTGTTGGATATTGTTATACAGTTAAAACAGAAAAAGAAGTAAAACAAAAGATTGAAACAATTAAAAAAAAAGAAAAATCTGCTAACCATTTCTGCTTTGCTTATTCATTAAACTATGATAAATCTAATTGTAAATTTTATGACGATGGCGAACCATCGTACACAGCTGGGAAGCCAATTCTAGGTCAAATAAAATCACATGACTTGACAAATGTTTTAATTATTGTAGTGCGTTATTTTGGTGGAACAAAATTGGGAATACCTGGTTTAATAAGATCATATAAAAACACAGCAATTAACGCAATTAATAATACAGAAATAGTCACAAAAAATATTCAAGAAGAATACGAGTTACTTTTTAAATACTCTTATTTAGGTGAAGTTATGAAACAAATAAAAAAATGGGATTTAGTTATCTTGGAAAATAATTTTAATTTAGACTGTAAAATAAAAATATTAGTATCAAAAAAAAAAAGTGATCTTGTTTTTGACTTTTTTAGTAAACATAAAAGTGTAAAAATTAAATACGTTAAATCAATATAAATTATGATTCTTTTATTTAGAATAATTGCTTTTTTAGAAGGACTATCGTACGTCTTCTTATTATTTGTCGCTACACCAATTAAATATATTTTAGAAAATGATACTTATGTTAAACTACTTGGCATGCCTCATGGCATATTATTTTTAATTTACCTTGTACTAGCAATTTATATTAAATCAACACTGAATTTAAATGTACGGACATTTGTATTTATTTGTATAGCAGCATTTATACCATGTGGAACATTTTACATTGAATTAAAATATTTAAATAAATATTGAATTCTTATATTTATAAGTAAATGATCTTTATATTCTATAAAATTTAAAAAATGAAAAAATTATTTATTATAACAGCTCTTGTTTTAATTTCTTGTGGAAACAACTCTCCTTCTGCTTGTGACTGCGCTGAAATGTCAAAAGAAAGAATAGAAAGCAAAATGGAAACATTAACAAAAAGCTCTGAAGAACAGCAAGAAATTTTCAAAAACTGGGAAGAAAAATTAGCTCCTTGTGCAAAAAAAATTGAAGAATCTTTGTCGTTTGAAAAAGAAGTTCAAGATTGTTTAATTAGTTTATTTCAACTAGATAATGATGAAGTTTTAGAAGATAATTCTTCAGAATAAATTAACAACATTTTAAAAAAATTACTATGAGAAAAATCACAATACAATTAATTTCAGTTTGTCTATTATTTTCATGCATGAACGATAAGTCATCATCTTCATCAAATACTAAAGAAATAGATGGATATAGTATTTCAGCATGCGAATGTGCTGGCTTAGCAGTTTCTGCTTTAAAAGAAGCATTTTCAAATCCTAATATTAGTCCTGAAGAAGCTAATATAGTGAAAGAAAAATGGATGAAAAAAACTAAGCCTTGTGAGGTGAAAAGTAAAGCTGACCCTGTATTTAAAAAAGAAATGGAAAAATGTCTTAAAGATAAAATGAACAAAAAATAAATTGTTTCATTTGTTTATTAACAAGTCTATTTTTTTTTAAAAAATAGACTTAATGGGAAAAAAAATAATAAGAAAAAGTATTTTTTTGTTATTATACCTATAGCAGAAATAATCAAAGCAAATATTAAAAACCACGTATAATTTTTCTTCATTTTAAAAAATTAAAACCCGCAAAAAGGCTTGGAGAAATTCCAATAAAACATGTTTGACATAGTTGTAATAATTCGGTAATTCTGCAATTTTTTTTCAAAAACCAGACCCGCCCTAGCTACCACAAACATACACATCAATATAAATAAGTGTTAATTTCTCAAGCGTTACCTTAATGCAGGTTTTATTTAAATTGAGTAATCTTTTTTTCTACTCTTCCATCACTATAAAGATACAATCTAATTTTATTACTTTCATAATTTGTAGCATCTCTTCCTAGTATATCTTTTATATAAATTAATTTTCTTTTTTCAAGATTCTCATATAATGACAAACCATCACAACTATCTCCAATACCATCTAAGTCATAGTCATCTTGATTAGGGTTATAAACATCTGGACAATTATCAATCTCATCACAAATATTATCAATATCGGTATCTAACACACAATTCCCATCACAATCTAAATAATTCACACCGTAAATATCTTCAGGATACACACAAAATTGTGTGCCCAATGGATTATAATTACAAGCGGTAAAATCTTGACTACAACCCTCAATTTCTAACTCATCACATATTCCATCTTCATCAACATCTTCAATACAATTACCCTCACAATCGTAAAATTCTTCTGCATAATCACAAAGTTGACCTTCAAAATCTTCGTTTGCTAATTCATTATAATTACAAGCGAATTCATCTGTGCAACCATAAATAGTAAAGTAGCAAGAACTATCATCCTCTGTAGCAAGTGGATTGAAATTGTCGGCATCTGAATTTGTGCAACCTAACACTTCTAATTCATCACATATTCCATCGCTATCAATGTCCTCAATACAATTACCCTCACAATCATAAAGTTCTTGTGCATAATCACAAAGCTGGCCTTCAAAATCTTCATTTGCCAATTCATTATAATTACATGCTAATTCATCTGTACACCCACTTATTATACAAGTACCATCATCTCCATCTGCGGATAAATTAAAGTTTATTGCATCAGGATTGGTACACCCACACTCGTTTGCAAAAAAAGAACCCCAAGCAGGTGATGATTTGGCCCAAGAAAAGGCATAATTAGATTCAATACAGTTAACATCTGTTCCCGTTAGACTAAGTGAAAAGTTAATATAATAAGGAACATAATTTGACAAATTTATATAATTTAATTGCGGGTTAAATTCAAAATTTATCGCTATTGATTCATTTACAGCTGAGCAATTCCAATTGGCTGATCCGTTTACTGTATATGAAGCATAAAGATTAGATAAATCAATTTCCGTAAGTAAATTATATGAAACGTCTAGTTCACACAAATTAGGAAAAGCTTCTATGCCTGTTAGATCTTGTATAAGAGCGCCAGAAAGATCTAAAGCATATACCGTATAATTGTAGCCTATTTGCCCATCTATCAAATTATCATAACCTAATTCAATTAATTTATTTTCAAAATTAATATCTGGAATAGGAATTTGAGAAAAACTATTTACACTAATTAAAAATAATACTATTACTTTTTTCATTTATCTTCTTTTTAAACCATCTTCACTAAAGTGTAAAGGTAATAAATCTTTTGCCTGTTTAAACTTTAATAATTTTTCAGTGTCAAATAAAAGGATCTCAATTGGAGAACTTTGTTTAAGCTCATATTCAAGAATGACTTGCCTACACATTCCACAAGGTGCAACAGGGCTTTTAATTTCAAAGTCGTCGGTACTTGTTGTAATTGCTAACTTTTTAATTTTAAGATCAGGATAATTTGCTTTTGCATAAAACAGAACTACTCTCTCAGCGCATATACCACATGGAAAAGAGGCATTTTCCTGATTATTTCCTACAAGAAATAAACCATTTTCTAATAATAGGCTAGCGCCGACTTTAAATTTAGAATACGGTGCATAAGCTTTTGGTAATATTTCTTCTGCCTTTCTTATTAATTCTGATTCTTCAAATAATAAAGATTTTCTATCTGTTATTTCATCAAATTTTATTTCAAAAACTGGCATAGGAATACTTGCTTTATTTTACATAACAAAGTGGAATAATATGATTAAAAAATTTAAGGGTTATATTATTGGGCTAATTTAACATTAACCGCATTTATTCCTTTTTGACCCTCTGCCAATTCAAACTCAACTAAATCTCCTTTAGCTATTCTATCTACACATCCAGTAGCATGAACAAAGTGCTCTTTTTCAGAGTCGTCTTCAGTGATAAATCCAAATCTTTTGTCTTCATCAAAAAACTTTACAGTTCCTTTTTTCATTATTAGTGTTATATTTATTATTAATTAAATATACGCAATTATTATTGCTCAAATAAAAAATTTAACAGCTAATTAAAAAATAAAATGAACAGGGGAAAAAAAGAATTAAGTCCATTGCATTGTTTATACTACATTTACTACTCTTTTGCAACAAAAACTGATGAAAGCTTTAATCAATCTCAAATTAATCAAATTATTGTGTTTTTAAACAAGTGGACAGGTAATAACAAAACAAGCGAGTCTATTATTTCCGAAACAAAAGCATGGGTAAAAGAAAATAAGCCATTAAAAGAAGAAGAGTTAAATATTATGTTTTCAATGATAGATTACTTAAACAAAGAAAATATATTTTCACTAATTGACAAAGAACATATCCTTTTACAAATTAGACAAATTGCAAGATATGATGGGTCTTTTTCCGAATCAGAGAGAAAATATCATGACCTTTTAGCTTTTCACTTTGGTTTAAATATAAGAGTTTCGGCTTGTTCAACAAATGAAATAGAAGAAAGCGCAAAAGAAGTTGAAAGAAGAAAGATTGGATTTAAGATTAATCGAAATTAAAAACCTAAAATTGTAACAACTATATTTCTAGAAAGCGGAGCGTTTCTGTGTTCATACAAATATATACCCTGCCAGCTTCCTAAATTCAAATTACCATTTGTGATAGGGATAGTTAACTGATTACCAATTATTGTTGACTTAATATGGGCAGGCATATCATCATCTCCCTCTAATTTATGTTTAAAATATGGTTCTTGTTCCGGCACAATTTTATTAAAATAAGCAGTCATATCATTTCTTACCGTTTGATCGAAATTTTCATTTATGGTCAAAGAAGCTGATGTGTGTTGTAAAAACAAATGCATGGTCCCTTTTTCAATTAACTCTAATTCAGAAATACTATTAATAATTTGAGGAGTAATTAAATGTATGCCTCTTTTTAAGTTTTTGAATACAACTATTTCTTGAAAAACCTTCAATTTTTATATAATTTATTTATAATTTCTCTAGCTTTATTAAGATCTTTTTCTTGAACATATAAGTTTCTTTCATTATTGGCACAAAATGGATCAACCCATCCGGCGATTAAGTTATTATTATAAAAATCTTTCACTCTAAATTTTATACCATAACTCGAAAATAAAGATTGAATTTGTGGTAACTCGAATAAATTAACAGTTTTTAAAAACCTATAAGACATACTTATGGTGCCTCAATAACTTCATTTATAATCATTAAACCGTTTGATGTCATGAAACTAATTTGAAAAGTATAAAGTTCTCCTTGATTATATGAGGGCGCTGTAATAAACTCTGTACTTGTTTCTACGTTCTGAGACACATCATCTTCAGCAATTTTATTACCATCTTCATCAAAAACTTTGTAAAAAAATCCATATTGGATAAAATAAGATAAAATTAACGGATCAACTATTTCTAAGTATAGCTGACCGGGAAAAGTAGAAAAATTAAAAATATATTGGCTTGGCTCCAAAACTGTTGAAGGGCTAGGTAGATCTATAGGAATAGGGGGCTGAATAGCACCGTTAGAAAACGTAACAATCAATTCGCCGTTAACAATATCGACTTGTTGAATCGAGACTCCATCTGAACCATCTAGCCCAGGGGGGCCCACAGGTCCCTCTAATCCAACTCCCACTGGTCCCTGTGGACCCTGCGTTCCGGGGTTTCCCGGAGGACCTTGTAAACCTTGAGAGCCTGCTGGTCCTTGTGGACCCTGTTCGCCCTGAGGCCCAGGATTGCCGGGATTGGCACTAGTTTCAGCAAAGAGGGCATAAGGTACACTCTTTAGTTGAGTGCTCCCCATTAGTGTATAATTATTTCCAGCATTAATGTCTACTGAGACCTCTAAAAAATACGAGTGATTTCCCCAGTCAATATCGTCAAAAGATCCAGAATAGTTTTGTCCCCCACCTATTTCTAAATTTACCAAGCCAATTGGGGAGGTTTCAACAAAATGCTCCTCAGAATATATCACTGATCCAAAATTTGAATTTTCCAAGACTCTAATTAAAATACTTACATCTGTATTGGTCATAATTCCCCAATTTACGTCTCTAATTACGGTTTGATAAGAAAATGTATGTGGAGCTTGGGCAGAAGAACACAATGTAATTATTATGGTAAATATTAGAATTAAATTTGTTTTTTTCATTTTTAATTATTTAAATTTTTGAATTTTAAAAGAATCTTTTTCCTTCTCACCAGTTATCTCTAAAATATAAGACCCTGTTTTTAAATTATTAGTTTTTATTTGATGGTTTTTGGTAGTTGTAGAAATCAAATCATAAGCAATAATTTTTCCACTAAAATCAACTAACTTCATTTGAACATAAGGATCATCGAAGCCAAACAGATCTATATTTAATATATCAATAGTTGGATTAGGGTATACGCTTATATTGGTCATTTTATCTTCAAATATAGAAATTACACCTAAATTTGGTTGATGAAAACCTTGAGTTAAAATAATGTCATCCGAAGCTAGACAATTAATAGCAATTTGACCCAAGGTGAATTCTGATTTAAGACTAACTAGGGAGTAACCCTGCAATGAACCCGAACAACCAGCAACCACGTTTGGTGAGATCTGTATACCTCCTTGAGAATAAACAAATGAAGAAACTACTAGACAAAAACAACATATATACTTTTCTATATATGATTTTTTTTCTTTTATGTATTTTCTAAATTTCATTTTTTTATTTTAAATGTTGCACCCTATCGCATTATTTTCAAAATACTTTACCTCTTCACCCTGAATTAACTGGTTCAAAACATCATAAAGATAGTGATTCTCAGGCGGACTCCATTGACCTAAGGCCAAATAACTATCATTAACCATGCCTTTATAGACTAAATTACCTGAAAAATGCACAAAAACTTCAGAATATACACTTGCATTAAATTGCTTTACCATTTCTTGATTATCATCAAGAATACAATTAAAAGGAATAGAGTATTTGTTTGAGAAATTAAGGATGGTTTCTTGAGTAGATGTTAAATTTGGAAAAAAAGCTCTAAATGTAATATTTTCAGATGCAAATTCTTCATATAAATTCCTCAAAGGTAAAGTCATGTATTGAGCAACGGGACAAAGCTCAAACATAAATATTGTAACCTCAATCAAATTATTTGTTTCATTATTATCAGAAATTTCTGACACATATTCTTTATCGCATGAAATTTGAGTAAAAATTAAAAAAATAAAAATAAACTTCTTCATAAATTATTATGAGCTAACGAGGAGATTTGAACTCCCGACCTCTTCCTTACCAAGGAAGTGCTCTACCCCTGAGCTACGTCAGCATATATTTATATTGCAAATTTAACTATATTGTTTAAATTAATTATGAAGAACTTTAAGGATAAAAAAATAAAATTATTAAAATCTGAAATATTTCAGATTTTAACTGATTCAAAAGTGCCTCTAAACTATAAACAAATTAGAAAAAATTTAAAATTTAATTTCAGTGAAAATATAGACTTAGTTGAAATTTTAAATAAACTTTGCGAAAAAAAAAAAATAATAAAAACCGAAAACTTTAAATTTTTTTGCAAAGAAAAACAAAAAGAAAATTTTATAACTGGAATAATGACGTATGGCGGAAGAAAAGAATTTTACTGTAAATGCGACCTAACAAACAAATTAATTTCCACCCCTAAAAAGTTTTTAAACAGCGCTTTAATAAACGACAAGGTGACTATTAAATTATATAAAACTAAAAAAGGCAAAATAATTGGAAAAGTGTGCGAAATTTTAAATAGATCTAAAGATTTTTTTGTAGGAACTTTATACAAAAAAAATAACACATCTTTTGTAGTGCCAATTGAAAAATATTTAAAAACAGATTTTTATATACCAAAAGGAAAGTGTCTAAAAGCTAGTCATAATGATAGGGTCATTGTTAAATTTTTAGACTGGCCAGAAGAAGCAAAAAGTCCCTTTGGTGAAGTAACAAAAATCCTTGGCATAAGTGGAGACTTAAATTCAGAAATGAAATCAATAATTATTCGGCACAATATTAATGAGGAATTTAGTGCCGAAACCATCAAAAATGCAGATAAACTTAGCCGCAATATAAAAACGGATGAGTTAAAGTGGAGAAAGGACTTTCGGAACCATATTTGTTTTACAATTGACCCTGTAGACGCTAAAGACTTTGATGATGCATTGTCAGTAAAAAAAATAAAAGAAAACATTTTCGAAATTGGTGTGCATATTGCCGATGTTAGTCATTATGTAAAACCAAACACAACTATGGATAAAGAGGCAAGTGAAAGAGGTTGTTCAGTTTATTTAGCAAATAAAGTGATTCCAATGTTACCTGAAAAAATAGCAAATGAACTTTGCTCACTTAGGCCCAAGGAAGATAAATTATGTTTTTCTATAGTATTTAACATAGATTTAAATGGAAATGTTTTATCAAACTGGATTGGTAAAACAGTCATAAACTCTAAAAAAAGATTTACATACGAAGAAGCACAAGAAACAATAAATAAAAAGAGGGGGGATTTTTATACCGAGTTGTTTACATTAAATTGCATTTCAGAAAAATTAAGGGCTGAAAGAATAAAAAATGGATCAGTTATTATTGAAAAAAAAGAAATTAGAATCGCTTTCGAACAAGATAAACCTATTAGGCCATACTACAAAGATTCCTTAAACACTAATAAATTGGTTGAAGAATTTATGCTTCTTGCAAATAAATATGTTTGCGAATACTACAGCAAAAAATTTAAAGGTATTTATAGAATTCATGATTTCCCCGATCTAGAAAAACTAGACTATGTAAAAAAGTTCTTAACAACTAAAGAAATTAGTTTTGATTACAATAACAAAAATTTGGCGACAAAAATAAATGGTTTATTAAAAAAAGTTAAATCTGAAAACTGTAAATATCTTATTAATCAACTTGTTTTAAATTCAATGAGTAAAGCTGAATATTCAACAAAAAACATTGGTCATTTCGGTTTGGGTTTTGAAAAATATAGTCATTTCACCTCACCTATTAGAAGGTACCCAGACATATTAGCTCATAGGCAACTAGACTGTATAATAAAAAAAGAAAAAGCCACTACGAATAATTTAGAAGATTTATGCAAAATTTCTTCAAAAAAAGAGCGGAACGCAATAAAGGCAGAAAGAGATTATATGAAGTTCTTATTACTTTGGTTAATTAAGGACAAAAAAAATATAACAACATACGCAACAATCACTTCGATTAAAGAATGGGGTGTATACGCTGAGTTAAATGAATATCTATGTGAGGGCTTAATACAAATATCATCTCTAAAAAAATCAGGAAATTATTATTATAACAAGAACAAAAATGAAATTATTGATAAAAAGAACGGAGAAAGTTTATTTTTAGGAAAAAACATTTCTGTTACTATTGAAAAAATCGATCTTATGAAATACGAACTTGACTTATCTCTTTTGACATAATGAATATAGTTTTCTATATATGTTTTTTGTTTCTCCTTTCTTCGTGCGCAAATATTATAATGCCAACTGGTGGAGAAATTGATAAAATAGCACCTAAAGTTATTAGTATTTCACCAGAATTAAATTCTTTAAATTTTAAATCCAAAAAAATTGTAATTGAGTTTGATGAATATGTGAAAATTAATAATTTAAGCTCAATCAATTTCCTTCCAAATATTGAACAAGCACCCATAATTAAAACTGAAGGAAAGTCGGTTATTGTAAAATTCATGGAAGAATTAAAAAATAATACCACTTATTCTATAAATTTTAATAATTCCATTATTGATCTAAATGAGGGTAATTCTATTAAAGATTTAAAATATATTTTCTCAACTGGAGAAAAAATTGATACCAGTAAAATTACTGGTAAAATAATTGATTTAAAAACAAACATGTTCTGTTCAGGAACAAAAATTGGTCTATTTAAAAATATAATGTTGTCTGATTTTGACTCAATCATTAAAAATATGACGCCTGATTATTTTACCTTGTCGGATGATAAAGGAGAATTTACCTTTTCAAATCTTGAAAATGGAAAGTATTATTTATATGGCCACCAAGACTTAAATAAAAACACAACATATGAAACAGGCGAACCTATTTCTATTCCTATTCAGATTGATTTATCGACAGTCGCTCAAAAAAATATTTATCTATTTATTGAAAACGATAGGCAAAAAAAATTAACTCTTGATTGTTACTCTAAAGATAATAAATTAGATACAATTCCCACCGGCGCATTAAATTTAAGATTTGATGAAGATTTAATAAAAAATAAAAATTTTATAGGTGAATTAATAGCCAATGATACAACATTTCTTTGCTTAAGAATTCTAAATAATAAAACTAAAATTGATAGTATCCCTGAAGGAGCGTTTAAGTTCAGAATGTTTGAAGATGCAAACGATAATAATTACTGGGATAGCGGAAGCATTAAGCTGTTGAAACAACCAGAAAAAATCTTATTTTATGAGGACACCATTTTTATTAAAGAAAATTGGGAGGTTGATATTTTAATAAAGTGAAAGTTAATATATAGTTTTCTATATATGATTTATTTTTTTACATTAGCCATTATGTATTCCCTATTCATTCTTGCAATATTTTTTACAGAAATTCCCTTTGGACACTGGGCCTCGCAAGCCCCTGTGTTTGTGCAGGCTCCAAAACCCTCTAAATCCATTTGATTCACCATATTTAAAACCCTACTCTCTCTTTCCACCTGTCCCTGGGGAAGTAATGAAAATTGAGAAACTTTAGCTGAAGTAAACAGCATAGCAGAAGAGTTTTTACAGGACGCAACACAGGCGCCACAACCAATACATGTAGCGGCGTTAAAGGCTTCATCTGCATTTTGTTTTGGAATTGGTATAGAATTCGCATCTTGAGTATTTCCGGAGGTGTTAACTGAAATATATGCGCCAGCCTGTTGAATTCTATCAAACGAGGAACGGTCCACAATTAAATCCTTGATTACAGGAAAAGCTTTTGCTCTAAATGGCTCAATATATACTGTTTCGCCGTCTTTAAACTTTCTCATATGAAGTTGACACGTGGTGGTTCCTTTTTCGGGACCATGCGCAATACCATTAATAAACAACGAACAGGAGCCACATATACCTTCTCTACAATCATGATCAAACGCAACAGGCTCTTTTCCCTCGTATAAAAGTTTATTATTTAGGTGGTCTAACATTTCTAAAAAAGACATATCCTCCTCAACACCATCCAGCACATAATCATGTATTCCCCCTTTAGAATTATTGTTTTTTTGCCTCCAAATCTTTAAATTAAGTTTCATTTTTTTATTTATAGCTTCTTGATTTTAATTTCACTGATTCAAATTTTAACATTTCTTTATGTAAAATGGGCTCAGAATCTTCGTTAAATTGCCACACCGAAACAAAGTTATAGTTTTCATCATCCCTTAAAGCCTCACCATCCTTAGTCTGGTGCTCTTCTCTAAAGTGACCACCACAAGACTCTTCTCTATTCAATGCATCTCTTGCAAACAACTCACCTAATTCAAAAAAATCCGCAACTCGACCCGCCTTTGCAAGCTCTTCATTAAAATCGTATAATTCTCCTGGGACAAAAACATTTTTATAAAAGTCTTTTTTTAATTTTTTTATTTCATCAATGGCTTCTAAAAGCTCCTCTTTGTTTCTTGACATACCACATTTATCCCACATAATTCTACCTAATTTTTTATGGTAAAAATCAACTGGCTTAGAGCCTTTGTTATTTATAAAATAACTTAATTTATTTAAGGCTTGTTTTTCGGCAATTTCAAATTCTGGTAAATCAGTTGAAATTTTTCCAGTTCTAATGTCCGAAGATAAATAATCTCCAATTGTGTACGGTAAAACAAAGTAACCATCAGCCAAACCTTGCATCAACGCAGATGCACCCAACCTGTTAGCGCCATGATCAGAAAAATTTGCCTCACCGATCGCATAACAGCCTGGTATTGTAGTCATAAGATTATAATCAACCCAAACCCCCCCCATAGTATAATGAACTGCAGGATAAATCATCATCGGAGTCTCGTATGGATTTTCGTCTGTTATTTTCTCATACATTTCAAATAAATTACCATATTTCTGCTTAATTATTTCTTTTCCTAATTTTTCAACTAGATTAATATCATTTTCATTGAGGCCCTTTGAATAAGCGTGCTCTTTACCATACCTTAATATTGCGGAAGAAAAATCTAAATATACAGCCTCTCCAGTTTTATTAACACCATAACCAGCATCACACCTTTCCTTAGCTGCTCTTGAGGCGACATCCCGCGGAACTAAATTCCCAAAAGCAGGATATCTTCTTTCTAGGTAATAATCTCTATCTTCCTCTTTAATGTCTACGGGCTTTAACTCTTTACTAATGAGCTTTTTAACATCAGTCTTATTTTTTGGAACCCAGATTCGCCCATCATTCCTTAATGATTCCGACATAAGGGTTAATTTAGATTGATTTTCACCTGAAACGGGTATACAGGTGGGGTGTATCTGAGTAAAGCACGGGTTGGCAAAGTACGCGCCTTGTTTGTGGATCTTCCAGGCCGCAGTAACATTACTCCCCATTGCATTAGTAGAAAGGAAAAATACGTTACCATAACCCCCACTGGCAACGACAACTGCGTGAGCAGAGTGCCTTTCTAATTTTCCAGTTACTAAGTTTCGAGCAATTATTCCCCTTGCCTTGCCATTAACAACAACTAATTCAAGCATCTCATGACGAGCGTACATTTTTATTTTTCCTCTGTTAACCTGTCTGTTCATAGCGGAATACGCGCCCAATAACAATTGCTGGCCAGTTTGACCTTTAGCATAAAATGTTCTTGAAACTAAAACGCCCCCAAAAGATCTATTGTCTAATAAGCCACCATAATCTCTAGCAAAGGGGACCCCTTGCGCTACACACTGATCAATAATATTTGTAGAAACCTCAGCTAACCTATGAACATTTGCCTCTCTCGATCTATAATCACCACCTTTAACAGTATCATAAAATAATCTGTGCACAGAATCGCCATCACCTTGGTAGTTTTTTGCTGCATTTATTCCACCCTGAGCAGCAATTGAATGAGCCCTTCTGGATGAGTCCTGAAAACAAAAAGACTTTACATTATAACCGAGTTCTGCTAAAGTAGCAGAGGCGGATGCGCCAGCAAGACCAGTACCCACCACTATTACATCAATTAATCTCTTATTGGCGGGGCTTACTAGATTTATATTTCTTTTATGGTTACCCCACTTCTTTTCCATTTCACCGCCGGGCACCTTACTGTCAAAAGGAAATTCTGTACTGCCATTTTGGTTAGGCCTCAAAATCTCTTTTAACAAATCTTTTCCAATATTTGGAGGTCTCTCAATCACATCAGCATCAGGATTAAGAAATGTGTTTACAGAATGACGATGTATTCGGTGTACCCCACCTACTTTTTTTGATTCTATTTTTCCGGAAGCTATATGTCTTCTAACTGTTTTCTTAGAAACATTCAAAAAATCAGCTAACTCACCTATACTAAACATTTTGATGTCTTTGTCCATATTTGTCATTTTTTGTCTAACTCATCACAAATATAACCAATTTAGTTTAAAAATAAATTTTTTTGCCCCCCTTTGTCCATTTTTGTCTTTACTTGTCTATTTTGTTTTTATTAATGACTATAAAGGGTAACTATGTAATGAAAAATTGCTATAGTAATAAAGCCAAGAGGGACTATGACGGAAAAAAGCTTTGTTACCATTTGTATTGGCCCTCTTGTTATACCCATGGACTGAAGCGATGATGAAAATCCATGAGCAAGATGAAGTCCCAGTAAAATAAATGAAACGCAGTACATAATTACTTTAACTACACCCCCATTATAAAACTTTTCCTGGAGCTCATGAAAGTACCTATTTTCATCAAGTGGTTTAAACTCAACGTATTTGTATACCATTTCAGGAACCCAAAAATCATAAAAATGCATAATTAAAAAGGCCAGGACAACTAAACCAGAAACAATCATATTTCTAGACGCCCAACTAGCGCCACTTTTTCTGGAGGAGGCAACATAAGAAACTTGTCGTGTTCTTTGATTTATAACCTCTAAATACATACCCATAGTAAAATGAATCACTACACCTGCTATTAAAACGGGTTGTAAAACAAATTGAACAAGTGGGTTGTTTCCCATAAAATGCGAAATTACATTAAACAACCTACCATTGTCAGGAATAAGTGAGGTTAAGTTAATTAATAGGTGTTGTGTTAAAAAAACTATTAAAAAAGCACCTGAAAGCGCCATAATTAACTTTCTACCAATTGAAGAATTTAACATACAAATAGTTATTTAAACAAAATTATTTCATTACAAATATAAAACAACTATTTTTTGAATTAGTAATTTCATTTAATAAATAGTTATCTTTAAAACTAAATTTATAAATAATGTTAAACCAAGATTTATTTAAAAAAAACAGGAACAAGTTTTCTGAAAAAATGAAACCGGGTAGCCTTGCTTTATTTCACTCAAATGATCAAATGCCTACTAATGCTGATGGTTTAATGCCCTTCCGTCAAAATAATGACCTGTTTTACTTAAGCGGAATTGACCAAGAAGAAAGCTCTTTAATTATATTTCACGATTTAAAAAAAAACATTTTAAAAGAAATTTTATTTATAAAAAAAACTAACGATTTAATTAAAGTTTGGGAGGGCCACAAACTTACAAAAGAAGAAGCAAAAGAAAAATCTGGTATAGAGTCAGTAATTTGGAATGATGAATTTAATGGAATTTTAAAAAATTTAATATTGGAGGCTTCTTGTGTTTATATTAATACTAATGAACACCCGAGGGCCAACGTTGTTGTTGAAACAAGAAATGCCAGATTAAATAAAAAACTAAAATCTAAATATCCGGATAAACTATTTAAAAAATCTGCTAATATTTTACACCAAATAAGATCTGTTAAAGAAAATCAAGAGTTAAATTGTATAAAAAAGGCATGTGATATTACAAAAAGGGGATTTAATAGAATATTAAAGTTTATTAAACCAGGCATTTTTGAATATAATATTCAGGCTGAGTTAATACATGAATTCATAAATAGCAACTCAAAAGGATTTGCATATGAGCCTATTATTGCATCTGGTAAAAACGCTTGTATATTACATTACACAGACAATAACAAAGTTTTAAACTCTGGAGACTTAATTCTAATGGATTTTGGCGCTGAGTTTAATAATTACGCTTCTGATTTAACTAGGTGTATTCCGGTAAACGGAAGATTTACAGATAGACAAAAAAAAGTATATAACTCTGTTTTGACAGTAATGAATGAAGCGAAAAAGTTATTGAAGCCCGGTATCTTTTTGTCAGAGTATGAAAAAAACGTTGGCTTATTAATGGAAAAGGAACTTGTAAAATTAAATCTACTTTCAATGAATGATGTTAGAAAAAACTCTACTGTACCTGCATATAAAAAATATTTTATGCACGGAACTTCTCATCATTTGGGTCTTGATGTGCATGATGTTTCTGACGCACAACAGCCAATAAGTGAGGGCATGGTGTTTACATGTGAGCCGGGTATCTATATTCCTGAAGAGGGCTTAGGTATTAGGTTAGAAAATGATATATTTATTACAAAAAATGGAACACAAGATTTAATGGGGGGTATAATAATTGAGGCCGAAGAAATTGAAGAAGCAATGAATAATTAATTGTTTTTTCCAAAATGGTCCCACCCCAGTTTGCTTAACGAGGCCTCTTCACCACTTTTTTTTATCATTTTTCTTTGATTATTAGCGGGGCTTATTTCACCTATAATTTTTAAGCTTTTTTCTTTTAAAATAATGTCTTTATTTTTCTGATCTGTCGTAAATAATAGCTCATAATCTTCCCCACCATGTAATGCTGCTAAAACATAATCAATATTAAAGTCTAATGATGCATCTTTTGTTTGTTGATGAACTGGTAATTCTTTTTCGAAAATGATGAAGCCCAACTTAGACTCATTACATATATGGTTCAAATCTGCAAAAAGACCATCGGAAACATCAATCATGGAGTGAGGCTTTATGTTGTTAATTTTTAAAAAATTAAAGGCACTTAAATTTATCTCTGGCTTTATCTGTCTTTGAATTAAATATTTAAAATCTTTCAATTTATCTTTTATGTCATCTAGGGCTAACTTGGGCAACTTGTGCTCATTTAAAATTGTCTTTTCTCGTTGTAAGAGTTGTAAACCTAAATAAGAGGCGCCCAAATCACCTGAAACTACAATTAAGTCGTTTTTTTTAGCACCATTTCGATAAACAATTTTTTCTTTATCCTGAAATCCTAAGACTGTTATAGCTATAATTAGTCCAGAAAAAGAAGCACTGACATCCCCGCCAACAACATTTATTTTATAATTTTTAGCTGCAAGGTTTACTCCCTCATAAAGGTCTTCTAGATCTTCAACAGAGTATTTATTAGAAACCGCTAAACTAATTGTGATTTGAGAGGGTTCGGCGTTCATAGAATAAACATCTGACAAGTTAACTATAACGGCCTTGTAGCCAATATGAGTTAATGACATATATGTTGTGTCAAAGTGAACGCCCTCAACTAGTAGGTCTGAGCTAATTAATGTCTCTTTTTTTTCTTGAGATTTTATAACAGCGCAATCATCTCCAATACCCTTACGAATTAAGCTATTATTAAGAGAAATTTTATTTTTTAATTTATTAATTAAACCAAATTCTCCTATCTCTGAAATTTTAGTTACTTTATTAGAATTGCTCATTTGTTTGAAATTTTAATTATTCTTTGTTAAAATTAATGAATTGTTTTAAGTATTTCTTTGGTATATTTGCATTTGATTAAATATAAAAATGTTTGAAATAACCGACGTCGCAAAAAATAAATTACTTTCTCTAATGTCAGAAGAAGGATTTAATGATAAGAGTTTTGTTAGAATAGGAGTTGAAACAGGTGGTTGTTCTGGATTATCATATAAATTAAATTTTGACAAAAACATAGAAGATAACGACAAATTAATTGAAAACAACGGAGTCAAGGTTGTAATTGATAAAAAAAGTTTTTTATATCTAATTGGCACAACTTTAAATTATTTTGGGGGGCTTAATGGCAAGGGTTTTATCTTTGAAAACCCAAATGCAAATAGGACATGTGGTTGTGGTGAAAGTTTTTCAGTTTAATTCAAAATAGAAAATGAGCGAAGAAAAAAATAAAACCTTAAAAGAAATTACAAAAAACAAATATCAATACGGCTTTGTGTCAAATATTGAAACAGAAAAGTTTAAACCTGGACTGAGTGAAAAAATAATTTCTTTAATATCAAATAAAAGAAATGAGCCCAAATGGATGCTTGACTACCGACTTAGGGCCTACAAAACCCTACAAAACATGAAGGTTCCCAATTGGGCAAACCTTAATATAAAACCTATTGATTTACAAAAAATAATTTATTTTGCCGCGCCAAAAAAAAATCAATATAAATCACTTGATGAAGTTGATCCTGAGTTATTAGAAACATTTAATAAACTGGGGATTTCTATTGATGAGCAAAAAAAAATTACCGGAGTAGCTATTGATGTTGTGGTAGATAGTGTTTCTGTCGCAACAACGTTTCAAGATACACTAAAAAAATTAGGTATAATTTTTTGCTCAATGTCTGAGGCAATAAAAGAATACCCCGACTTAGTAAAAAAATATTTAGGTAGCGTTGTTCCTAGTAAAGATAATTACTTTGCTGCCTTAAATGCCGCTGTATTTACAGACGGTTCATTTTGTTATATTCCAGAGGGTGTGAGGTGCCCAATGGAACTATCAACTTACTTCAGAATCAATGAGGCTGGAACTGGTCAATTTGAAAGAACTTTATTAATAGCCCAGAAAGATAGCTATGTTAGTTATTTAGAGGGATGCACGGCCCCAATGAGAGATGAAAACCAACTTCATGCCGCAGTAGTTGAATTAGTTGCCTTAGATGGAGCTGAAATTAAATATTCCACTGTTCAAAACTGGTACCCGGGAGATGAAATGGGTAATGGTGGGGTATATAACTTTGTAACAAAACGTGGCGTTTGCTACAAAAACTCTAAAATTTCTTGGACACAGATTGAAACAGGATCGGCAATAACCTGGAAATACCCGTCTTGTGTTCTTAAGGGAGAAAATTCTATCGGTGAGTTTTTTTCAGTTGCTGTCACTAACAACTTTCAACAAGCTGATACTGGAACTAAAATGATACATTTAGGCAAAAATACAAAAAGCACTATCATAAGTAAAGGTGTTTGTGCTGGTAAAAGTAATGGTAGTTATAGGGGATTAGTTAAAATATCTAAGTCGGCTGATAATGCAAGAAACTTTTCTCAATGTGACTCTCTTTTAATGGGCCAAAATTGCGGAGCACACACTTTTCCATATATAGAATCAAACAATAAGAGTGCAATTATTGAACATGAGGCAACAACATCCAAAATTAGTGATGACCAATTGTTTTACTGTAAACAAAGAGGGATTCCTGAGGAAGAAGCAATTGGTTTAATAGTTAATGGTTATTGTAAAGATGTGCTAAAAAAACTACCAATGGAATTTGCGGTTGAGGCACAAAAATTATTAGAAATTTCTTTAGAGGGAAGTGTTGGATAAAATTTATTTAATATGTTAAAAGTAAAAAATTTAAAAGTTAATACCGAAACAGAGATACCCATTCTGAAAGGACTAAACTTAAATGTAAATGAGGGGGAGGTGCATGCAATCATGGGTCCAAATGGTTCGGGGAAAAGTACTCTGGCATCAGTTATTTCTGGTGATCCAAAATATGTTATTAAAGACGGGGCACTTGAGTTTTTAGGAGAAGATGTTTCTGAAATGGACCCAGAAGAAAGGGCAGCTATTGGTTTATTTTTGTCATTTCAATACCCCGTTGAAATCCCGGGTATTTCTTTGAATAATTTTATCAAAACAGCCCTAAACCAAAAGCAAAAATCTTTAGGTTTAAAACCCTTTAGTGCAAAAGAAATTCTTGCAAGAATAAAGGAAAATGCAAATGCTTTAAAAATTAACCTAGATTTCATTAAGCGTTCTGTAAATGTTGGTTTTTCTGGAGGAGAGAAAAAAAGAGCTGAGATTTTTCAAATGTTAATGTTAAACCCTAAGCTTTCTATCTTAGACGAGACTGATTCCGGGTTGGATATCGATGCATTAAAAATTGTTGCAAGTGGGGTGAATAGATTAAGAAATAAAAGCAACTCATTTATTATTATTACTCACTACCAAAGACTATTAGATTACATAAAGCCAGATTATGTACACGTTTTATCTGACGGTAAAATTATAAAATCAGGTGGACCGGAAATTGCAAAAATGCTTGAAGAAAAAGGATATGATTGGATCTAAAAAAGAATTTCAACCTAATTTTAATTTTGATAAAAAATCAAATTTTATTTCTGATTTTTTACCAAGCATTAAAAATGAAGACTGGAAGTATACTAATTTAAAAAAATTTATTCCAGAAAATACCGAGATTCAGCCCCTTACAAATTATATTGAACGGGCAGAATTAGATAAAATCATAAATTCAAATGAATTTAAAATACCAGAAAAAAATTTCATTTTTTTCTTAGACGGTGTTTTACAAGAAACAATGTCTGATGTTCCTCAAGGCATTTGTGTAAAAAAATGTAATTATAAAACCAATAATAAAAGAACATTATATATGGATAAGGGGGCTAATGAATTTAGTAGTGATGAGGAAAATTCATATAAAGGCTTTTCTACTTTCCTTAAAAAAAACCGAGTTATTGAATTAAATACTTTATTAACAAATTCACCATATATCATTCACTTTGATCGAACATTTGACAATGAAAATAATATTAAGATCATTCACGGTTTTACTAATAAGGGGGGGTGGTTTAATCAAGATCGTTGTTTATATATAATAGAAAGTGATTGTGAAATACATGTACAACAAGAGGTTGTTAATTTTGGGAGGACAGACTCTGTGTTTAATATAGTTTCTGAAATAATCTGCAAAGAAGAGGCAAATCTAAATATGTATATGAGTCAAAATGACCCAACTAATTCATCAATTATTAATACTATTTTTTGTGCCCAACAAAAAAATAGTAAAAGCAATTTTAATATTTTTTCAGTAAATGGAAAGTTGATTAGAAACAATATATTAGTAAATTTGATGAATAAAAATTGCTCTTCCAATGTTTTCGGCACATCACTATTAGAAGACCAGCAACACCTAGATAACTTTATTGTAGTTTCTCATTTGGTAGAAAGCTGTAAAAGTAATCAATTATTTAAGTCTGTATATGGCGGAAAAACTACGGGCTCATTTTGTGGGAAAATTTATGTTGAAAAAAACGCACAACAAACCGAGGCCTTACAACAAAACAACAACTTAATGACTTCAAAATACGCTAGCGTTAACGCTAAACCACAATTAGAAATTTTTGCAGATGATGTGGTTTGTTCTCATGGTTGTACAATTGGGGCAATCGACGAAAAAAGTTTATTTTATCTTAGGTCAAGGGGGATACCAGAAAAAGAGGCTATTAAGTTATTGATTAATGCGTTTTTATCAGATTCTGTTTCAGAAATTAAAATAGAGGAAGTTCGAAGCGAAATTAAAAAACTATTTTTCAAACAATAATGATTAACATAGAAAAAATACGTTCTGATTTTCCAATATTCTCTGAACTGAGAAACAATAATCCATTTATATATTTTGATAACGCGGCAACAACTCAAAAGCCAAAAGTTGTAGTTGATAGCATTTATAATTTTTACACAAAATATAATAGTAACGTCCAGCGAGGGTTATATTTTTTCGCTGATAAGGCGAGCTCTGAGTTTGAAAATAGTAGAGGTTTAATTAGCGGTTTTTTAAGCACGAAACACACCGAAGAAATAATTTTTACAAGCGGAACAACACAATCAATTAACATGGTAGCGTTTGGATATTTAAAGCAATTGGCCTCAGTTGGTGGTGAAGTTTTAATTGGAGAAATGGAGCATCATGCTAATATTGTTCCTTGGCAAATAGCTTGCGCCCAATTGGGCTTAAAATTAACTGCTATTAAATGTTGTGAAAACGGAAAAATTGACCTTTCGGATTTAAAAAAAAAACTTAACCGTAATGTAAGGCTTGTTGCAATTCAACATGTGTCTAATATAACTGGTCACAAAAACAATATTAAAAAAATTTGTGAATTATGTAAAGAAAATAATACAATAGTATTTATAGATGGCGCACAGGCTATATCAAATCAAGAAACTAATGTTCAAGATTTAGACTGCGACTTTTATTGTTTTTCCGGTCATAAATTATTTGGACCCAACGGTGTAGGGGTGCTGTACGGTAAAAAACATTTGCTAGATGTAATGGACCCTGTTAATTTTGGTGGAAATATGATAAATACAGTTTCTTTTTCAAAAACCACCCTTGGGGGACTTCCACAAAAACTAGAAGCGGGAACACCTAATATTGCCGGCGTAATCGGCCTGGGTGCAGCAATCGAATACATTAACACCATAGGCATTAAGAACATTTATAAAGCCGAGCAAATATTAGCTAAAAAATTATGGGACAATTTAAGCTCAAATAAACACATTGTTTTAAGTGCAAAAGACTGTCCTAATAAGCCTATTTGTTCATTTAACATTAAGAACAAACACCATTACGATGTTGGAAGTATACTTGATGAAATGAATATATGTGTTAGAACCGGAAAACTTTGCGCGCAAACAGCCACTTCTAAACTAAATGTAAATGGTTTGATTCGCGCATCTTTATGTTTTTATAATACAGAAAAAGAAATTGATTTTTTCATTAACTCGTTAAATAAAGTAATAAAATTTTTATAACATGTCTCTTGAAAAAAACATCTCCTTTATTATTAATGATTTTGAATTTTTTGATAATTGGGAGGAAAAATATGAACACTTGATAGATCTAGGAAACAGCATTAGTGATTTCAACAAATCTGATAGAGTCGAAAAAAATTTAATCAAAGGTTGTCAGGCTCAAGTGTGGTTAATTTGTAAAATAAAAAATAGAAAATTAATTTTACACGGGGATAGTGATGCAATTATAACCAAGGGTCTTGTGGGTTTACTAATTGCTATTTACAACGGGGTGTCGCCGAAAGAGGTTGTAAATTCAGACTCTTCATTTTTAGACAAAACCGGCCTAAATAAACATTTGTCCATGACCCGATCAAACGGTATAAACGAAATGAGAAAAAGAATAATTTCTTTTTGTAAAAACTATTTAGAAAATGAGTAAAGAAATAGAAACACTTTCTGATCAAATAATTAAAGCTCTAGACGAAATATATGATCCGGAAATTCCTGTAAGTATTTATGAATTAGGGCTAATATATGATGTTAGAATTAATAAGAAAAAAGAAGTTCAAATAATAATGACGCTTACCTCCCCATCATGCCCTGTTGCAGAAAGTTTGCCAGAAGAGGTAAAATTAGAGGTTGAGAAAATTGATGGTGTAAAGTCTGCAAAAGTAGAGATTACGTTTGAGCCGCCTTGGAACAAAAATATGATGTCTGAAGAGGCAAAATTAGAATTAGGTTTTATGTGATATGAAGGGGGATATAAGAAATAAAATAGCTGAAGCTGGGTTAATTACCATTGACTTGCTAGATTTTTTAAGTAATAAAAAACAGATTGGTCTCGATTTAAGGGATTGGTTAATTGATGATTTAATTATTAAAGAGGCTGATTTCAAAGAAAAATTAAAAAAATTAAATATTGATAGCTTTAAGGGTTGTAATGTGTTTATTTACTGTTCTAAGGAAGTAATTATCCCCACATGGGCCTTTTTGTTAATACAGGCAAAAATAAATACCGTTGCCAGTTTTGTTTTTTTTGGAAATGAACGGTCTTTAAACTTAATATTATTTGAAAAATATGTCCAAAAAATTGACACATCTAAATATGTTAATAAGAGAGTTTTTATAAAAGGTTGCGGAGATAAAAAAATACCGATAGGAGCTTTTTCGATTATTTGTCAAAAACTCATGCCAATTGTTAAAAGCCTTTTTTATGGAGAGGCCTGCTCTAATGTTCCTTTAATAAAAAATCCTTAAATTAATGCTTTAATTAAATAACACTCGAAAAATATCATGAAAAAAATTTTTTTAATTTTCCTTAGCTTTTTAATATCAACACCAATCGTCAAAGCTGATGAGGGCATGTGGTTGCCCATATTAATCAATAAGTTAAAAAACGTTGATCTAGAAAAAATGGGGCTTCAGCTTAGCGCAGAAGAACTATATAATGTAAATAACGCCTCATTGAAAGATGCCATTGTTAGTTTTAATGGTTACTGTACTGGTGAGATAATTTCAAGTGAGGGTTTGTTGTTAACAAACCACCACTGTGGATACGATGCTATACAAAGCCATAGTTCTGTGCAAAGTGATTATTTAAAAACTGGTTTTTGGGCTAAGGACAAAAAAACAGAGCTTATTAACCCTGATCTTTTTGTAGATTTTTTAATTAGAATGGAAAATGTGACAAACTCTGTTTTAGAGGGTAGCGACACAACATCTAATCCTGAAAATTTAATTCAAGAAAATATAAAAAAATTATCAGCAGAAGCAACAAAGGACACGCATTATTGGTCTAGGGTTAATTCCTTCTTCGGTGGCAATGAGTATTATTTATTTATTTATGAAAGATATAATGATGTTCGTTTAGTTGGCGCACCACCTGAGTCAATTGGAAAATTTGGTGGTGATACGGATAACTGGATGTGGCCAAGGCACACTGGTGATTTTGCATTATTTCGTGTTTATTCTGGTCCAGATGGTATGCCCGCTAAATATAATGAAAATAACATACCCCTTAAACCCAAACACCACCTTCCTATATCATTAGACGGTGTTGAGGAGAATGATTTTTCTATGATTTTTGGATATCCTGGATCAACTGATAGGTATTTATCTTCATTTGGTATTGAGCAGGCGCTTAGCCTTTATAACCCTACTGTTGTTGACATACGTACGGGTATTTTAGATGTTTTAGATAAATATATGGAAAACGACCCTAGCATTAAAATTAAATATGCATCAAAAAAGGCAAGAGTGGCAAATTATTGGAAATATTATCAAGGACAATCTAAGCAGCTTAAAGATTTGAATGTTTTTGATCAAAAAGTAAGAATAGAAGAACTTTTTAAAAAATTTTCAAACTCAAGTGAACCAAATAAAAATAAATACGGTAATGTTTTAAAAGACATTAAAGAATCTTACAAAACACTTGATGAATTTGTTTTATCAACAGTATGTGTAAACGAGGCGGCCTGGAGGGGCTCTGATGCTATGAGGTTTGCAAGAACCTCAACGCGCCAACTGCTTAAGGCTATTGAATTAAATGACAAGGAGCTAATTTCTCAAGCAGTAGAAAAAATGAAGGTTGATGCAAATGAGTTTTTTAAAGATTATGACCAAGGAGTTGATGGTGATTTGTTTTTAACTACGATGAAATCTTATGTTGCAATAGCACCAAAAAATCAGTTACCAGGAGTTTTAGTTAAAAATAAAGACTTGAAAAAGTGGAGGGATCAGGCTTATAAAAAATCGATTTTTTGTTCTCAAGAAAAAATGAACAGGTTTTTGAGTTCTACAATCAGTATGAAAAAACGTATAGAAAAAGACCCCTTGTATAAAGCTCAAAAATCTATAATCGGAAACTATATTGAAAACTTAATGCCAAAATCAAGTGGGGCACAAATTAAATTAAGCGAGGCTAATAAGCTGTTTATTAATGCTCTTATGAACATGTATCCTGAAAAAGATTTCTATTCTGATGCTAATTTTACAATGAGAATGACTTATGGCTCAGTTAAAGGTTATACAATGAATGATGGGGAAGTATTTAAGTTTAAAACTAATCTTGATGGTGTTATTAAAAAAATGAATAATGAAGACCCCGAATTCTTAGTTCCGTCAAAGCTAGTTGATTTATACAACAAAAAAGACTTTGGTGCATATGAAGAAAATGGCTCTGTTCCAGTATGCTTTATTTCCAACAACGATATAACTGGGGGTAACTCGGGCTCTCCAGTTATTAATGGGCAGGGGCATTTAATTGGTTGTGCCTTTGATGGAAATTGGGAGGGAATGAGTGGAGATATTGCTTTTGATCCAAAATTTAATAGAACTATTTCTGTGGACGCAAAATATATCTTGTTTATTATTGATAAATTCGCTGGGGCCAGTCATTTAATAAATGAAATGACTCTTGTTAAATCAGCCCCAAAAACAACAGAAAAAATAGAAAAAATTGAAGAAGAAGCGGGTGGAGATAAATTGGAGGTTATAAATAAAAACAATACTATTAAAAAAACTACTTTATCTTTTGATGAGGCTTTTTTAAATGCCTGGAGAATGGGTGAAAAAACCTTTACCTGGAACGGCATGCTGTA
>TARA_B100001057_G_scaffold12051_2_pt1 | contig 44935 bp, 69 predicted proteins | sample TARA_B100001057 | Tara Oceans TARA_B100001057 (sample SAMEA2621839) | marine metagenome | biome: marine biome (ENVO:00000447); feature: surface water layer (ENVO:00002042); material: "saline water (ENVO:00002010), including plankton (ENVO:xxxxxxxx)" | depth 5 m | reverse complement strand
AAAAGTGCTTGGAGAAATTCTTTTTTCTTCGAGAGTTTCGCCAAAAGCATCTTCTTCTTTTACCCATACAGTATTGTCTTTGATTACTTGAGCTATCATTTCATAATCTTTTTCAGTCATAATGTTTCCTTTTGTTTAAGTTATGAGTGTATTATGTCAGACAGTTTACTATTTGTCAACTATTTTTTTAGATTAATTTTACATAAAGTAAACAATTCTTATAACTTTTAGTTATACTATTTGTAAGCAAGAAAATCTTCCTGGCAAGTTTGAGATCCAAGAAAAGATCCCCTGGCTACTGGATCAAGTGTGTTAAACTTATGTGTATATACTTCAAAAACTCTACCCGACAAGTCCCAACAGCAGTCCCGACATAAGAGCCGACTTTGATGATCCTATTCAGTTGGGAAAAACTGCATTTTTTTACAGTAAGCGACCAAGCGAGAGGGGTAATGCGATTTCCTTTTCTAATAACAACGATTAGATATTTTTTATTATTTTTTATAGATACTTATTGTAATCTCTTGAATAGTGTCTATAATATACAAATAGTAATCAATTATTTACGGAGATATTATGAAAGACTTGATACAAGAACTATGTGAGAAGGAAGCAAAACTCACTTTTTATAACGACCATTTGAAATGCTTAATTGAGTTTCAATGGGATTTTGAAAGGAAGGTTTTAGGAACAGAACTAAGATTTTCTTTAGCCAACAAACAAAAAGAAATTGATAAAAAACTTGAAGAAGTTAGAACTCAATTAGCCGTACTTAACTCAAGCTTTGAAGTTAAATATGGCTACAGCTTTGTTCAAGAATTTAATAGACAAGCGTGGATAAACGAACAAGCTAATAGACTTAATCAAATAGATTGGACACTTTGCGAAGATTTATATTTGAAAAGTTATCAAAAAGATTTACAAACATATGATGACGAAAAAGATAGAGCAATTAAGTTTTTCGGAGAGAAATTTGTTAATGGAGAATTAGACTAATGACTATTAATGTAAAACTTACAGAAGAAGAAATTTTTGATCTTTGTCAAATACTTAAAACGAGATTAGAACACGATCAAGAACTTATTCCTTTATACCAAAAACTAGCCAACATAAGCAGACCAAGTGGAGACTATTGCGATTGGAGTAATTACTACAGCGACTTAGATATACCAAAAGATTGGGTATGTATGTCCTATCACAACGACTCTTTACCGAGCTTTAGTACCGAAGAGGATCATTATAAAGCTTATCATGTATGGATAAATTCACATGACGACAAGATAAGACAAGACAACAACAAAGATATTTTTGGACAGAATTATTATCCAAGATTTCAAGTTGTGCTTTGTTATGGTTATGACGGAGGAGACGCTTTCATAACAGATGATTTTGAGGAAGTCCTTAAATACATTAAGAACAATCCCAAAGATAAAAAATTAATTGAACTTACAAAACAATATATATAGGAGGAGATATGTTTAATATAGTTGAAGTAATAAGAAAAAGAGGAGACAACATTGATAAATCTTATGTGGTAGTTGATGTTGAAACTAGAAAAACCGTAGCTGATTTTAACCACAAGTATCAAGCAGAAATGTTTATTACTAGAAAAACAGACTACAAAGCAATAAGTGATGAAGATTGGGATTTAGCAGAAAAATGGACTGCCGAAGATATGCAAAAGAATCCCGATAAGTACCAAAGCATTCAATCAGATAACCAAGATATTTTTATACAAGAGGAGGAAACTAAATGACTAAAAAAGATTTTATAACAGATGTTTATGACAATCTGATGAAAAATACTCAATACAAGCCAACAGATTTTTCCAAAATAAAGGAAGAGTGTTGGTTTGATTGCGATAAAAACGAAATCTATATTGGCGACTTTGTGTTAACAGTTAGAAAGGAGGAAGCATGAATATTTTAATTAAAGAAAAAAGAACTTTATACGGAGGTAAAAAAGTTGAAATGACCCAACAACAACAATTAAGACTTAATAGATATTTGAATAAATATTACCGAGAGTTTTGGCAAGAAGTTAAACTAGAGGAGGAAGCATGAGCATAGAGCTAACACACAAAAGAATAAGCAAAGAATTAGAAACAGCTTTAGCAGTTGTTAAATGTCTAATTGGAGTTACTGCTACACAAATTAAATCAGAGCCAAAAGAAGAAAAGTGGCAAGAAGAATTGGCTAACTTATTAGAAGTAAAATTTTTAATAGAATGTTCAGAAGATTTTTATTACAAAGACTAATGCAAAACTTAAAATTTAAAGTCCGTACAAAATGGATAGGATATTCAGAAATAATTGTTGAAGCTCAAAATAAGCAAGATGCCGAAGCTTTAGTTTATAAAGGTAAGTACGATCCACTTAATGAAAGCACGACTGCCAATGGTCTTGATTATGGTTATGACAATGAAGAAATAATAGAGGTAGAAGAAGCATGAGTACAAAATTAAAACAACTTAGTCATGACTTATCTTACTTAAATGCAGAATTTAAAACTTAAACAAGTACAAGACGCTATAGAGTATCTGAGAACGATACAAAGCGATCTGAATCCAAGAAAAGCCAAGTTAGGTAATAAACCAATAGTTTGGATTTCGGTAGATAATCAAGAAGATTTCAGTTTGCTTTCTCAAGCTTTAAAGAGCATGAGGAATGTAAAGTGGATTGGTATAATATTAGAAACAGAGGAGGTAATATGAAACCATATATGTTCATTACACATAATGAAGGTGTCAATGAAAATGCGATCTACGGATCAAGTTTAATTGGCTATGTTAAATGTTCTTACCAAGAGTTAATTGACTCTTTTGGAGAACCATTGGAGATAGATTTGTCTATTTCAGACGGCAAGACAGATGTCGAGTGGGATATTGAATTTCAAGACGGCACATACTTGCATATCTATAATTGGAAAAATGGTAAAAACTATTTAGGAGATGACGGCTTAGAAACCGATCAGATTACTGAATGGAATGTCGGTGGACACTCTAAGAAGGACTTAGAGAAACTACAAATGATTTTTCAAGTTAATAAAATCAAGGGCATAATCCAATAATGGTATTTTGGGAAATTGTGTTAGTTGCATTAATCGGAATAGTTTTCTTTATTGATCATTATTTAGGTTAGACAAGAGGTGTAATTAGCAGTTAAAATATAAACCGAAGTAGAGTGATACTTGTCTTTTTCTCCCCTTTTATTGCTCTACTTCACTTTCTTTATCACTCACAACATCATTTTCTAAAGCGTTATCTTGAATAACTTGTGCTTCTATTGTCTGTCCAAGCAGCGTTTCTAAGCGGCTCTCAACCTCTGCTCTATCCATCTGGTCAATTTTTCCGAACATTACTTCCTTACGATCAACAATAAGTCCCCCGACTCTTAATAAACTGTTCTGAGCTGAGATTGCTGCATTAAACGATCCAGCTTCCAAAGCTTTGTCCCGAATGTCGTACAAATCTTGAACAGCACGATCATAATTTAGCTCGTACTTCTTCTTAACTTCATTCATTAAGTAGTTGTATTCGGTTCTAATCAAAGGATTACTCATGAGTTTGTTTGCGGCCTGTCGTGGATCTTTATATCCTGCTTTCGCAGCCGACTCGATTAGAGATAGTCTAGGATTGTTTACAGCAGTCCAAATGAATATTCTTTGTCTGCGATTGAGTTTCTTATCTAAGTTGCAAGTTTCAATAGGGGGAGTATCTTCTTCAGCAAGTAGATTGCCTTCGTAATTTGTATCATGTTTCTTTTGATAATCTGCCATGATTTTTTAGCGTATTCTAATACGACCTCCTCCCACCATTCTCCCTATAGTGTGTAGCAAGGGTACACTCCCGAATGTTAACTTGTCAAGAACTTTAGAGTATTAAAGGGTATTTTCTTCTATTTCTTATGACAAAAATGAAAAAAATAAAATAATAATGAAAGCCTTATAAATAAAGGGTTTGCGTTGTCATAAATACCATGACAAAAACCCGACAATATTAATTTTCAGGATCTAACTCAAAATCAGCAGTAAAATATATACCTTCTTCGCCTATATATTCATCAGGTAAATGAGCATCTAATGTTTCATTAACCAGGTTTATTGTTTCTTGTTCTGATTGCGTAATCTGCATTACCTTTTGCAGAGCATAAGAAAGCATACAAAGGCTAGTTAAAAGTTCCGATTCTCCTCTTACACAATGATTATTAACTATACTATCGCATTTACTAATAAGTTCTTGAGTAGTAGGCGGCCCTAATTTTTCAGTAAAATTTATAACTTCATAAGCCATAAGAGATTATATACATACTTATTAAAAAGAAGAAAGGGCGGAGAGATTTCTAGCTAGGCTCTCTCCGAAGCCTTAGCCGTCTAATTGGGAGAATGACATGAAACGGCACTAGAACTAAGAGGAGCAACTTAAAAAATCTCCCCTTAATTACGAATAGTGGACATATTATACTAATTGTGTATATAATACAAGAAGAGGTAAGAGTTTATGAAAAAAGAAGAAAAGGATTTAATTCATCAATTAGCTATGGCTGAGTTTGACTTAGCAAGAACTAAAGAATGGATTAAGGAGATTAAACAAAAATTAAAAGAGGAGGAGCAACATGCAAAGTTTGCCTGAAATACTAGAACCACATAAAAATTATGTTTTGAATGAAGCATATTATTTTCCAGAGCTGACCAACAGCTTTTATCACAACAGTCCAGGAGTAAGTTCATCAACCATAAGAAAGTTTATGGATAGTCAAATCCATGCTTTATATCAAGAAATAGAGGACTCTCCAGCTTTAAGATTTGGGACAGCAGCCCATGCCCTTATAGTAGAAGGTCAAGAGGCTTTTGATAAAGATATAGCAGTTATTATCGGATCTCCTTACACCAACGCTAATAAGTCTCTAAAAGCGGATTACGAACAAAGGGGTTATACCGTTATTAATAACCAACAGAAGGAAGATATTTTTGCCATGCAAGACGCACTTATTCCTGAAGCAAATAAGTATCTCAATCCAAATGAGACTGACTTTCCTTCTGTATTTGAAAGTCCATACGAGTCTTCATTCTATTGGTACGAAGGAGAAACACTTTGTAAGTTAAGATCTGATGTCATTAGACATCCGTTAGCTCAACCTTATTCTGAAAAGAGCATTATTGTTGTTGATTACAAAACTACAATGGATTGTTCGCCTAAAGGATTTCTTAGCTCAGTTCGTAAGTACGGCTACGATTTACAAGCATCTTGGTACAAAAGAGGGTATGAAAAGGCAGGATTCAAGGTAGAAGGTTTTTACTTTGTCGCACAAGAAAAAAAGAAACCTTATGCTAGTAAAATCTTTAAAATGTCTGAAAAAGACTTAGTAGCTGGTTGGATAGCGTTAGAAGGCACTTTAGGTCTATATAGAGGCGTTATGAAGGGCGAAGAGCCAATGATACATAATTCTCCTAATCTTGTAGAAATTAAGCTCAGAGAGGACAACGACAGAGAGATTTGATGAGAGAAGATAAATGGGCTTTAGCTTTAGGAATATGTATCTTGATAGGGCTACTAATTATGTCTTGGAATATAGCAACGGGGATAGTTAGCTTATGAAATTAACAGCAAAAGATTACATAATACTTTTCTTAGCATCTTGCTTAGTATATCTGTTAGTAAATATAGATGTTTGGATTGTGTTTGGAGAAGTGCATGACTAATACAAAAATAAAATATGCAGGTAAATTAACAGATCAAACTTTGTTAAGATTACAAAAACATGTTAAAAAAAGGAGAAAAAATGATCGCTTACTATAGAATTGAAGGAGAAGTTATATTAGGTTATGACCATGAAGACGACTGCATTTATCGAATGTATATTTCAGATCCAATAGCAAGATCTAAACACATATTAACTATCAAAGATGAGCTTAGAGATTAAGCACAATTACCAAGCTTAAATAGATGGGGATTAAAGTATTAAGTTTGTTTGATGGAATGAGTTGTGGTCAGTTAGCTCTACAAAGACTTGGTATTGATGTAGATACTTATTATGCAAGTGAAATAGACAAGTTTGCAATTCAAGTGACTCAAGCTAATTTTCCTAACACCATTCAAATTGGAGACGTATGCAACGTAGACCCGAAAGATTTTGAAGATATTGATCTAATAACTTGTGGTTCTCCATGTCAGGGTTTTTCATTTGCAGGTAAACAATTAGCTTTTGATGATCCACGATCAGCGTTATTTTTTGAGTTCATAAGGATATTAAAAGAAATAAAACCAAAATACTTTTTGTTAGAAAATGTGAGAATGAAACAAGAGTTTCAAGACGTAATTACAGATCAGGTTTCTCTTTGTTATCCTGAGTTTCAAGGTGGAGATTTATTTGGAGGTAAGATAAAGCCTAGTTTAATAAATTCTGCTCTTGTGTCAGCTCAAAACAGATTGAGATTGTATTGGACTAACATACCAAATATAGAACAACCAATAGATAAAAATATTATTTTGGAAGATATTTTAGTTAAAGAAGATACAGAAGGTTATGCTTTGTCTGATCTTGCAAATAAAAGAGCAAAAGATAACCCAAGATCTAGAGCTTTTAAACCTGGCCAAGAAAAGAGTGGTGCTTTACTTGCAAATCAATATAAACAATCGACAGACAGCCTATACGCTTTGAAGGAGCCAAAACAAGTTGGTGTAGCTGTTGATATAAATGGACATGACATACTAAAAAGAGTTTACTCGCCAGAAGGAAAGTCGCCAACATTAAATACAATGGGGGGTGGCAATCGTGAGCCTAAAGTTGTATCAGGGGCTTGGAGAGCAAGATCTTATGATGATAAAGGGCAGAGAGTTAAATGGAAAGAGTCTAAGCCTAAACAAATGTTAGAGCTTAGAAAAGATAAAAAAAGTAATTCAATAGGATCAGTTCAAAAAGATAGCGTTGTAGTGCAAGATTTATCTTGGAGAAGGCTTTTACCTTTAGAGTGTGAACGACTTCAAACAGTACCTGACAATTACACAAACCATGTATCAAACTCGCAAAGATATAAAATGCTAGGCAACGGTTGGACTATAGATGTTATCGCACACATTTTAAAAAATATGGATCTAAAATGATATTACAAAAATTAAAAGATTATCTTGAAAATAAAATAGAAAACCAGGAAGTTATTTTTCCTGAGCATTTATTAGAGGAAATACAAAATTGGGAAGATGAAGAGAAAGAAGAAGAATAAAAAAGCAGAGCAAGAATTTAATGAAGCTCTTTGGAATAATTTGAAAGAACAACATACAAAATCTGAAATTGATGAGGCCCTAGTAGAATCTTTAAAAATTTTAGAAAATTTTATAGATGAAGTTTCTTTTAAATGGACAGATACAGGAGATGAAGAAAAATTAAAAAAAATACAAAACAAATTAGATAAAATAAAAGTTGCTTTCCATATAATAAAATCCAATTTAAGATAATGCAAAAAACAAGACATTTTCAACAACACAAATCTGTTTGTGGATCTAGAGGAAAAAAAACAAGTCAAGGTATTCATAAAAATACAATGACTAGCACTATGAACAAACACAAAAGGAGACAACAAAAATTAAAATATAGAGGGCAAGGAAGATGAAAAGGATCAACCCTAAAGATTTAGTAGCTTACAAAAAATATAAACCAACTTTTGACAGATTAAAAAAATATCAACCAAAGGTTTATCAAAGATTAATCAGATACCAATTAAATGTATTTATTCAATTAGGAACTTTAAAATTAAAACCAGGAGAAGAAGATGAAAAAATTAGATAAAAAAGTATATGTGGTCTATCTTGAAAAAAGAATTGATGTAATGGCAGAAGAAATAAAAGAATTAAAAACTGCTTTTCAATGCTTAGTAAATGCTTTGGAAGTACAACAAGAAAAACAAAAGTATTGTCCTTTGTTGCAAATGAATTTAGATAGAGCTAAGGGGATTCTTGAGAAGGGGGAGCATATACAAGACTCCCCCCAAACATTCTTTTAATTAAAAAGGAGGTGGACTTACTTCTGCATCATCAGATTGAGTTTCAGAAGTTTGTGGAAAGTCGTTCTTAAATTCATAAGATCTCACAACAGTTTTAGTCGTTGTACGAGCATTACCGTCATTATCTTTCCACTCTTCATCTACATTTCTGAGATTCATAAGCAATTCTTTACCAACATAAGCTAAAGCATCATCTGGGTACTTTTTAAACCCGACAGCTTTAGCTAATCTAGTAAACTTTTCTGTTGCAATCCTTCTAACATCTTCGGTTGGATGCCAAAGACTGAAGTATTCAACATGATCCTTATATTTACCATTATCTACTTGAAATGTAATCTTCAAAGTATTGTTACCTGATTTAGATTGGTACTTAACACTTTCGATTACCTTACAAGGATAAGTTCCTTCTGGAGCCACACTAGGCCCTATAGGCATTTCATTAATAGAATCAATGAAATCTACGTCTGCAAAATCTACCATTATTACCCCGCTTTAGTTAAAGGTTCTTCTTGTGTGGTTTGTTTAACTCCTCCGAATCCTAACTTATCAATAAGTTTTGTAAGGTTAGGTTCTTCAAATGGATTTAACTTACCACTCCTATCTTTAGCCACATGACCTTGACCTGTTTCAGTTTGCAACCATCTTCTTTTGATTACATTACCTTCTTCGTCTTGATCTTCAATTATTCTTAAAGACAAAACTTCGTCAAAGAAATATGTAACGGCTTGACCTAATTTAGTACCAACCATTTTTGGCTCATAATTAGGAGTGCCATCAGCAATAGTCCTTTCGCTTTTAGCTAAAAAGACAACGTGCATCTTCAAATCTCTGTAAGCTCTCATAACATTAGTCATGCTTTCTTGCACGTTACCGTATGCAGCTCTTGGATCTTTGTTTCTTGATTTTTCAAAATTAAGTAAGATTTCACTTATCTCAGATATTGAATCTAGACAAACGGTGTCGTACTTAATCTCACCAGATTCTAAAAGTCTATGAATCTCCATAACTTCAGCAGCTTCTTTAACTTCTAAAGCATCAACATTCTTAGAGTCTTTAATAGAAAGTAAACCAGCTTCAGCAGATATGACTAATGTCTTACCTGGTGCTGTTTCACATATAGTTGTTTTACCTGAACCAGCTTCGCCAAAGATAAGGATTTTAGCTCCTTGATCGTCTACTAACTGACTAGGTGTAACAATTTTATTTTTTATGCTCACTCTTCACCTCTCTGTTTTAATTAATGAACTTGAAAGATTATAGTCTATACTATACTATGTGTAAACATTTATTAAGAGGAGCAAAAAATGAATGAAATTTGGAAAGCAAACTACTATCACCGACAAAAAAAAATATCGGATGAAGCATTAAAAAATCTAAAAAAATCTGGACATGAGCCAGAGTTTCAAAACAAAAAAGTAAAGCATTACTCACTCAAGGACTATATTGAGTTTTTGGGAGTGAAGGAGTCTGCAACAACTTTTGACTGTTCTGAAGCATCTATAAAAGCTTGGCGTTATGGATATAGAAATCCATCTATTAAACAAGCTCATCAAATAATAAAAGCAACAGAGGGTAAGCTTACTTACGAATCTATATTTGGAAACATAAAAGATCTACAATCTTAAATGTTTCAAATAAATTTATCAGAGGAGGACTCTCCTTATGAATTAGCTATGGCTTATTATGAAGAAGGCCTTAGTGTGATTCCTTTGCAGAGAAAAGATAAAAAGCCCCCAAAAAATTTAGGCTCTTGGGAAGAATATAAAACCAGAAGACCTGAAAGAGAAAAAGTTGAAGAGTGGTTTAAAGATAGAGATGATCTTGTAGTTGCTATAGTTTGTGGAAAATTTATTGTAGTAGATGCAGATACACCTGAAGCTATGACTTGGGTAGAAGAAAATTTACCAGTAACACCTTATAAAGTGATTACAGGCAAAGGTATGCACTTTTACTACAATAACCCACAAAACTTTACGACTTTTGCTACAAGAAGAACAAATGAAACACCAATAGAAAGACTTATTGATATAAGAGGCGAAGGTGGATTAATAATTGCTCCTTACAACAGACATGCAAACGGTGCCATTTATAAACCTGTATTTTTAGATGGTTGGAGTGTTTATGATATTGGAGATTTACCTGACTTTACTGAAAAAGAATGGCACAAAATAACAGGTGTGCCTAAAGAGTCAGGTGCTAAAGATAAAAACATTACTGTACCTTTCTCATTAGATGGAGTTAATGAAGGCTCAAGAAATGATCAAGCCGCTAGGATAGCTGGCTACATGATTTCAAAAAATGTAAATCTTAATTTTACTAAATTTTTTCTGAGGTCGTGGAACACTAATAACAATCCACCACTTACTATAAGAGAAATTGATCAAGTAGTAGATAGTGTGAAATCCACTCATGACAGAAAAAATCAAAAAGCTCCTTTGTTTGTTCAAGCTGTTGATAACATAAAACCGCCAAAAGATTTATATGATCCACCTGGTTTGTTGAAAGACATGTATAACTTTTGTGAAGATATTGCACAAGTTCCACAACCTGAATTATCTATGGTTGCTGCCTTATCTTTAGCATCAGTATCTTGTGGCAGAGTATATAGAACCAACATGAATAATTTTTCTAGCTTGTTTTTTATGTGTATTGCAAAATCAGGACAAGGAAAAGAAAACATAAAAACATTTGTAGAAACCATACTCAATGAATCACAACATTCAAAGTTAATAGTGGGAGACGGTTACACCTCAAGCGGAGCTGTTCATTCCATACTTAGGCAAAGGCCAACACAAATAACTATTATGGATGAGTTTGGTAAAAGATTAGAGTCAATAGGAGGACAGCAAAATTTTAATAGAGAAGATGGCTTACAAACTTTAATGGAAGCTTGGGGTAGGTGTCATGGTACTTTAAGACCTGATAACTATTCTTTAATGAATGTTCCAGACCAATACAAAGATCAATTTATGAATAGGCTTACCCATAAACCAAATATAACTTTAGTTGGCTTATCAGTACCTAAGAACTTTTATAAAGCTTTAAATAGCGGCAGGATAGCAGATGGATTTCTTAACAGATTTTTAATAGTAGAGTCAAAAGAACCAAGAAGGGTGGCACAACTTAAAAAGTTTAGAGATGCACCATTAAGGATTGTAAATTGGGTTAATTATGTAAGACGACCTATAAATGATTTTTATGAAGTAGCTATTGACAATGCTGATATTGATTTGGAGCAAGTCGTACTAGACTTTGACCAAGACGCAGAATTAGTGTTGCAGGACTTTGCATCTGAGATTGTTAAAAGGCAAGATATACTTGAGAAAGATAATTTAGAGCCATTACTATCAAGATCTAGAGAAAAAGCTATGCGACTATCCCTTTCAGTAACTCTTGCGGAGAATCCCAAAGCAAAAAAGATTCCAGGGGACATTATGAAATGGTGTGTTGATTTCGTCAGATATTATGATTTACTTTTTATTGAAGCGTGTAGAGATAGAGTTGCAAGTTCAGCGATTGAATCAAAAATCAAGCAAGTGCTTTCATTTATTAGATCAAGAAATGGCGAAGGTATATCTAAAAGAGAAGTAGATAGGCATGAGTTATTTAGAAGTATGAAGTCTTATGAAGTAAAAGAAATTATAGAAAGACTTATAAATGCTAGAGAGATTCAAGAGGTTGAAATAAAAATGGGAGGAAAAGGAAGACCAACTAAAAGATTAGTAGCTGTTGATCCAAACTTTTTTGAAGAATAATTATGAAAACCTACATACATGTCAATCAACATAAAATCAAATCTAATAAAAAAAATAATACCAATGAGCCTGTAATTACAGTTAAACAGGGTAAAAACAATACTTACTGCCATGAAGTAAAAATACTTGGAGACAGTATTATTAGATATGGTGGTAACGAAAAACCAATTTTGTCTTGTGGAGCTAGAGTGGTTATAGAAACACAATCAGAAGTCGAAATTATTAAATGAGGTAAATTATGAAAACACCAAGTTTAGAAACCAAAGATGATCAAAAACGGGAAGAACGGGTAGCAGGTTTTTTAGAGGGATTATGGGGTGTAACTTGCCATAAATTACCAACCAATTACAGTTTAGATTATTGGATCGAGTCTAAAAATAATTGTTTTTGGTGTGAAGTGAAATGTCGTTCTTTTCCTGCGACCAAGTTTGAAACTTTTATTGTGTCTGCAAATAAACTCAGAAAAGGAGCTTCTTTTGCAAAAGGTACAAATGTCCCTTTTATTATTGTTTGGGCTATGAAAGATAGTGTTTGGTATCATCAATGGAATCCAGAACATGAGTATGATATTAGGATGAATCTTAAAGAAGATCCTAAATTTGAAGAAGATAATGAGCCTTATGTACACTTCCCAAAAGATATATGTAAATGTCTGTCAGATAAGCCATTAGGCTTGGACAGAGAGGAGATAGGGTTTTAGAATATGCTATATGAATATAGAGCAATACTACTTAGAGCTGTCTATTTTTGTTGCTTCAGTTATTTCAGGATTAGCCTTAAAGGATTGGTCAGTAAGTTTTATCAAGGGATTAAACTTTAAAATGAATCCACAATTTAAAGAAGGTGATAAAGTAAAACTTGATGGAGAAGAGGCTGTTGTTATAAAAATTGGCATGACTACTTCTGTCTTTGGCGTAACTGCTAAGGATGGCTATACTTGGAGATATGTGCCAAATCAAAGAATTGATTATTTAAAGTTAGAAAAAATAATTGATAAAGATTTACATGTCGATAGTACAGAGGAGAAAAAAGCTAAATTAGAAAAAATACTGCGAGGTGAAACAGATGATTGATAAATTTTTTAAACCAATAAGTGATTTAATTGGTAAGGCCATACCTGATAAAACTAAGCGTATGGAACTAGAAGCTAGTATCAAATCACAAATGATTGATTTGCAAAAAGCTCAAGCAGAAATTAATTTAGAACAAGCCAAACATCCTAGTATTTTTGTTTCGGGATCTAGGCCAGCAATCCTCTGGATTTGTGCATTGGCCTTAATGTGGCAATACTTTTTAGCACCTTTGATGAATTGGATAGTAGTTATCTCAGGCTCATCAATACAGCCACCAGTTTTAAATACTGAAGGATTAATGACTTTAACTTTATCTTTACTTGGTCTTGGTGGTTTAAGAACTGCTGAAAAATGGAAAGGCGTAGCTCGTAATAATATGGTAGAGGGGAATGTTAAAGACGCTTACAAATAAAGAAAGAGAAACTTTTGCAAAAGACTGTTTTAAGATTTTAAGTTTTAATATTCCAAATATTAAATCTTTAGATAATCTTTATGATCATTACAATACAAACTATCAAGTGATACACATGTGTAAAGATATATATCCAAAAGGATATGAAAATATGATGGATTTATTTAAAAAAAGAAAATCAGATTTAATTATTAAATAACAGGTCTATTAGCTAATCTTTCTGCAAAATCTAATCTTTCAGGAGAAAGTGGATCCACACTAACAGATTCTACTTCAGGCAGAGGAGTGTTAGATTGTAAGTTTCTAATATCTCTTTGACCTTGCTCTCTTAAATTTCTTAAAGATTCTTCAAAAGATTTAGCATCTGGATTTTGGTTTCGTAAATCTTGCAATTCTTCTTGCCCTTTTTCAATACCAAGTCCTGCTTGTTCTCTTCCTTCTGAAATTGCATCACCAACTAATCTTATACCAAGCTGTCTAGCAGACCTGATAAAAAATTGTATTACTCTACCAACTGACCCAGGATCTTTTTTTGATAAAATTTTCAAAATAGTTGGACTTGAAAAAGCTTGTCTCATAAGTGCTAATCCTGCAACGGTTGGCAACATACCTATGCTTAAAGCGTTTACTGCAATACCTGCAGCTACAAGAGTACCTGCTGACTTTTCTATGGTTAAACCATCAAGTGCAGATTGTAATGCTTTAAAGCCTATTAATGACTCTTTGCCAAACATAGCTTCTAATGTTGTATCTCCATAACTATCTAAAGTCCTTCTGAGTCTGTCAGGTTTAAATATATCTGTAATTTTTTCTTTGGACGGATCAAAAGTATCTTTTAACAATTTAGATAAACTTGCTTGTTGTATTTCAATAAATGTTTCTGGATCTACGGTATCTTTAACTATCTGAATGTTAGCAGCACTATTTGGCTTAAATACTACATCTGCAATCTCGTCAGTACCTGAAACATCTAATCTTTTAATAATAGAATTTTGCTCAAAAGCAATTCTTTCTTTTGCAGCGACAGATTTACTTTTTAAAGCATCTAAAAATCTTTGTGCAGTAGAGGTATCTCTAAGTCCGCCATCAGTATCTACAATATCGTTAATTAATTTTTCTAACTCTAACGGTTGTTTGTTATACATGCTTGGAGTTATTCTTCTTAATTGAGTAACTGTGTCTAAAATATTTTTATATTTAGGCCCAAAAATAATTTCCATTTTCCCTTCTTTTGTCCTATCAAATTTTAATATCTCATCTGCGAACTTTTTAAAATCTAAAGACTTACTTGTTTTGTCGTAAGACTCACGCCAAGCGTCATGTAAAACCTTTCTTTGTAATTGTGTTTTTATGTATTGTTCTCCGCCAAATTTTTCAAGTTTTTGTGCTAGAAGTTTTGGATTGTTTCCATAAGTTTTTGTTAAATACTCTTCATGATTTCCAATAGCTTTAAAAAAATCTTCAAAAGGTTTTGTATCTTTAGATCCTGATAATATAAATTCATCATAAACGCTATTGATGTTGTAATTACCTTGTTGCGATTCACCAATAATTTGTTTTATTTTTAAAGAATCAAAAGGTGCTAATTTTTCTCTTGTATCTGCATTTACTCTTTTTAATTCTTCTATTGCTTTAGAAATTTCTTTAGATGCGGTTTTATCTAATCTTTTATTTATATAGCCTTTTACTTCTCCTTTTTTAGAAAACATTTTAACTAAACTACTTGGATTTTCTAAAATATTTAATAAGCCAGGATTGTAAATAGGATCTTCTGGATTATCTAATATCTTTATAATGTCGTCTAACAAAGAAGTATTTCTTCCAACATTTAAGCTATTCATTCTTAGTCCTTTTATAGAAGATAAATCGTTTCTAATTTGTTGTAAGTTTTCACCAAACTTATATTGTTCTTTTATAGTTCTACCTATTATGGGATTTTTATCAAACACAAGTGGATCTATATCTTCCCAATACTTCAAAAAACCACCTTCATTAGCTAAAGCTTCATCTATTAATTTTTTTCTTTGTAGTAACCCACGCACTAAGTTTGTTACTTCATCTGAAGTATGATCATCAATTTCTCTTGGTGCTTGAATTGATTGCTCTACACGATTTCTTCCATATTTAGTACCGTAAGCTCGTGCTATTTTATCTATGTGTTCAGAGATATTTTCATTTAAAGATCTTGCTATGCCTTCAAGCAAATCAGGATCGTCTTTTCCTACGGCAAGAAGCATTTTATCGAGCCTTATATAGTTTTTCTTTAATTGATCTTCTACTGCTTTGTGTGATTGAGAAAGGCTACCTACTAACAGTTCGCCTATTTCCTTTCTGTTCATAGCACTTCCAAAATCATCAGCAGAAGTTATGCCTTCCATAAGTTCTTGTACAAGCTTGTTTACTTGTTTATTGGTTTTAATTTCTGCTGAATTTAATTTTTGTCTTGCGGCACTTAAAGCTCCTGTAATTTGTTCTCTGGTAGATTCTTTTACAAACTCTTCACCAGCAAAGTTTTCTCCGTTGATAAGCTTATTTAGTCTGTCTATTTCTTCTTTTAAATAAGCTTTGGTACTTAGGACTCTTTTATTACCAAGAACTGTTTCTGAAACAGCTTGTAATCTACCTGCTATAACTCTATTTAAAGCTGATTGTGATGGTAAAGCTTTTACTTCATTTTTACCTACTTTACCCTCTGCTATAGCTTTTTTTATTTCTTTTTCTGTAGCTTCTCTACCTAAATCTTTATCTAGTTTCATGACATCCAAAATAGATCTTCCTTTGATAGCTTGTTGTTGAAATCTTAAATTATCAAAAGGAGCTTGTTTGCCTAACAGTAAAGAATAAAATTTAAAAAGACCTTCGCCAAGTCCTTGTCCCGCAAACCCCAAAACGCCTTCATAACCTAAAAGATTTCTTAATTCATCTCTAGTTTGTGCTTGATAACCTTTATTAATTTCATACGCTTCTTCGACACCTTTACCTGCAGCTCCACCCAATCCTGAAAGCAACATATTGGACAAAGCAGGTCTACCACCTAAAAGGTTTGCCAAGCCTTTGGCTACTCTTAATTGAGGAACTAAAGCTACTACACTACCGAATATAGGGCCTACCACGCCTGAAAAATCTGCAAGATCATATCTGTTAAAACCAAAAGTTCTTTCGTCTATAACGGTATTTTGTTCTAGTTCCTGGCCATTTTTTAATTTTACAGTCCTAACTTGATCTGCAAGACCTAACATTTTCATGCCTTCTGGTGTCAAAGCTAACTGTCCTGACGAATCAACTGCGTATTCATTACCCACATACTTACTGAGTATTTTTTCTCTCTCTGCTTCGTTTTCTGCAAGTCCTAAATCAAATCTAAACTTTGCGTCTTTGACTCCGCTATCATAATTAAAAAAAATATTGTCAGCTTGTGGGGCTAAAGTTCTTCCTGCAATTATCGCTTTTACTTTAGCTCTTGCTTCATCAGGAGATTCAGCTTCGATCAATAATGATTCTGTGTCAGTAACATTAACTTTGTACTTTTGCATTTCACTAATAATCTATTTCCGTTACTTTATTTAAAGTATCTAAAAGACTTTCTCCGCTTAATTTACCTTGATTAGATTGCCTTTCCGAAGGATCAAATCTTATTGCATCCATCATAACCTGTGAACCTGCTAAAGCTTGTCTTTGTCCATATTGACCAGTTTCTTGTAAAAAATCAAAAGTTGATTGCATATTAGCTTTGTATTTGTTCATGTTTGTTATAAGTGCATTTCTTGATTCTTTAAGTTTCTTTTCTACAGTTTTTATATTTGTTGTAAGACGAAATTCACCAAAAACATTTTTTACTATATCCCTATCTACGTTAGATATAGTCCTTCCTGACTCTCCTAAAATTTCTCTTATATTTCTATTCTGTAATACGTTCAAAGTATTAGCTACGGTGGTTGCTGCTGACGGCTCGTTAGGTATGTTCAAAGCAGCTAATAAACCATCTTTAGCTAGATCATAATATCCTGCTAATCCTCCAAGTTGAGATCCTCCTGATTGTTTAGCTCCATCAACTAAACCTAAAACTTCATCTATCAAAACTACCGCTGCTCTTGCACCTTGAAAATCTCCTGAATGTTGATTAAATTCTGTTGAAGCATCTTTTATAGTTTTTAAATCTCTTACTGATGGGCCAGTATCTTCACCAGTTTGTTTTAATTGTTCTATAGCAAATTCACTTTCTAGTTTAGCTTCAGTAGCTCTTTTGCCTTCTTCACTTTCTACAAAGTCTGCTGTACCTAATGGTATTCCCATAAATGATCCAGTTGTTACTAATCTTTTACCCATACTACCTATAAAATCTTTTAATTTTTGGCCGCCAAAAGTTTCTGCAATAGCTAAATCTTTTATGTACTTTTGTTCATCAGCAAAAAACTTATCTTGTTGTCCTTTGCTAACTGCAAATTCAGTTTCGTCTATATCTTCTCTAATCCTTTCTTCTTTTTCTTTTTCAGTTAAAGACTCTCTATCTATTTTGTCTAGAGCCATTTGAGATTGACCCTCTTTTATTCTTTGCTCTAAGTCAGCTTGAGTATCTACATCAGAAGGAAGCTCATCTACGCTATCTTGTGTTTCAATAGTGTTAGCTGCTATTTCTTCTGTAGGTAACTCTTCGGCTACATCAGATTCCATTTGAGTTTGAGAAGGGACATCTAAATCATCTATTTCGCTTTGTAATTGAGCACCTCTATACAAATCATCTAAAGATTCTCTACTTTTGTAGCCACTTAAAATAGCATCTTTCATGCTTTTACCTTCATCTGCTATAGGTGATACATAAAAATCATCAATTTTTTCAAAAGGCTCAACTTCTCCTTTTTTTATTCTTTCTCTTAACTTTACTGCCTCTTCTGGACTATATATGGATAAAATTTCTGGAGTTTTTTTAGCTAAGTCTGCAATTCTGCGATAGTAATTCATTAACTCTTCACCACCTTCAACAAGGACATCTTTTGCCATCCTAAAAGGCAAAATAGGATTTCTAAATAAACTTTCTGAACCTCCTCTGTTTTCTAAAGCTTGACTAATTATTCTCTCTACATTACTACCCAACAGAACGTCTGGACTGTTCAACATTCCATAAACATCTAAAGAAAAAAGAGAATCTGAATTTACAATATTAGATAAATTTGATGGATTGACAGTAATAATTTCTCCAGTAGAAAGTTTGATTTGGTTTTCCCCAAGTCCAAAATCTGTAGTCAAATTAGGAGTTTCTGTAGGTATGTCATCCATAATAGGATTAACCTCAAATTCTGGCTGTTCAAAACCAGGGATAGTTATTTCAGCAGAAGGTGGCGGAATATCTATTTCTGGTCTTACTCCGCCTCTGCTTTCGCCAATAACAGTAACATCAGGACTTACTGCTGAAGTTTGTCGAAACATATTTCTATCTAATATTGCCATTAGAAATAAATAGGATCCTGATTTGGTTGTTGTTGCTGTTGAGGATTATAAATTCCAATAGGTTGTTGATTTTGTGTAGTAGTTTGTTGATCTTGTGGTTGATTATTTTGTTGACTGCTCTGGTTGTTAGGATTTTGACCATAAACATTAGGCTCCATAGGTTGTCTAGCAAATGTGTTTAAGTCAGGCATAAATTGAGAAAAAGTATTTAAAAAACTACCTAAACCTACTGCTGTAGGATTTGGTCTTCTGCCATAAGCTGAATCTACTGTAGCTGTAGATGGAGAATAATTTGGCAAAATTTGACTCAAAGATGCCATTACAGCTAAAGGATCATTTCTTTGTAAAGTTGCTCTGTTGAAAGCTGCTAAGTTTCTAGCGTCATCTATCCTTCTAGGAGTGCTTCCTAAACTCATAAGATTTTGTATTCCTGAAGTAGATAATCTTTGAGTATCTCCTGCAAGATTTCTAAAGTCTCCGAATAAATTTCTTCTTGTGTTAATTTGATCTTGAACTCTTTGCAAAGAATCTTGATAACCAGCTTGTCTTAAACCTGCAAGTTCTTTTGTTAAACCTCTGCTAAATTCTTCCATTCTGTCTTGTGCACCTAATCTAGCTCTTGAACCAAAAGCAGATTCTCCACCTGTTCTTAAATCTTGAAATCTTCTACGGTTTTCAGACCTATCAAAAGCTCTTACTGCATCTGCACTAGCTTGATCAATAACTGCTTGTTGATAAGGACTTTCAAATTGTCTAAAAGCAAAAGGATCTTGTAACCCTCTTATTGCACTTAATTGATCTTCTCCTGATGTTAAAAATCTTTCATACCCACCAATACCTCCTTTTAATCTGTCTAATCCTGCTTGTTCTAAATCTGTAAGGTCTGATATTTTTAACTCAGGAAGAGGTTCAGCAAATCTTTTTTTAGCAATTTGTTGTAATTGGTTTATAAAACCAGGAGTATTGCTTGTGCCAAAATATAAACTTCGGGTATAAGGATCTCCTAAAACATCAGAGACTTTTTGTCCAGGTGAAAGAGTAGGTATGCTGTAACTCATTATGCTTTACCCTCATTATATTTTTCAAAAGTTTTCATTAAGTTCATCATATTCTGTGCACCTTTTTTTCTACTTGGCTTACCATTTGGTATTAAAGTTAGGCTATCCTTTTCTTTAGTTAATTTATAACCACCAATCCCATTATTAGCAGAAGCAGTCATGACAAACTCACCATCAGATAACATAGCTGGTATGTCGTCAGAAGTTCCTGTTCCTGGTCCGATAGATTCTCCGCCAAATCTCATATCTAAAACTTCTCCGCCTTCAGCATAGCCTCTTAATCCTAAATCAAAACCACCCTGACCATATACATCAGCCATTCTTAAATCTGGCCTCATGGTGTCTCTTACATCTTGTAAGGGATTGTCAGCTTCTTTTTTTGCTGCGTAATAACTTAATGCTCCTGCTGGAACTGCAAGTGCAGCGGCATTTTTCATTTGTTGATTGTAAAAATCTTTCATAAGATTTTGATTATAAATATCGTACTCACGATTTATTGCAGCTGGATCATTAGGATCGTTAACTTGTTGACCATAAGCATTACTAACCATTCTTAATAACGGGTTACTTGAACTACCCAATCTATTAAGTGCAAGAGTTTTTAAAGGGTTAGAGTCTCCTGATATTGCACTTTTTGCTAATGTCATTAAAGGATTTTGGCTTGATCCAAATAAACTTGTTATTCCTCCTGTGCCACCACCTCCTCCTAAAAGACTACTAAAACCACCTTTTCCTGCAAATAAACCTTTAATACCACCACTACCTAATCCTAATTTAGCAGGAACAGCTTTTAAAGCAGAACCTAATCCACCAGCCCCTTTAATAGCAGAAGCTGTAAGTCCTAATTTTCCTAAAGCAGCACTAGCACCAAAGCCACCCAAAGCACCCATAGCAGCACCTTTTAATCCTTTTCCAGAAGCTAAACCACCTAACCCGCCTATTAAAGCAGCAGATAATCCACCTGTAAAAGGAGCTGCAATAATTCCTGCGTAAGGTGCTAATTTTTTAAATGCTTTGCTTTTGACTACTTTTTTTACTAATCCTGTTTGAAATTTAACTACTTTTTTTACTGGTTTTACTATTTTTTTTACAAGTTTTTTTAAAAAGAATTCTGGTAATCCAGAATTAGGATTAATACCCATAGAACTACCGACAATATAATTAGCAGGGTTTATACCCTGATTTAACATATCTCTAAATATTTGCCTTTTTGTAGCTAAAGAAATAGCTAATGGTGGAACAATCATTTCCCCATCAGCAACGTGTGCTATTTTGTTATCTTCGTATCTCCCTAAACTTGCAAGACCAGTTATTTGTTCATTCATCTTGTTATTTTATTATAAGCAATAGTGAGGCTACAACTCTATTTTAATACCACCACTAAGTTTTACGTCTATTTTCAACGCACCTACTGAGCCAAGCAGTTCAAAACCAGCACCCGCTACGGTAGGTTCTGTTAACTGAACAAATCTGTTGCCTAAATAAGCTTGTAAAGAGCCAACAGTTGTGTTCCATATTACATCACCTTCTTGAAAATCTAAAGTGCTTAATTGATTTTGTGTAAAGTGTGGTGTCCTGTCAGGATCAAAGCTTCCAACATTTAATTCAAGTATTCTTACTAATCTATTATAAAGTTGTGGAGAAACTTCATTAGACGCAAAAGGTAATGCTGTTTTGAGTAATCTAGACATTATCTTCTACCATCAGGCTGTATCTCTAGTCTTGTATCTCCTAATCTCCAACCAACTCCATTATTTCCTGAATTGCCATCATTAGATTTAATTTTAAAAACCACTTGCCTTCCTCTACCTCTTATGTGAGATTGTTTTGTTGTTGGGCTAATAGTGGAAGTTGCTACAGAAGAAAGACTTTCTCCAGGAAAGTTTCTAACTTTAGTTTCTATATTTACATTTGTTGAAGAGTCAGTTGTAAGGAATTTAACATCAGGTATTAATTTTTTTATAAAAGAAAAGTTCTCACCATCTTGTATATCTAAATCTCCTGATTCAATAAACACATTTTGCATTTCGCTACCGTCATCATTAAAACCAATTTCGTGTTGATACAAATAATTATTTGCAGTAGCTTGTGGGTATGCGGAAACTCCAGTATCTAGCCAACAAGTTCTTGTAAGCTGTCCATAATACCAAACCGCTTCTTGATAGTTGTAAATAACATACCTATCGTTTTCTTGAGAAGAGCTGCTTGGATAAAACCAACCAATTTCAGAGTGTTGTTTGTTAGTAAAAGCAAAAGTTTTAAAAGCTTGAGTTGTATTAAAATCTGAAAAAACATAATTTTTTACAGTACAAGGTAACTCACTTACAGATCCTTTATACACATAAAAAGCATCTTTACCCATAAAATAAACACCTTCTGGCCCATTTACACAAGCGTTAGGCCCCATCAATCCAGCAGCTTCATCAATTAGGTTTATAGCAAAAACCAAAGGCGGCCCTATATTTGTCATACTATAAATTGAAGTGTCTGTAAAAATAACAACTTCTTGTCTAGCTTTTATTCCGCCAACAATCTGAGAACCTGATGAAAGTCTTACACTACCTGCGGTATTAGTTGTTCTTGGCTCAAAATCTAATAAATCCTCTGCCGAAGAAAAAGCAACCAACATAGGATCTAAATCTCCTGAACGAACTCCTGCTTCTATAGGATCTGAACCTAATACAATCAAATGTCTATTGGTTTCAGAGGTCAATACTTGTATAGCTTTAGTGGGAACTAAATTTGCTCCTGTTAAAGAGCTTAACTCTACAGCTCTTGTGTTTGTACCTGATGACTCATCCCACCTAAATATACCGCCTCCTCTTACAGCCATAACTAAATCTTCTCCATAGTTATCTTGCGACCATATTCTTAATTGGTTAGCAGATGACAAAGGACTAGAAGATCCCCAACCTCCAGCACTCCAAGCACCTGAACCCCAACCTGTACCTTCTACAAAAACATCAAGTCCACTCACAATTTGATAAACAGCATTTGCACTTCCGCTAGTGTTATCACTAGAATTAGCTGTTACAGCGTTGCCACTTGTATCAACTGCATTTATAAAATATTCATTACCGTTTGTAGTGGATATAGATTGTATTTGATATTCTTGATTTAAAACTGCAGCAGTTATGTTACCGCCCAAGGTACTAGCTCCGCTATAAGTTACAAAGTCTCCAGGATTGGCACCATGTCCAGAATCAGTTACTTTTATTGAGCTAGAACCATTAAGCACTTTTGTAAAGCCAACGCTACCTGATACTGTTTTTCTTATAGGAGTTATATCGTTAAAAGTAGCACCTGATTGTATATAAAATTTAAGATGAGTCCCTAAACCTAAATATCTTGTGCCATCTAAAGCAATCCAATTAAATATTGATCTAGCAGTACCTTTAAAAGTTTCAGCTATGAGTTTAGCCCAACCCCCAAATTTTTCAGGTAGTCCCATCCTAAATCTAACTAAATTACAATCAAACCAACCTCCTTCATTAGAATAAGAAGTACCTTCTCTATCAATACCAGGTTTGAATTTATATTTAATTAAAGCCATTTTTTATTTCATCAAGAGCATTATGTAAACTTTCTTTTGAATTTATATTTTTCATAAGAGAGTCTTTAAAAGTTATTTTTGTTCTTTTGCCATCCTTAAAAATTTTAAATATTATTGTATTGTATTCCAAACAATAAAAAGCATAAAGGTCAACCATACCTTTTTTATAGTCTCTAATCTTCGTATTAGCTCCCCTACGCATGTCAAAGCACCAATTAACTCTTTTATGAGTTTTATGGCACATTTTCTTTATAGAAGAAGTTTTTACTTGACACTTGTACATAATGTCATTTATTTCAAATATTATGTCAGCATGACTACCATGTGGTAAAACATGAACGGTATCGCTTTCTAGACTTAAAAAACTAGCTACAGCGTATTCGCCTGATCTTCCAATGCGTTCTGTTTGGCGTGTCATCAAAAAGGGTATTCATCAGACTCCATCATTTTTGAAAGCCTAACAGCTCTTTGACCTACTTGGCCAGCCCATCTGCTGTTTAACATTTCTTCTGCGGCTTTAGTAAAATTTTTGTTTTTAATATGCTCAAGTGTCTTTTCAAATTTAAACAATCTGTTCCCCATATTAAAATACATATCAATTAAAACAGTTTTTCTTACTTCTGATAGTTCTGAAAAAAAATCTAATTTATTTTGTAAAACATTTACAGATTTATTTACATCATTTTTAAGTAAATATTCTGCTTCCTCTTCTGTAATACCTCCGCCTAGTTTTTTATCTATGAGTCTGCCAAAACCAATAGTTTTGTAGCCTTCACTACAATCGTAACAATGACTAACAAAGCCTTCGTGAAGCTTTAGCAGATTTAAAAGTTCTTGCATTAAAAAAAGATAATTTTTGTTAGAAATCCTGTAATTCCCAAAAATATAGTCAAGGAAAAAATTAAACTGTTTCTTATCAATTTGTTTAAAGACATTATGCCATTTTCAATATTTTCCAATCTTCTCCAATTTTCTCGCCAACGCTGTTCACAAGCAGCTTCATGTGCTGAAAGCCTTTTGTCAACTTCATTTACTGTAGATCTTGACATTAAAAATAATTCCTTAAATAATTTTTCAAATTATTCCAACATTCTACTGCTTTCTTATCAACATGCCTATTAATGTCTGGTCGTACTATTTTAAGTAAAATTTTTCCTGATATTAAAGTTAAAATTGTCCAAAATATAATTTCCATATTTACCTCCTAAACAAATGTTAATGTATGAGTTGGTATTACGCCAGCGTTACTATATATTCCACCACCAGTTTTTCCCATAGCTTGGCCATAAGTATTACTCCAACGTATATAAACTATGGAATCTGCATATATGGAAGAAATAGTAGCATTACTTAAATAGTAACTTCTTGCTGGCCCATAGGTACCAGTAGAAGGATCGGCAGCAGCAGTTCTGTTGACATCAATTCTTGAAAAATTCATGTTATTAGGATCAGTAGTTATTTTTGATCCGTCATTTGTTTGAAACATAATATCTAAACCTCCACCTTCGTAAGCACCTATACCATCCGAGCCCCCTCCGTTGGCAGGAAAATTATAAAAGGAAATATTAGTGCCAAAATTTAATCCTCCATTAGGATTACTGAGAGTACCACCAGTACCACCTGCTGAATACCCATAAAAATCTGGTCCGCCATAACCACTCAAGTTTGATCCTGCTGATTTAGTTATTATTCTGTTTGAAGCTGAGGTAGGAATATTTATTGGATATTCTGATTGTGCTCCATAAAAATTATTTATGTCAATACTAGATCCAGAAACAGTATTAATAGTTTTACCAGCAGCAGGAGTTAAAGCTCTAATGTCAGTATCATTTAAACTACAAAAACTTCCTGAACTTCCGCCAGCTTCTATATGTATAGCGTTTAAACCTAAAGTACCCTCAGTTGGAAGAGCCATTTTTTAAGTCCTCAACTTCTTTACTTAAATCTTTAATAGCTTCTATTAAAAGCCCTACTGTATTGGCATACTTCATAGATTTTACTGTGCCAAGTTCTTTGTCTTCATGCTCATTCACTAATTCTGGTACTACTCTTTCTACTTCGTTAGCCACTACTCCTATCTCTTTTGATTTATTTTCTTTTCTAGTAAAGTGTACGCCTCTTAATTTTTTTACTTTATCTAAAGCATTTTCAATTTGATATATGTCCTCTTTGAGAGCTAAATCAGAGTATGCACTAACATTACCATCAGCAGTAAAATTACCTGAGTTGTCTAATGTGGCTCTTTCTGTTGAGCCTACATAAAACTCTATGTGGTCAGTTTCATTTTTAATTCCTGTTGCACTTGCTCCTCTTCTTACTTCGTTAACATTTTGTAAAGTTAAATTACTATCAGATGAAGAATAAGCGTTGTCTAATTGTGTTTGTGCATTAGAGGAAAGCGTATTGATGTATTGAAACTCTGCACTTGTTACTGAGCCATCAGCTATTTTAGTAGCGTCTATTTGAGCAGAAGCTTTTATGTCAGCATTTACAATATTAGTAATAGTGTTGCTGTCAGAGTCTATAGTTTTGTTAGTCAAAGCTACTGCTTCTGTCGCTGTTATACCAAAGGCACTTCCATTGATTTTAGCATTAGCACCTAAATCAATTTTATCAAACATATCATAAACTACAGCACCTGAACCGCCACCGTCTAAAATACATGCTTTTGTAAGTCCATTTCCTATAGTTACATTCGCACCTGATCCTTGAGATACAGCTATAGATTGAGATCCTGAAGTAGCATTCTCAATAAAAATTACTTTAGATAAAGTATTTGGAGCTATTGTTAAAGTTCTAGTTGCAGACAAAGTGGTTGAAGATGTAACCTTTAAATAAAAAGCTCTAGCTTTATCTGAAGCTCCATCAGCTATTGTTGCAGTTACATCTGCATCTGAACCGAATGTTGCTTCTGTTTGATAAGAAAAAGCCTCTGCAATCAAGCTTAAATTTGTATTTGTCGTAGTACCCCAAGAACCAATTTGTTCTCCTGTACCCATTTCCTCCAATCTTAAATCATTTTCATATGAACTAGCCATTTTTAACCTCTGTTAAATTATAGTTAAATTATTGTTTTTAAGCTACTTCTTCCCAAGAAGGTGTTTCTGAATGATTTACATCTGACCAACTAGGAGTTTGAGTATTGTTAGTTTGGTTAAAATTAGAGCTTTGACTCTGATCTACATCTGACCAAACTAATACTGTACCTACAGAACCAATAGATTGCACTCCAGCTATACTTACATTAGCTTTACCTATAAATGTTGGAGTTCCTACAGATCCTGTAGAATTAAATCCTGTTAAGGATATGGTATTAGATGATTTTTGCACTATTGTTCCTAAAGAACTTGAAAGGGCTAATCCGTTTAATAAAATTGAAACGCTAATTGATACTGTTGGCGTACCTAATGATGTTGTACTAATTTGACCTGATACGTTTATATTGTTTACGCTTTTTGGTATTACAGTTCCTAAATTTGCAGTAGCTACTAAAGTAGTCGGAGTAACATTAGATTTAGATATAGTACCAACGCTACCTAAAGCAGATTCCCCTTCATCAGCCAAAGGTATTGAAACATTTGCATTTGCTGTAATGCTTACGCTTACTGATCCAACATTTGCTGAAACGCTTGGTAAAATTGCTACAACACTACCATTTACCCCTAAACCAGAAACAGAAGCTGTTAATGCCGATAAAGGTTCATCAGGATTATTTCCATAATTACTAACTATGGCATTTGCAGTAAGTGCTGGACTGCCTAATGCTGATGTACCTACTTGACCAGAAAGAGTAACACTTGCTCCAGCAACAACAGTAGCTGTACCTAAAGCAGAAGTTCCTACTTGTCCTGTAGGGTTTATGTGAGCTAAACAAACAAAAGTAGTTGTTCCTAAATTTGAATTTGCTGCTAGTCCACTAACAGAAACATTAACAGCACCACCTGTAACTCCAAGAGCTGAAAAAGGGGCTTCTGCAATAGCGACATTACCAAACATAATTAATTATAAAACTTTTTGTTAAATTCTTTTCTCAATTTTTTTTCTTCTTTAATTTTTTTGTAAAACTTTTTATCTGCTTTACTTGCATCTAACTTATAGCCAGTCATTTTGATCTGTAGGGTAACGCAAATATCCTTTTACTTGAGTTATTTCTAAAGTTTTTTTGTCATAAACAAATCCGTAAATCCATATAAAATCATCTTCTCTGCTTTCTGGTATAGGAAAATCTAATCCCTTCTTTTCACAAAACTCTTTCATAATTTCTTTTGTAGTTACGAAAAAAACATCATATTGGTCTGCTTCTGTACCATCTTCATTAAATATTTTTGCAAAAAAGAAAGTTGTTGGTGCGTAAATAGGAACTTCTGGCCTTGGTATAAAAGTATTAGGATATTTTTGATAATTGCTAGTGTGTTCGGTATCTTTAATAACTAATTTAAATTGTTTTTTAGCTGTTACAGTATTGTATTTTATAGAGTGCCAAACATGATAGTCATACCCAACATCAGGTACTTTAAATTCATCTAATAATTCTTGTGAAGGTAAATTATAAACATTGTACCAACTATAAGTTTTTTCATGTGTGTATGGTGGTCTTAAAGGGGCCTCTTCGTGAGCTGTGTAAGTACCAATAATATTAAATCTATTGCCTTTCCATTCTTGGTCTTTACCAAATATTTTTTCTACTTCTTCTATAAGTGGTTTAGCTTGATGTAATCCTATATTGTAATCAGTTCTAACTAATTTTTTATTTACATAAACTTCGTCATAAGTTCCTGTAGTCTTTGGAACAGGAAAATTCTTATTTACATTTTTTCCTAAATCCCCTTCTTTAGCAGGTACTAAAGTTGAGCTATGTAAAAATTTACTATATTCGTCTGCTTCCCAATGTTTTTTTAAATATTCAACATCTTTTTCTTTGACATAAACACCATCTTCTTTTTCTTGCAAAATAAAACTGCTATCGGTTTTGCTAAATTCCATATATAAACCATCTTTAGTAACAGGATGATTTAAATTTATTGTGAATTTATTAAAAGGTTTATCTTCGTGATCTATGTCGGTATTTGTACCAACCGAATCTGTTTGTAATTTTTGTAATTTAATTTCACTCATCTAGATCTACGAAAGACTACTGTGGTAGTAGAACCTGCAGCAGCAAAAGGAGCAAAAGCAGATGTATCATCCGTAGGAGCAGCAGTGTTTGTTGATACATACCATTGACTTCTACCATTACTTGTTTCATAAGTCATGTCAGTTCTATTAAAAGTAGTTGAACCTATTACAACACTTTTAAAAGAAGTATCACTATTAGGTACATTTTCTGCTGAAACTCTAATTCTTACGGGACTTGCAACGGGACTTGCACCTTGCGTTCCATGAACTACTAAATCAAGAAAACCATTATTAGCAAAATAATCTGCGTCACTAGCTACACTTAAACTTCCTATATTACTTGCACCACTGGGCGAACTATTCATATATCCTCTATACCTAACAATAGTCGAACTGTAATCCCCTGTTGTAGTTACATTTGTTCCACCTACAGTTACAACTGTAGTAAAATCTTTTGCACGACTATAATAATCATTCCAAGAAGCTGTTGCTCCTGAGCTTTTATTAGCAATCAATCGTATATCGGTATCATTTATACTACAGGTTGTACCAGAACTACCTCCTGCTTCAACGTGCATTTCATTTAAACTTATAGCACCTGAACTAGGAGTAGCCATTATTTATCCTCTAATTCTTTTACTTTAGCTGTAAGAGTTTCTATTTGTTCTTGTTGTTCTTTAATAGCTTCTACTAATAACCCAACTGTATTGCCATAACGAATAGCTAAATGTTTATCATCATCATCATCTATATCAGAAGATTCATAAACTGCTTCTGGTAATACTTTTTCTAAATCTTGTGCTATTAAACCTGTGCTTTTCTTTCCATCTTTTTTGTAATTAAAAGTAACCCCTTTTAATTTTTTTACTTTATCAAGAGGATTAGAAATAATCTCAATATTTTCTTTTAGTCGTATATCTGATGTACTTCCATACGCTGTTATATTTCCTACAAAAATTACATTACCAGAGCCATCAATTTGTCCTCTTGCAGCTCCCTGATTATAAAAAATAGTTTTGTCTGTACTGTTTTGAAAGTAAATTCCCTCTTGTATGGCAGCAGAAGAATGAGAAAAAATACCTGTGCCTCCACTATCTGCATAAAGATAACCATAGTAGCTTTGACCTGTACTATTCCAAGAAGAAATAAAGTTTGAAGCACTAGAAGCTGTGCTTCCTTTGTGTGTAACTGAGCTGTTAAAAGTTGCAGCACCTGCTGCTGACATATCAAGAGTAAGAGCAGTTATTCCTGTGCCACCATCATTACCTTTAAAAATTATATCTTTATCTTGTACTCCTGCTTCAAAAGCAAAATCACTAGAACTGTTAAAAATTTTACCTATTTCTGTTCCAGCATCTTGAAAAGATACTTCTCCATTATTGTCAGCATCTAAAATAATACTTCCTACAACATCAAAAGTTAAATCACCAGAAGCATTTGTTACGGTTGGTGCAGCACCTAATACTATATTGTCTGAAGCATCTTCAAATACAGCTTTACTTGCAGGTAATGTACAAAATACGTCTTTAGTTCCTGCGGAAAAGTTTACTGCGGAGTCAGAATTAGAACTGCTTATTATTGTAGTTCTTGATAATGTGTCTGGTGAAGCGTCAGTGACTGTGCCTAAACCAACTTCAAATTCATTTGCCGATTGATGAGCTATTGTGTAATAACAAGTATTAGAATTACCAATGCCAGCTACAAAACCTTCAAATCCTATTTCGGCTCCAGCTAAATTAACTGTACCTGTGCCTGTAGTAGTTGTGGTTTCTTTTACCCTATCGTTAAGGACAAGAGCCATGCTCTACCCCTATGCTATTCTAATAATAGCCGTACTAGCTGCTGCTGCAGGAAAAACTATTGTAAAGTCTCCAGCAGTTGAAGTTTTATCTCCACCAAAATCTATAGTAGCTACTGATTTATTAGAATCAGAACTGTTATAGATCATACAACCTCTGGCTGTTATTGTTGCCGTACTAAATGTTAAATCTGAAAAATCAGTTATAGCAGTTGTACCACTAATAGTTGGAGTTACATTAGTTAAAGTACCACCACCAGATGTGTAGTTAGTGCCACTTGCTTGACCAGTTGTAGTAAAAGAAGTAGTAGTTGCTCCTAATGTAGCGGAACTTGTGTATAAAGCTAGTTTGTAAGTATCTCCCGAACTGTTGGTAAAATTATGATTACCAATCAATAATTCTTTCTTAAAACTAGAGGTTAGTGTAGAAGTAATAGCCATGTTTTACCTTTAATTTTATTTAATAATTTTTGCTAATTCGTTTTCTCCACTTTTAACTAAATCTTGTTTTAAAGTGGATTGATATGATTTTATAGCATTTTTTATGTAAATTAAACAAACTTTGTAAATTACTTCTCTAAAAGCTTTAGCTTGTTCTTTTACATGAGGTTCATTATCTTCAGAATACCCAACTATTTTTTCTGTAAGTCTTTCAGCCCAAAACTCAGGAGAATGGCCTCCATGATTAGTGGTTTTAGTTTCAACCAAGCCTAGCTCAAAAGAAACACCTGGTGTTATTTCATCTACCATTTTTTTGGTTCTCCAAGAACATTAGGATCATTTCTATCTACCATAATAGGTGTTCTTTCAGGATTAACTATGGAAGATTCATATTCGCTTTTCTTTAACACTTTTAATTTTTGCTCTTCGTCTAAAACAACTACCATAGGGTCTTTTAATCTATGATAACCATACAATTTATCTTGAGCATCTTCATTTGAATCTAATAAAGCAGAACTATTGGCTACTTCTACTTGTATTTCTTTGTGCATACATTTATCTAGCCAAAATTCACAACACCCTCTGCCAGCTTCTGCAAAGTGTAAATTACCTTTGTAACTAAAATCAATTCCAAACATTTTTAAATTACTTATTTCATTCCAATAAGCAAAAGCTATTGCATAAGCAACTGTATTATTTAAATAATAACAATGCGTGTCTCTTACTAATTCTTTAATTGGGTACTCAACTACAGTTGGACATCTTTCATCTGTAATACAAGAATATATTGGCTTATCGTGTTCTTGTAAAAGGGTTCGCATAGTTTTGGTTTGTCCTCCCGCATCATCACTATCTAAAAATCTTGATGGAGGATCCATCATAAAAACTCTATCGTGAAATATTACACTTGCAACAGAATTTATAGCCCAAACTTCATCAAAATGTATGCCATGAGACTTAGCTAAATTATAATCGTGCCAACTTCTCCCCATGCCTACTATGGCTATGGTTTTCCCTTTAAGGGATTCTATCTTCTCCATTTTTACCTCCTCTAGGTTATTTGTGAACGCAAAGAATCAAAGCGATATTCATCTCTTCTTCCTCTGCCTTCAGCTCTATTTTTCAATCTTGATATTTCCTCTTGAAATCTTTTTTCATATTGCTCTTGTAATTGTGCGTCTCCTTTCATAAATAAATAAGCTTCGGACAAACAAGCAAATAATAAACCATTTCTAGCATTTGTTGATAACCAAGTACCTGTTGTGTTTGTAACAATGGAAGCTGGTTTATAAACGTATTGTAACTCTACTGAATAATTACTATCTGGTACTGGTGCTATAACCAAAGTAGAACCATTGTTTGATGCAGTAGATAATTCTTTATCGTAATCAGCATAGTACAAAGGCTTTCCTCTTAAAGAAGCATCTGTAGGATCAACTGTATATTCTTGCATAAATGAAGAATGTTTTTTTTCTAAATAAGAATAATCTCCACTACCATCTATTACAGCCAAGTAAGTGCTTAATACATAATCTGAAGGTGCAGTCAAAAATCTATTACCTGTAGTTAAAACACCAGAAACATTTTTTTTAAAAAAATCAAACTGTACTAATTCAAATATCCTTTCTTCTGCATTTTTTATTATGTCATTCAAAGAACTTGTAAAAGTCGTTTCGTCATTTTCTACATAGTTTTGAATTAAGGTTTTTAGTTCAGATAAAGTCATAATTTATTATACCAAATTAAGAGACGTTTGCTGTCCAGCCCATTCCTGAATGGTTAGTGCAGTAATAATAAAGTGTAGGTGCTCCTGAAGCAACGGTAATTTGAGTGTATGCCCCAGCACTACCTGGAGTGCCGTTAGTAGTAACTCCTGTAGTATATTCAGAACCTCCTCCATGTGTACCATTAGCAGTTGTTGAAAACCTTAATGGATGTCCGCTATTACTTGAGTTTGATTGATCAAATCTATAAGTTTCTCCTTCAGCTAAACTCAAAGTTACATATGGTGTAGCAGTATAACCATTAATAGCAAATTTATTTGTAGATCCAAAATTGTAGTAAGGATGATCAACAGGATTACCGCCTACAACAGTTACTGTGTAAGTTTGTAAAGCACCAGTAATAGAAGGATTATTTAAATAAGATGTACTTAAAAGAGTAGATAATGTTACTGTTTCACTTATATTTCCTGTTATAGAAATTGAACCTAGTGCAGATGTTAATTCAATACCTGTAACATTTACATCTAATGAGTTGTCGTTTTCAATTACATTTATAGAACCCAAAGATGAGTTTGTTTTAAAACCTAAAAATGTTTTGCCAACTAAATCATTATTAGTTGAAATCCTACCATTTCCGACCTCTTTATCTGTATTAGGCCTAGCTTCGTACAAAGCTTCTGGATCCGTAACATTTCTAGTGGTTTCTAATTGAGGGTGTTTTTCTTCATAACAAGAACGACAGGTTTTGGCACCATTCCATTCTTTTGTTAAATCTTTGTATTTATATCGAAATCCACATCTATCACATAAAGCGTATGCAAATTTACCACTTGCATAAGCCATTAGACATTCCTTAAATAAGGCCTTAATCTAAAAGAAGCTTTATCTTCGTCTTGGTCAGCAGCTCTTCTGAATTCTTCTTCGTAGATTGCTTTTAACTCTGCTGTTCTTTGTGGAGCTCTTTTTATACTAATGTAGTAAGCAAGACCTGCTGCAAAACATGGATAAAACCTAAAGGGCAAATCCATAGTATTTGTTGCAGTATCAGCATCATCCATTCTAATTAACTTATTAAAAACCAATATATCTGTAGAATTTTCTGGAGTAGGATAAACCTTTATTGCAGGTGTTGTTTGCTTATCAAAAAAGAATTGATTAGGTCTAGCTTTTGTATCTTTGTTTGGAATATTTAGATACTCACTTCTACTTATTCTGCTCATATTAGTGTCTGTATTAACAGAATTAGTTGTTCTTCTAACAACCATATCTAAAATATCAATTACATTAGAATTTAAACTGTAGCTATTGGTTCCTTCTGTTACTGTTTGAGTAGTTTGCTCAATAGTCCATTGGTTAAGCCCTCTGTTAGCCCACTCAGCTAACATAATATTGATAGACCTTTTTGCAGTTCTTAAATCATAACCTGTTCTGAGTTCTATACCGCATCTTTCAAAAGCCTCTTCTATAAACTCAGTTACATTTGGTTCAAAATTTGTGCTACCTGATAATGCCATTAATCTTCATATAAGTTATCAAAAGTTATTGCAGGATCTAAGTAACTTTCGTGACCTTCAGCAGAATGTGTCCATTGTGAAGGTTTAAAGTCAGGAGCACCATCTCCTGTTACCCAAAGAGCAGGACTTGTAGCCCTTACTCTGTTGTTTGGTAAGGCTACTAGGTTACCTTTCCATTTACAATCTTCTGTTACATATAATACATGAGATTGTTTATGTTGTGCACTATCGTCAGCAATATCGGAATCAGTATAATCAACAGTAAACAAATATCTTCCTTTAAAAAATTCGCCATCTAATTTACAAAGCCAAGGTGATGAGCTTACTCTATCCATAATTATTACTGAGTGGTTTCTAGATTCACAATCCCAAGGTTGTGCAATATGATCTTCCATTGGTTTAGGAAAATCATCCATAGGAATATCAGCCACTAAAGCCTGGATAGGCATTCTAGCCCACATAGCTCCGCCATGGATATTCGGCTCGTTGTTATCTTCACAATCTGACTCACAACCCGTAAAGACTACTTGAAAACTCAAAGACCTATCTGGAATAGTATTAACTGCAATAACTAAAGCATGTAAATACTCGTCATGGTATTTTTCGTGATTGTGAGTAAATTCCCTTCTTACCCAACATTTAAAATGCGGGACATTACTAAGTAAGTATGACATAAATGTAAGTTGTTTTTTAAACTAAAAAGTTATTTCTTTTTACTGTTTTTGTTTAAAGCTCCGCCCTTAGATTTTTTCATCATAGACCCCCCTTTTGATTTCTTCATTAAAGAGCCACCTTTGGATTTCTTTAATATAGATCCACCTTTTGATTTCTTCATCATAGCTCCGCCCTTGGACTTCTTCATTAAAGCTCCGCCTTTGGACATCTTTTTTACGCTATACCCTTTTGTTTTTTTAAAAGTCATTTTTACCTCAAGATATGCTTGTTACTTTTCTACGGTTATTCATTACTTGACCGCAACCTTTTGCAATAAATCCGCCATTTTTCATTTTTACTCTATTTTGTTGAGACATAGCTTTTTCAATAGCCATAGCTCTTTTCTTTTCGTAAGAAGAAAGTTTGCCGTCTTTATTTAAATCTGCTTTGTTTTTATCTTTTATCATTTCGCCACCTGTTGATTTTTTTTGCCAACTGATTCTTTTTGGACCAGTTTTCTTTTTGGCTGCTGAAGTACATTGAGCCATAGTTGGGCGACAAGCGGGATATGCTCTATTTTCGCCTTTTTTACGACCACATGGTTTTCCTGTTTTACAGTCAACCCATCCTTTTCCGTCATTTTTTGCAAACCAATCTCTTAATGTTTCTTTAGCCATTACCTTAATCTTTCTCTCATAACTGCACCTTGACCTCTGATAGAGACTGGACCACCTTTTGATTTTTTTACTGTCTTTTTAGAGTTTCCATAATTGTCAGCACCTACTTTACGGCATTGAACCAATCTCCCTGATGCGTATGCAGAAGGCCATACTTTTGCACTTGCTTTTACCTTGTGGTAACAAGCATCTTTTTTTGTTTTTTCTGTTTTTTTACCCATACTAACAATTCCAATCTTTTCTAGCCCAATAGTTAGCACTACATCTATCTGTCGTGCCTTTCATTCCGCCACTTCTAGCACAATAAGATTTTTTTCTTGATTTTGTATTTTTGTGCATACCTAATTTGGCATCACCAAATGTAATTCTTTTTACTCTTTTGCTTTCGCTACTACATCCCATAACGAAAACAACTTTTCTTTTTTTTCCATAGCCAGGCTCTCCTTGACGGAGAGCTCTTGGACTATTCAAAGTTACTTTTTTGCCTTTATATTCAGCCATTATTCGTAGTCTTTTACTAATTCTAAAATAATAGAATAAGTATCGCCTGAACTATGTCCTACTGTAGTGAAATCAATATCGCCAGTTTTACCAGATCCCGCATTGTTTGGAATACCCGTAAAAACATCAGAGTAATATTCATCACCAGTAGAGTCAGAAGGTAAGCCTGTAATTAATACATTAGTAGAAGCGTCAAATTCAATATTCACACCCATACCTCTACAAGCCCACCATATTTTAGCTACTTTAACTGAAGTACATGCCTTGCCTTGGCTACTGTTAGCCAAAGCAGAGACATCTACTTTTTTTATAGCAGATTCACCAGTTCCGTCAGAACTATTAGTGAATTTCATAATAGCAACTCTTTCACCATCTTGGATGGTTTGTGATGTTACTGTATCAGCCATAATTTACTCCTTATGCGTCAGCAAACATAGTTACTAAAGTTCCTGAGCCTAAGACAATACCTTCAACGGCATACTTAGCTGAACCAACTGCTGTAACTTTAATAATACTTCCTGCTAATCCACCTTTGGTTGAACCATTTAGTGTTATTACATCATTAGATGCACCAGAAATAAAAGTTTTACCTGTACTATTGTTTACACCTATATATAAACCTCCAACAAACTTGTCAGTACCGTCTGTTTTAATATCTAAATCAGTAGCAGCAGTTTCAATAACAAATAAAAAAGATGCTCCTAAATTATTTGCTTGATTCGGATCTGTTGGATCTGAAGGACTTGTAGCAACAATACTTGGTAAAGTAAATTTACCGTCAGCATCATTACAAGTTAAAATTTTACCTGCGTGAGCATCAACAGTTAAAGTTGTGTCAGCAGTTAAGCTTACTGCTGATGTGCTACCAGCAGTTATAAAACCAGAGATAGATTTAACTGGCCCTGAGAATGTTGATTTTGCCATAATTTCCTCCTTGGGAAATAAGTCTTATAGTCTTGGCTTGTCTGCTAGGTCAGTCTATAAAACAATTAATTAATCCTAGATAGATTAATTTTATTATACGGCTTGATCATGTTCAATAGGTAATTTTTCTGTAGCTTCTAAAACTGACTCATGTGCTTCGTATAATTTTTCGTAAACTTCTTTTGTTAAATTATTTTTACCAAAAGTTTTTAATAAATCTTCGCCTATCATTTCAATTAAGCATCTTGTAGTAGTTAATCTTCCTCTTATATCTTCGCTTTTTTCTTTGTCGGTCATAATTTTAAATTGTTTCACTTGTCTAATTTCGTATTTTCTTGAGTTTCTAATATTAATTAATTTTTTTTCTAATTCTGTATAACTGCCCCAATCTCTAATTTCTGCGACAGTTCTCCCACAACCTTTGCATATATCATCAAATGGTATTACAGAGGTGGTACATCTACCCACACAAGGGGTTTCAGATAAATTATTTGGTTCGTGTAACCACATTTTAAAAAAAGGGAGAGCCTAAGCCCTCCCTTCTTTATTCGTTATTAAGCTCCTTGAGAACCGTCAACACATCTCCAGTTAGAGAATCCAAATGAATATCTCTCTCTGGCTTTGTATCTCATGTTTCCAGTATCAAAGTCGCCTTCCAAAGCAGTTTGCATTGGACTTCTTACAAACATTTTAAACCCGTCAGGAACATCTGTTTTCAAGAAGAACGCATCTGGATCTACAAGGTAGTGGTTTACCACATATCCTTGAGGAAGCATTCCTTGGTTTCTGATTGAGTTAATGTCGTTGTCTGAAGTAGCAACTCTACCTGGAGTATTTAATAATCGATCCGCCACAAATTGTAGTTGTGGTGGAACAATTAATTTAGTTCCTTGTAAAGCTATGTTCAAACCACGATCATCAGTTTGAGTTGAAATCCTTATCAAAGCATCTTCTAAAGATGTTTCGTTAAGGTCAGCAAAAGTTGTTGCTCTGTTACCAGCAGTACCAGTGCTTAACGGGTGGTCAGTAGCGATTAACGGCTTACCGTCTCCACCAGGAAAGCTAGTGCTAAATGCGTTGTTTAGAATATTTGCAGCTTTAATTTGTTTAGTATGAGCCATACTTCTGGCTAATGCCTTGGTATATCTCGAACCTAAACGGTCATACAAATTATCTTCAACAGCTTCTTCAGTTAATGCGAAAGCAAGAGCTACAGTTTCGTGTTCATAACGAGCTGTAAATCCTTCAGTAGCATTATCAAAAGATACGCCAGCACCTTCTGCTTTTGTTGGAGCATTACCAAAACCAACAATCATTACTTCTTCTTCGAAAGCTCTATCAGAACTATTTTCTTCAAAGATTTCAGCATGTTCGTTGTCGTAACGGTTGTACTCCATTCCAAAAAGTGCGTTTAGACCTGGCTCTAACTCTTTAGCTAATTGTGCTCTATTAATTGCCATGATTAAACCCCTGTAGTAGTTGAGTAAAAGTGCTCGTTAATTTTAACGACCACATTCACGTTAGCGGAACCTCTTTCGTCATTGTCAGGATCTTTTGAGAATCCAACAATTCTAAAGTTTTCAGCAGCAGAAGTTGCTCCTGAATCTACTTCAGCTTTTGATTGGCCAGTAACAGTAGAGCCAGCAGTATAAGCTAGATCTACGTTAGCACCAACAGCAGCTAACGCAAGAGAACCAGTACATTGTACTTCGTAAAGATTTTGTGGGTCATCTTCAATTAAAGCAGTAATTGTACTTGTAGATGTTTGTCCTGATGGATAGTGTGCTTTGAACACAACTTGTCCGTCAGAGTCAACAAATTTACAACCCCTAAAAATTCCCAATATTGGTTGTTCACCCGCAGCATCACACACGAGTATTGAACCAGCAGCAGTCATTCTTACAGGGTCACCTGAGAATATACTTCCAGTTGCACCAGAGGCTATTTCGTATTCTGTAGTTCCATTATTTTGGACACTCGAACCTAATCTGCCTACTAGCTTAAAACCGAAAGGTGCATCTTTATTTGCCATAATAAATACCTTTTAATTATGAAAGTTTAGTAAACAGCGATACTCCCATTTATCTTTTACCGCCACCAAAAGTAACGCTAGATGATCTTCTTGGCCTCTCTATTGGAGATCGATCATCAGATTCCTTCATTAAATCATTATCTATTGCTTGTTGCATAGTTTGCGACCTATCTTGAAAATAATCATTTCTTTCTTGTCGAGTTTCTAAAGGAATCTTAGCTAATAAAAGTCCACCTACACTAATAACTCCTGCATGTTTTCCATCCTGAATCGTTGGTAGTTCAAAATTTTGAATTTCCTCAGCCCTTACAAGTTCAAAGCCTTCTCTCAATCGAGACATGACATTTTTCTTGTCGGGTTGGTTAGCGATTTCAGCACGAATCCATCTATATTCATAACCTTCAGGAGGTTCTGGAGTTTCTAGAGTTGATGGGCGTTGCCAAGGTTTGCGAGATTCAAAGGACTCTCGTGTGTCCGCAGAACGTGGAGCTCTGTTTAATTCTTGTTGGTTATCTGTTGTTTTCTTTGTCATGTTTTTACCTTTTAACAAATTTTGCGTACTCTTTTAGAGGTACGTTTAGTTTTTTAGCCATTTCTACCTCTGAAGGAGAAAGTCTAACCTGCTTTTTGTTAGAACCTTGAGAATCTGCTCTAGCAGCAGAAGCCACTCTTTGAGTAGCTTGTGGTGTTGGAGCACTCTCAGTTTCTACACCAAAATCATTTGGGAACTTAGTTCTCAATCTTTTATCTAATTCATTGTAATACTCATCAGTTTGTCCGTCAAAACCTTCTTGAACTAAATCATCATGTATTGTAAATGCAGCAAGAGTCCTAATTCTATCTTCTCCAAACCAATTATTATTATCAGCCCAAGATTCTGCTTTTGCATCAGGCTGAGGTAATTGTTCTTGTTGTAAATTTGGTTGCGGAATAATAGTCTCATTAGTAGGATTTTCTCTAGCCGTTTTTACTCTACTTTCTTCAACTGCAATAGTAGATAAAACGCTTGTTGCTTTTGCAGCTTTTTCAAAATCCTGAGCCTCTTGAGCTTCAGCTAAAACTCTAGTTGCTTGTGCTTTTTGGCTTTCAAGTCTTGTTGCAGCTTCAGCGTAATAATCTTGATTTATCTTTTCATTTTTACCTCTTAGGTTTTCGAATTCTGATTTCACGCTATTAGCATAGTTAAGTGCAGAATCTCTACCTCTTTCGGCTTCTCTAAGCTTTCTTGTAAGATTGTTTATTCTTTTTTGAACATTATCTGAATAATTTTCAAGCTCATCATCTGTTTCTGCTTTTACCTCTTCAGGCTGTTCATTATCAACAGACTCTTCGTTTTGAACTTCAGTTTGTTCTTCCTCTATAACTTCAATTTCATCTACATTATCCGTAGATTCTTGCAAGTTTTCTTCTCGTTGTAATTCAGACATATAAACCTCCTATACAGCAACTATGTCATCAGGATCTTTAATAGTAGCTAAGACTTCATCATCATTTATAAGTCTGCATTCGGCTTCATCACCTAACTTAAAACGACAACCAGCATATCTACCAATAAGTACCCATTGTTTTTCTTGACACCAAGAGGTGCCTCCAAATTTAGATTCATCCTTATAGCAAAGTGGCCCCATTTTAACTACATAAGCACATACAGAAGCCAAAGACTCTCTTTCTACATGCTGTTGTGTTAATAATATGCCTCCATCAGACACACCTTTACCTTTGTAAGGTAAGACGAGAATCCTATAACCCGAAGGTTGTGGCATTCTATCTAATAAAGATGCTTCTAATAAAGTTGGATCTAAAACTCTTTTGCTCTCTTCAATATAAGCCTGATCAGCTTCTGTTTCTTCAGGCTTTTCTATTTGTTGAGACTCTTCTATTTCTTTGGCTATGTGGTCAGGGACTACCACTTTGTTCTGGCTCTTCATACTCTTTTCCTAGCAGTTCTCTAAAAATACTTTCTGCGTCAACGAGAGAACTGTGTCGCCCACGCAAAAATTCATATTGAGACATGTCTTTTACCCCATTTAACATTTGGGTTTTGACATCCTCTTGTCGTTCTCTAAGAGATTTTAAATATTTTTCTCTTAAATCAAATATGGACATTAATAAACGCCATTGAATTTAGTACCCGTTTCCGCAATACCACTTCCTTTGACCTTACCTTTACCCATTCCTGGCGTAGGAGTTGTACTAGCTGAAACACTTTTTTGTTGTTTTAACTTAACAGTTCCTTTGCCTTGATATTTAATTGAACTTTTCATCTTGCTATTCTATTGTATAAATTGTAAAAAAGTAAATTATTTATTTTGTAAATCTATAGATTTAAATATCCTTTGTTGTTCTAATCTGTCTTGAGCAGTATCATCTTTCATCCTAGCAATACCTTCAGAAGCATCAATTCTTTCTTTATCGACACTAACTCTTGCTTGGCTTTCTTGTATTTTTCTTTCTTGATCTGCAGCAAATTGCCTTTGTTCTTGTGCTAATTCTTGACCTTTAAGAGCTAACTCTTGCTTCCTAATTGTAACTAAAGGATCTTCATCTGCTGGCGAAGATACTGTTTCAGTAAATTCAGAAACTAATTGAGCTAGTATTGGAGCACTAAATTGACCTAATATTTGTGCAGCTTGTTGTACTAATTGTTGTTGGTCTTGACCTGAAGTTTGTTGGGAAGCCTGTTGTAGTTGTTGATACTGAGCCATAGCTTCTTGAGGCATTTGTTGTTGAGCTAAAGCATCTGCTTTCATTTGTAAGTGTTCCATAATATGAGAAAAAATATTTGCTTGTACTTGCAAGTTTGATTGAACTGGTGATGTCTTTAAAAGAGATTTATGTATTTCAATATGTGCATCATGGTTTTGTTCAGGAAAAGCTTTAGCAGTTCCGCCAAGTAATAACGTATTATTTTCTACACCTGCTTCAGTAGGAATTGGATCCGTAGGAGGAGGTGGTTGTAATAATGAATCAACATTATCAACTCCTATAGCAGCGTACATTCTTCGGTAAGATTCATAAATACCATTAGGCCCATGTATTTGTGGATTTGATTGAACAAGGTTCATCATTTCTTGTGCCATAGCTATTCTTTGAGCAGAACTAAATATGTCAGGATTAGATACAGGAATTATATCTACACGATCATCAAAGTCAGTAAGCTTTAATTGTCCACCGCCATTTGCAGTCATGTAAGGATATTCTGGCGGTAAGTATTCTTTAAAGACTTTAGCCAGTAATTTAAATTCTTTTCTTTGTGCTGAATGTAATCTTTTATGTATTGCTGATAAAACTTTAGTTGATCTTTCTAGTAAAGCCATAGTTGTACCAACTGGAGCTTGAGGATTACCTTGACCTGTATTTATTTCCGCAATAGAAGCAAATTGCTTTCCTGAATTTACAAGAACTGATAGCAAAGACAGTAAAGTTTGACTTGGCTCTTTAAACGGTAGTGGTTGTATTGCATCTGCTAATGATCCGCCAGGTGCATCTACATCTCTAAATTCTCCAGGCTGAATAGGAGAATCTTCATCTCTTATTCTAATCCCTCTTGTTTTGAACCCAGCAGGTAGGTTCGCAAGAGTTCCTGCGTCTATAAGTTGCCTTAGTATAGATGTAGATGCTTTCGATAAGCCACCAATCATGTGTGTTAGACCAAATCCGTAAAACCCTAATCCAGGTAAAAATTTAAAATGAACAAAGTATTCTATTTTACCTTTGTACGGATCTTGCTCTAAGAAATTTCTTCTAATTGATAAAACTTGTTGAGAGTTTGAATCTATAGTTACTATATAAGGCAATTTAACGCCTGTGAATTGACCTTGATTGTTAGTATCTTCAAAGCCTTCTAAATCTAAATTACAATGAACTTCATATAAAACTGTAACTTCAGAAGTATCATAATTTTGCTCCATACCTGCTAGTTGATCTATCTCTTCTTTTACTTGAGAAGATTCTTCAGCAGAAACTCCATAATCTATATTTACACTTCTATAAAAACCTTGTGCTTGAAGTTTTCTAACTTCATTTTCAGGCATTTTTATTATGTTAGTAATTCTAGGACAACTTTCTAAATCAGTTGTGTAATAAGGGACTATCAAATCTTCGGGAGCTACAAACTTAGATACGGCTCTTCCCATTACTTCATCATAATAAACTTTTTTAAATGCAGAACCTGCAAGAGGTAAATAAAATAATAATTGATCTAACTCAGCGTCATACTCTTCCATTACATTAGTTATCTGATAATTCATAAACTCTTTAACTCTTTGAGCTTGTTCTTCAACAACAGAATTATATTCTCCTACTACTTGAGTTTTGACTGGTCCGTTAGCAGGTAATAATTCTTTGTAAGCTTGAGCTTGAAAAGAAGTTACTGCTTCACCTAGTAAAGGATGAATAACTCCAGATGCTCCTGCAAAAGGTTCGGATCTTTCAGCATCAAATTTCATTCCTAGATACTTCAAACCATCTTGATAGGTTTTTTCCCAATCTTCTCTAGAAGATTTATCTTTTTCAATACCTTCAGTTAATTGCGAAGATATTTTATTCAGCTCGTCTGGATCAATAATTTCGGCAAGATTTGCATTGAAATCATTATTAACCATAGGCATTTCTTCTTGTCCAAGAACTGCACTACCGTCTTCTAAAATAGTAAAGCCTTCGTTATCTTCAGCTAAAGCAACAGCATCAGAAATATCTATTAACTGTTGTTCTTCTTCTGTTTTTGGTTTCTCCTCATTTAAATTTTTAGGAGCAATCGGTTGGTTTTCTATAGCCATAGTTAATTTATCGTTCTCAAGTCTTCAATATCGCCATCATACTTCATTCTACCAATTATCTCTAAATTAAGAAAATTAGCTTGTTCAGTTGCAGACTGCAAAGATTCTGCATAAATACATGGCCCATCTTCAATTCTATTTTTACTTATATATTGCGTAATAAATATATCCATTAATAATAACTTCTAACTATTGGTGCCTGATCTTTGTCCTCGTAATCATCATGTAATGATAATAACCCGCCTTCTCTAAATCTAATCAAGGCTTGAGTCATAGTATCGCATAAATCATCATTAGCACCAAAAGGAAAAGAAGCACACTCTTCTATCATTTCCTCAGCAAAAGCTTTTTGTGGAGCATATACCAAACCACTTTCAAAGATAGGTGCAACAGAGTGCATTCTTGTGGTTTTGTCATGTCCTCTTGTAGGGGAGTAGTTAACAACAGGAATACCTAATCTTCTAAGTTCGTGAGTCAAAGGTGTACCTGAAGCTTTTGCTTCAATTAACACCATATCAGGCTCCCAATATTTATATTCTTCCATAGCTAATCTTTTTAGCTCAGGAAAATCATATCTGCCTTTTTGACAATCTAGAAGTATGATCGAATCAGGTGAATCCTCATCAGGTCTAAATACACCCCAAGTTGAAATAGCGGAATAGTCAGCATTTTCTTTTTTAGAAAAAGCAGTATCGTAAGATTGAATTATGTAGCTAACATTAGGCAAAGTATCGCTTTCCCATTTTTGCCACCATTCACGTTTGACTATCGAACCCTCTTCAGAAGTTGGAGTTTGCATCCATTGAGCATTCCATTTCATAACAGGCAAAGAAGCTTTTACCTTTAACAATTCTTCTAATGACCAAAACTCTTCCCATAAGGGATTCTCAGTTTCAGGAAAAATAGCTGGAAACTCTACAATTTCCCACTGATCTGCTAAGGATTCTTTTTGAGCTTCTAACAATTTAGCTGTTAAATCTATACCACTCCATCTTGTCATAACTAAGACAATAGATCCGCCTGGTTGTAACCTTTGCCTTGGTCCAGAAGTGTACCACTCCCAACAAGACTCCATAGCGGTTGGACTCATAGCATCTTGTTCAGAATGAGGGTCATCAATAATTAATAAATCCGCACCACGACCTGTAATTGCTCCTCCAACACCAGCAGCAAAATACTCACCACTCTTATTAGTTTCCCAACGACCTGCTGATTTACTATCAGATGATAAAAGCACTTCAGGAAATATTTGTTTATAAATATCGCTGTCCATCATGTTTCTAACTTTCCTACCGAACCTGACAGCAAGTTCTCCTGTATGCGTAGTTTGCATAATTTTTCTACTTGGATCCCTACCCATAATCCAAGCTGGAAAATATGTAGAAGCAAATTCAGACTTTGTGTGTCTTGGCGGCATATTGACAATTAATCTTTTGATTGTGCCATTAGCAATACCTTCTAATTTTTCAGCAAAGATTTTATGG
>TARA_B100001057_G_scaffold495577_1_pt1 | contig 45244 bp, 44 predicted proteins | sample TARA_B100001057 | Tara Oceans TARA_B100001057 (sample SAMEA2621839) | marine metagenome | biome: marine biome (ENVO:00000447); feature: surface water layer (ENVO:00002042); material: "saline water (ENVO:00002010), including plankton (ENVO:xxxxxxxx)" | depth 5 m | reverse complement strand
CTAATAGCTCAATTGGCTTGATTTATGCACTGAAAAAAATTTTAAGTATAGAATTTATAATTTAAAAAATTTTCTTTTTTTTTTTTAAAAAACTATAATTGTCTCAATTTAAAAAATATAAAATAAAATTTCACTAGATGAAAAATATTATCGCTATTATTCCCGCAAGATCTGGTTCAAAAGGAATCAAAAATAAAAATCTAAAATTATTAGGAGGAAAACCTTTAATAGGTTTAGCAATTCAACATTGCATAAAATCCAAACTATTTTCTAAAATATATTTATCAACAGACTCTGAAAAGTATGCGAAAATAGCAAAAAAATTTGGATCAATTGAAATTATTTTACGACCAAAAAAAATCAGTTCAAGTATTTCCAGCGATTACCTAATGATACATCATGCTATAAGAAATATTAATATTGATTATGATTTTATTGCTCATATTAGGCCAACGTCGCCATTGCGAAAAATAAATCAATTGAAAAAAGCGATAAGAGTTTTTACCAGATCTAATTTTTCATCTTTAAGATCAGTCCATGAAATGCCAGAGAGCTCATATAAAACATTAGAAATTAAACATGGTTTATTAAAACCACTTAAAAATATTAATCTGTCATTAGACCAGTTAAATATGCCAAGACAAGGATTTCAAAAAACATTTCATCCAAATGGAATAATAGATATCTATAGAAAAAAATTTATTTTAAATAATAAGCTACTTTTTGGACAGAAGTGTATGGCATTTATCACACCCTATAGTCAAGAAATAGACACAATAGATGATTTAAAATATCTTCAAAGTTTATGGAAAAAATAATAAAAACTAAAAATAGACATATTTTTACAAAAATTCCTGCACCAGGAACAAAAGAAATCTTTAAAAATATTCAAAAATTTGAGTCAAGGTCTATGCATGGTCAAATCCCAATCGCATGGTCTAAGGCAAAAAATTATAGTGTTTTTGATATTGCAGGTAATAAATTTATAGATTTTACCTCAACTATATTTGTGTCTAATACAGGACACTCCAATGATAGAATAAAAAAATATATTAAAGACTCTCTAAAAAATGATTTTATACATAGCTATGCTTATATACATAAGTTAAGAGAGAAATATCTTAAAAAGTTAATAAAATTTTCTGGAAACGGTTTACAAAAAGCCTTTTTAATGTCTGCTGGGACCGAAGCTACTGAAGCGGCTTTTAAATTAATGAGAATGTACGGACAGAAGCGTAAAAAAAGAAAGTTGGGTATTATTTGTTTTGAAGGCAATTGGCACGGCAGGACAATGGCGTCTCAAATGATGAGTGGCAACAAGCAACAAAGTAAATGGATAGGCTACAGAGATAAAAATATTCATCATCTAAAATTTCCTTACCCATGGCTGACAAATGAAAAAGAGGCTGAGAAATTTTTGGACAAATCACTAAAAAAATTAAAGCGAAAAATAAATCTAAAAAAAGATATTTGCGGAGCTATGTTTGAGACTTTTCAAGGATGGGGGGCAATATTTTATCCTGTAAAATATGTACAAATGTTTGCAAAAATTTGTAAAAAAAATGATATCTTAATAGCATTTGATGAAATGCAAGCAGGATTTTCAAGGACTGGTAAGAATTTTGGCTTTGAGCATTACAATATTAAGCCAGATATTATTTGTTGTGGAAAGGGTATGGGAGGAGGAATTGCGGTTTCTGGAGTAATTGGAAAAAAAAAAATTATGGACTTGCCCGAAGTTGGAAATATGAGTAGCACTAATTCAGCTAATCCAATTGCATGTAGTGCTGGACTTGCAGTTTTGGAGGAAATACAAAAACAAAAGCTTACAGTAAGATCTAAGAAACATGGTCTTTATCTTCACAAAGGCTTAGATAATATTAGCAAGAAATTTCCTAATTTGTTTCAGGTTTATGGAAAGGGGCTTATAGCATCAATGGTTTTTAACAAAAAAATTAAAAATATTAATCATAAATTAAGACTAATAGTAGAAAACTCTATGAGGAATGGCCTTTTATTATGTTACACGGGAAGAGAGTCTATTAAAATAGGGCCACCATTAACTATTTCTACTGAAGCACTACAAGAGGGTTTAAAAATTATTGAAAATAGCGTAGGTAAAATATTTCCTAATGGCCAGAATTAGACACACAGGCATAGTTACTAAAAATCTCCAAAAATCAATCAAGTTTTGGAATAAGTATTTAAAATTTAAAATTCACAAACAAGCAAATGAGAGTGGTGAGCTTATTGATCGTATAATGTTGTATAAAAATGTTAAGGTAAAAACAATAAAATTAAAAGACTCTAATGGATTATTAATTGAATTACTGTCATTTAGAAATCCACCTAAGACAAGAGAAAAAAAAATAAAACCTTACTCTAATGGCATTACACATATATCGATCACAGTTAAAAATATAAAAAAACTTTATAATTTTTTAATTAAAAAAAAAATAAAATTTAATTCTGCACCTAAGGTTTCAGCAGATGGAAAGGTTTTAATGACATATTGCAGAACTCCGGAGGGTGCGTTTTTAGAGTTAGTCCAAGAGCTATAAATGTATTTTAACAAAAAAAAATTAGGTATTATGCAGGGAAGGTTGTCACCTATATATAACAATAAAATTCAGTCATTTCCAACATTCCATTGGTCAAATGAATTTAAAAAGATAAAAGAACTTAATTTAGATTCAATTGAGTGGACACTAGATCATAAAGGAATATTTAAGAATCCCATTAATACTGAAAAAGGAATAAAAAAAATAATTTATCTCAAAAAAAAATACAAAATTAAGATAGATTCACTTACAGGAGATTGTTTTATGCAAAAACCTTTTTGGAAGGAAAAAGGTCATAAAAGAGAAAATTTGATTAAAATTTTAGAATTAGTCATTGTAAATAGTTCAAAAGTTGGAATAAAAAAAATAATTTTACCACTTGTAGATAATGGTTCAGTTAATAGAAATGTTCATTTAAAAATATTAACTTCCACTTTAAGAAAGATTACCCCCCTGCTAAAAAAAAATAAACAACAAATATTATTTGAATTAAATTTTGAACCTAAAAAAGCTCTTCAATTTATAAAAAAATTTAATAAAAAATACTTTGGTATAAATTATGATATAGGAAACAGTTCATCTTTAGGTTTTAAACCAGAAAATGAAATCAATACTTATGGCCATTTTATTAAAAATGTTCATATAAAAGATAGGTATTTTAAAGGAACTACTGTAAGATTAGGTAAAGGTGATGCTAACTTTAATGAAGTTTTTATTAATCTAAAAAAAAAAAAATATAATGGAAACTTTATTTTACAAACGGCAAGATCAAAAAAAGGTCTTCATAAAAAAGAAATATCAATGAATTTAAGATTTATTAATAAATGGTTTTATTAAATGAAAATTAATTTAGAGGGAAAATTTGCATTAATAACAGGCTCCTCCGAAGGTATAGGTTTCAATATTGCAAAAACATTACAAGATAATGGATGTGAAGTTGTAATAAATGGAAGAAATAAATCCAAATTAAATTTAGCGAGTAAAAAATTAAATAATTGCATTTCGATAAAAGGAGATGTTACAAATTATAAAGAAGCTCACAAAATAGTACAAAAATACAAAAGACATTATAATAGATTAGATATTTTAGTTTGTAATGTTGGAAATGGAAAAAAAATAAATAAAATAGCTGACATAAATGAATGGCATAAATCATTTGATAACAATTTTTGGAGCTCAATTAATATCATTAAATGTGCAGAAAAAATTTTGATTAAATCAAAAAGCTCTATAATTTGTATATCCTCAATTTGTGGTTTAGAGCATATTTATGGAGCACCGATTCCTTACTCTGTAGCAAAGTCAGCCTTGAACTCTTTTGTTGTAAATCAATCGAAGTTTTTTGGTAAGTTCAAAACAAGAATTAATGCTATTGCTCCTGGAAATATAATTTTTCAAGGATCTACTTGGTTAAAAAAAATGAAAAAGTCACCCCTTAAAACACAGAGATATATCAATCAAAATGTTCCTCTAAAATTGTTTGGGAAACCAGACGATGTGTCAAGTATGGTTTTATATTTATCTTCGGATAAAACAAAATATATTACAGGCTCAATATTTAAAATAGACGGGGGACAAGTTAGCAGCTGGTAAATTATGTTAGATAAAAAATTTTCTTTATCAAAAAAATATTGCTTAATTACTGGAGCTGCTGGATTATTGGGTCTTGAGCATGCTGAAGCAATACTTGAAATAAATGGAAATGTAATTTTGACTGACTTAAATATTGTAAAATTAAAAAATCAAGTAAAGCGAATGAAGAATAAATTTAAAGATGCTGATATTTTGTATTTTAAAATGGATGTTTCAAAATTAAGTGACATAGAAAAAGTCTTAAATAAACTTAAAAAAATTAAAATCGAAGTGGATATTTTAATTAATAATGCTGCTGTAGATGCTAAAGTAAAAAAAGGCCTCCAAAAAAACTTAAATTCATTTGAGAGATTTTCTTTAAAAGAATGGGAAAAACAGATTGCTGTAGGTCTTACAGGTTCAATGCTTTGTTCTAAAATATTTGGTTCATCAATGTCTAAGAGAAATGGAGGAGTAATTTTAAATATCGCCTCTGATTTATCAGTAATAGCACCTGATCAGAGATTGTATTCTTCATCTAAATACAAGAAAAATTACAAACCCGTAACGTACTCAGTAATTAAACATGGATTAATTGGTTTAACAAAATATCTATCTACATATTGGCCAGACAAAAATATTAGATGTAACTCTTTATCTCCTGGGGGTGTTGAATTTAATCAATCTAAAGAATTTAAAAATAGATTAAAAAAACTTATTCCCTTAAATAGAATGGCACAAAAATCTGAATATAAGTCAGCAATAAAATTTTTATGCTCAGATGCGTCTAGTTATATGACTGGACATAATTTAATAATTGATGGTGGTAGATCGATTTGGTAGATAGTAAGATGCAAAAAATTGAAATAAATCTTCCCGACGAATGTAAAATTATTGCTGAAATTGGAATTAATCATAACGGTGATATTGAAATAGCTAAAAAATTAATAGATATGGCAAAACGAGCCGGTTGTGATGCAGTGAAGTTTCAAAAAAGAACCATTGACGTTGTTTATACAAAAGAATTCTTAAATGAAAAAAGAGAAAGTCCTTGGGGAGACACTCAAAGGGCTCAAAAAGAGGGCTTAGAATTTAATAAAAAAGAATATGATTTAATTGACAAGTATTGCAAAGAAAAAGAGATCGAGTGGTTTGCATCAGCTTGGGACATTCCAAGCCTTACTTTTTTAGATCAATTTAAACCTAAAAACCAAAAAATTGCTTCAGCAATGATTACCAATTTAGAATTTTTAGAAGCTGTTGCATCAAAAAAAGTACACACATTTATATCAACTGGGATGTCAAATTATGAAATGATCGATAAAGCAGTTAAAATATTTAGTTCAGCAAAATGTGAATTCACCTTAATGCATTCAGTTTCAACATATCCATGTCCAATAAATAAGCTTCATTTAAAAAATATTCCTATTTTACAAAAAAAATATAATTGTAAAGTTGGTTATAGCGGTCATGAAAGTTCTCCCGGCCCATCAGTTTTTGCCACATCTTTAGGAGCATCTTGTATTGAGAGGCATATAACTCTCGATAGAACAATGTACGGAAGTGATCAAGCTGCTTCTTTAGAGGAACCTGGCCTTAAAATTCTAGTAGATATGATTAGAATCTTTAGATCTTCTTTAGGTGAGGAGCGTAAGGGTATATATTCAGAGGAGATACCAATAGCTAAAAAATTAAGGTATTGGGAATAAATATCTTAGCGATTTAATAAAGATAAAAATGGACAATAAATATTTAGAGGTTGTTTATAATTACAAAGATAGACCACTCACAAATTATCCAGAAAAATTAGCAAAATATTTAGTTAATGAATTTAAAATTAACGAAAATGATAAATTTTTAGAATTAGGTTGTGGCAGAGGAGATTTTATAAATGAATTTACAAAATTAAAGTTAGATACTTTCGCTATAGATAATAATGATTTTTATAAAGATCAGATTAATACAAAAAATTTTTTTAATGTTGATGTAGAAAAAAATAAACTACCTTTTGAAGATAATTTTTTTGATGTCATATATTCCAAATCATTTATTGAGCATTTTTACTACCCAGAAAAAATTTTTAATGAGTCAAAAAGAATTTTGAAAAAAGGGGGAAAATTTATTAGCCTTACACCTGATTGGGAGATTATTTATAAAGAATTTTATGATGATTATACTCATAGAACTCCATTTACTGTCAATTCCTTGAAAGATATCTATTTAATAAATGGTTTTCAAAAAGTTGAAGTTAAAAAATTCAAACAACTTCCATCATTATGGAATAATAATGTGTTTTTAAAAATACTTTCTGAGTTCACAAGACTATTTTTTCCAGCATCTTTAAAAAATAAAAGTAAATGGATCAGATTTTCTAAGGAAATAATGTTAATTGGTTATGGAGAAAAGTAGTTATTTGATAGATTATTTTGAAGATTTCAAATTGAATTACTTTATCTCAGAACAAATTACAAAAAAATTAAAAGATAATATTTTATTAGTTAATTTTTAAATGAGACATAATACAAAATTAGCAAATATCATTTGGTTTACTGGATTATCTGGTAGTGGAAAATCAACGTTATCAAATCATTTATCTAAGATATTAAAGAAAAAAAACTACAGATTAAGAAAATTTGATGGCGATGCATTTAGAAAAAAAAATAAGACAAAAAAGGATTTTTCAAAAAAAGGAATAATTAAAAATAATAAAAAAATAATTAAAGAAATTTCAAAAATTCAAAAGAATTATGATTTTATAATTGTTTCGGTAATATCACCATTATTACAGACAAGAAAATTAGCAAAAAATAAATTTAAAAAAAGATACTTTGAAATAAATGTTTTTTGTAAAATAAAAACTCTAATTGAAAGAGATACGAAAGGACTTTATAAAAAAGCGTTAGAAAAAAAAATAGATAATTTAATTGGTTTCAAGTCAAAAATAAAATATCAAAAGTCACCGTATAGTGTTACAAAAATTAATACAGATAAATTATCAATTAAGACCGCAACATCTATTATTTTAAAAAAATTAAAAAATTTAATAAAAAATCAATTATTTGGTTTTAGAAAAATAACTAAGGATAATTAATGAAAAAAAAAATTTTATTTTGCATTCATAATTATTTTTTTTTAAGAAGTTATATTTTAGATTTAAAAAGACTAGAAAAAAATTTCGACATAACAATAATCGTAAGTAATTATCTAATTGATGACAAAAAAAAAGAGGAATCTATCAAACTTAAAAAAGAGATAAATTTTAAAAATTTTTTTATAGTCCCATATTATAAGAATGGTGAGATGAAAAGATCATTTTCATCAATACTTTACACACATTTATATTTATTAAAAAAAAAAAAGAAAATTATGTCAGAAAAATTTGATATTTGTATATCTGATAATAACTTTTTCATTTGGCAAAAGATAATTTTAGAAAAATTTATACAAAAAAATTGTAAAAAAATTGGGGTTATGACCGGAGCATTGGCAGTTGATTTGGCTTTTTTTGAAAAAATACTGAGGGGTGAAAAGGTCAAGAATCATATTAGTTCACTTCATAAATTAAGATCGTATGTGACTGAAGATCGAGTAAAAACTCCTGAATTTTCTAAAAAATTAAAAAATGTTTACAATAGGATATTAGATATTTTTGTTGATCGAAAAATTTTAAGTTATCTATTTCACTTTCGAAATTTTAATCATGGTAAATATGATTTAAACATAATGGAGACAAATCAATTTGATAATAAAATAGTTTTCCATTACCAAAATTATATATTTTGGAGAAATTGGTATGATAATGAAAAAGTTGTGTTAGCAAGGCGCGAAAATACATGTAAATGTAAAAACATTTATAAGAATAAATCGTTATTCATTTCATCTAATTCAGTAAAAAACCAATTTCAACTCTCATTTCAGGTAGATAAAGTTTTAAACTTTTATAAAAAAAAGTTTAAAAACAAAAAAGATATTCCCGAACTTCACATCAGACACCATCCATCAGATACTAAAAAAGATGATTGGAATAAGCTTTTCAAAAAAAAGATAGATAGTAATTTTAAATTTAAATTTATCGATACTAATACATCAATCAATAAGATTGCGTGTAATTACGATTTCGCGTTTGGAATGCTCAGCACCGCACTAACTGAAATTAAATTTGCATGTAGTGAAATAGATGTTTATTGTTTGAAATCACTTTGTGTAGATGAGTTTGGAGATAAATATTTCTTAAAACTCTCTAATGAAAATATTATTTTCTATGATGATATAAAAGACGAAATAGATGAAAATGCTCTGCAATTTAACAAAAGTATTAATGTTAATACTAGAGTAAAATTCTCAGAGTTTTTAGAGAAATTTAAGTAGTAGGAGTAAAAATTATCAACTTATAAGAGAATTTTTTTTTAAATACCTAGAAATTAACTCCGACATAAAAATTTGAGGAATATTCTTATTAGCAATTACTTTTTGTCTTACATTAGTTCCACTTATGCTAATTTTACAATTGTGTTTACATTTACAATTATTAACAATTGTTGAGTTGTTTGAACAATAATAATATTCCTTTTCACCCACAATTTTTATCTTAAGTTTTTTTTGAATTTTTTTACAAAAATTCTGTGACTCATATTTTTTAAAAAAATTTTTGTAACCAGCATGATCTCTACCAACCCAAAAATGAGAACAACCATAATTTTTTCTAACTATTGCATGAAGAGCGGCCTCTCGAGGTCCACCATATCTTGGATAAGAAAAAAAAGGGATAACGAAAATATTTTTATTTTTGTAAGATTTAGCAGCTATTTTATTTAAGTTAATTATAACCTTATCTTTATATTCACCTGGTTTATATTGACCAATTAAAGGCTGAATAAGTAAAGAATTAAACCTTTTAATCAAAATTTTATGAATTCTTTGATGAGCTGCATGTGGAACATTTCTAGTGTGAAAAGCTGGAAGTAATCTTGTTTTAGTTTTCTTTAAAAAATTTTTAGGGCTTACAAAAAATTTGCTATAAAAATTTATCTTATGAATCTTGTAAAAATTAAAATGTAAAAATTTATAATTTTCCTGATTAAATTTTTTATAATACGGATGTTTTTTAAAATTCTTACCATAAATTGTTTTACCAAATTTTTTTTTATCGTAATCAAAAAAAATTATATCGTTTATCTCAACAATAGGATTTAATTTATAAAATAAAATTAATTTTTGTTCATTTTTATACTTATTAAATTTATTTTTATTGATACCAAAAAAAACTGGATAGGGAAAAAATTTATTACCCAATTTCATTTTTTGAACAATATTTTCAAATTGAGATTTATTTACAAAATTTGTTAAAGGAAAAAAAACGTTATTGGTTAAATTTATGATATCTGAAAACTGATTTTGATTTAGATTAAACCTTTTCATTTGCTAGAACATTCAAATTAGATTGTATTGAACCATTAATTGCAGTAGTTGGTAAATTAGATTAATATTGTAAAATAACAACTTTTATATATATAAGTTTAATTTTTTAATCAATGATCTTTGATATTGCAATAATTGGATTTGGAGTAATTGGAACAGAATTGTTATTTAAATTATCTAAAAATATAAAAAAAAAACAAAAAGTTAAAATTGCAGTAATAGAAAAAAACATCCAAAATATACCTGGGGGTGTAGCCTATAGTCAGAAAAATTCAAAATTCGGATTTTTTAATAATCCCCTTAGGCTTTCATCTCCAGAATTTATTAATTGGATTAAAAAAGAAAAAAATATAAATAGATTAATTAAATTTATAAAAGAAAATAAGGATTATAAATTAGAAAGTTGGTTAAGAAGAAATAAAGATTTTGAAAGTAAAAAGATTAAAAATTTTGATGAAATTTATTTTCCAAGATTAACTTATTCTTTTTTTTTAGAGGATAAGATTAAAAAGATTTTAAATTTTTCTGATGAAAAAAAAATTTCTCTATATTTTTTTGAGGGTGAGTTAACAAAAATAAAGAAAAAAAACTTATTACTCTGCAATACTAGAAGATGTATTATCCAGTATAAACCAACCTTTAGATTTGAAAAAATTATTTTTACTAAAAAAATAAAAAAAAATTCAAGTTCCTTTATTACAAGAAATATAATTTTAGGTAACGGCATATTGCCACCAAAAATTATAAATAATAATAGTATAAGAAATTCAAACTATATTTGGGATTTTTATTCCGAGGGCGGAACATTGAATTTAATAAATAAAATTAAAAAAATAAGGAATAAAAAAATTATTAATGTAGTTTTCATTGGAAATAAAGCCGGACTTTTAGAAACAATGCCCGAGTTAGAAAACTTTACTGCAAATCTAAATTATAAGATTAAAATTACAACCATAGCTCCAAATAATCTAAGTTTAGAAAAAGCAGAACATTCAAATAAATTTACAAAATTTAAATTTAAATTTTTACTAAAAAAAAATATAAGAAAAATTAAAAAATCTGATGAGATTCTAAAGATTTTAATTAAAGAGTTTAATTATGCAAAAAAAAACGGTTACAATAAATATGATGTGTGGACTTGGGTTTTAAAAAAAAATTTGATTTCTGATTGTTACAATAAATTATCTAGTACTGAAAAAGAAAAGTATAATGATTTTATTTTTCCAAAAATTAGAAATATCACGAGATATACATATCCAGGTACCATATATGCAAAAAAAAGATTAGAAAAAAAAAAATTATTAAAATATGTAAATGATAAGGTCTTAAATTTAGAGGATTTTAATGGCTCGATTTTAATAAAAACAAATCGGGGAAAAAAGATTATTTCAGATATACTTATTAATGTCTCGGGTCCAGTCGATTTAATAAACATTGGAAAAGAAGTAAGTTTTATAAAATCACTTAAAGATATATCAAATGATTATAATTACAGGGGATTTATAGCAGACCAAAATTTTTCAATTAGCAAAAATATTTATGCTCCTGGAACTATTTCTAGCAATTTTAACCCAAATAGATTAACTATTATCAAAGCTGTGACACAAAATTCACATAAAGTTTCTGGCCAAATTTTAAAAAGTCTTAAATGATTAACAAAAAATACTTTTATGAATAAAGATTTCGTGGATCAACTTAATTTTGAACAATTTTACAAAGAAAGTAAAGGAGTTACGGATATAAAAGAGGCAAAACCATTTAACAGAATGATTGCTCATTCAAAAAATTTTTTTTTAATTTCTGGATATGGTGCATTTACCCCTGGATATATAATACTTATAACCAAAGAATTTGTTCCATCATATGCACTTGTTCATGATGAAGATTTAGAGGAATTAAATTTTATCATTAAATTATCAAAGGAAAATATTAATGAGAGTTATGATAGAAAAAGTATAATTTTTGAGCATGGAATGTGCTCATGTATAGGTGGATTAGATAGAGCCCACTTACACATAATGAGCATTCATAAATCATCTAGTGAAAAAAGTTTAAAAGATGCAATCAATAAAACTCTTTTTGATAGGAAAGCAGGTGTCAAACATATAGAATTTAATGGTTATAAGCTTGAAAATATTCACGATATCACCCACTTTATGGAGGTTTCAAGAAATAAAAAAAATACTGATTTTAAAGTAATTGGAAATATTTTAAAATTTGACGATATTAAAAATTTAGAGGAACAAAAATGGCCAAAGAATACATTGCCACATGTAAACAAAGGAGGTCACTATGTTTTTTTTAGAAGCGACTATCTTAATTCATCTTTCTTAACTACTAATAATTTCCAAACCCAATTTGGGAGACAAGTAGTTTTTGAGAATGAATGTAAATTAGACAAGACCTTTGAACAAATGGTAGATAATAGAAAAAAAAATAATGAATTTTTGGAATTATGGAAATGGCAAAACCAGAAATTTGAAAAAAACATTATTGAAACTATAAATTCTTCAAAAAAATCTTTAAAAAAGTTTAAAACAAAATATGCAAAAGAATTTGAAAAATTTAAATTCGAAATTCTCTAATTCTATCTAGAATGTTAAGTAAAATATCAAATTTTTATAAAAAATATAACTTCAGTCGTTTAATTAAAAGATATGAAAAATTAAAACCTGTTCTCGTGTGCACCATGGGAAGATCGGGAACATGGTATAACAGGGAGTTTTTTTATTTTTATAGTGAGTTGTTAAATGGAAAAGATAAAAAAGAAATTATTGATGGAATGGTAAAAACCAAAAAAAAAATTAAATATTTCATCCCTATTAATAAAAATAAGTTTAATTATAATTCTGTTTTTGTTCAACACTGGTTGTGTCCAGGATTTACAGAGCATTATCATGGTAAATATCGAAGTGATTGGGATAAGATTCAATTTTATTCAAGTCATTTACCTGCTGATTTTACTGATTTCATGAAAAAAAAAAATGTTGAAAAACTTAGCAATCCTTTAAAAAATAAAAATGCAAAAATTATTTATTATTATAGAAATCCATTAGATCAAAATATTTCTTACTTTAACGCTATCAAAAATAACGTAAATCAGGAAATAAATTATTATTATGATTCAAAATTAGAAAAAAATATTAGGTTTAAAGATGTTCATCATTTTTTAAGAGTTGCAGGTATTGATATGTATATTAAACATTACTTATCTTTCAAATTAATGAGTGAAAGTTTTCCAAATAATGTGCTTATTTTGACTTACGAAAATTTAGTCAGAGATCCTGAAGCTAACTTTAAAAAAATTTTTAGTTTTTTAGAGCATGATTATATAAATAAATTTGAAGAAGAATTTAAAGATGCATTATTTTTATCTAGCAAGGAATCTATAATTAAACTAGAAAATATGTATGGTCACTCATTGAGCAGGAGTTCTAAGAACAAAAATCAGAGACAGTTAAGTGATGGAAGAATAGGCAGATGGAAAGAAATTTTAAATGATGATGATTTAGAATATATTAAAATGAGATTTAATAAATTTGACATAAAACTCAGCGATTTTATATCAGCTTAATATGAAAAGTTTATAATATTGTGAATATCTAATATTTAGAAAAATTATATAAATTTATAAATGTTAAAAAAAAATAGAAATTTCAAGAAATGCTTTATTACCGGTATCTCAGGATCTGGTGGTAGTTACCTAGCTCAGTACCTTAAAAGAAAAAATAAAAATTTAAAAATTATAGGAACAACGAGAAGAGATTCGTTTAAACTAAAAAAAGAACTTCAAAAAATTGCTAAAATTGAAAAATTAGACTTAACTAATTTTTCAAAAGTAGAAAAATTCCTCAGACTAAATAAACCTGATTTGATATATCATCTTGCTTCTTATGCAGATGTGAGAAAATCTTTTTTAAAACCAACTGAAGTAATTGAGAATAATTATAAGATTACAATTAATCTCTTAGAAGCTATTAAAAAGTTGAAAATAAACCCATTAATAATTATTTGTAGCACTTCAGAGGTATATGGTGATGTAAAAAAAAACCAAATACCAATTAAAGAAAATTTACTAATGCAACCTGTAAGTCCCTATGCTTTGTCTAAATGTTTTCAGGATTTAACTGCTCAAGTCTATTACAAAGCATACAAACTTAACATTATAATAACAAGAATGTTTTCATATACTAATGCTAGAAGATTTAACTTGTTTCAATCGAGTTTTGCAAAACAGATAGTGGATATAGAAAAAGGAAAAAAAAGAATACTTACACATGGAAATCTCAATAGCGTTAGAACATTAATAGATACTAATGATGCATTAGAAGCATATTGGTTAGCAGCTAAAAAGGGTAAAGTAGGTGAAATTTATAATATTTCTGGAAAAGATGTAATGTCAGTAAAACAAGTGCTTAAATTTTTAATAAAAAATTCAAAAAAGAAAATTAAATCCAAATTAAGTAAAGATCTTGTCCGGCCAAAAGATGTAACTTTACAGATAGCTTCAAGTAAAAAATTTATGAAAGATACAAATTGGAGACCCAAAATTAGAGCAAACAAGTCTTTACTAAATTTATTAAACACCTTACGTTTTGAAAAGTAATGAAAAATATCTTAGTTTCTGGTGCTTCGTCTGGCTTAGGTAAATATTTAAAAAACAAATTTTCTGCCACAAAATATATTAGAAAAAAAAAAAATTTAACTTATCTTCAAAAATACTGGGATCTAATTATAATTTGTGGATTTTATACAGGAACTCTTAAATCTGGTTATGAAGAGTCATATAGTCATGTAAAAAAACTGATTTCTCTTAAATGTAAAAAAATTATTTTTATATCAAGTTTGGGTATTAATTTTCTAAAATATCAGACTAAATTTAGACACTTTAAAAATAAAAAACAATTAAAAATGTACGCACTCTCAAAATATAAATGTGAAAAACTTTGTTTAAAAAAAAATAAAACTTTAGTATTAAGATTAAGTAATATTGTTGGTCCAAAGAAGTATATGCGAAAATCAGAATTAAAAAATTTTATTTATCATAAAAATCCAAAAATAAAATATTTACAAACCAGCAAATTTTCATTAACTGATTTTGAGGAAATTGCAGAATTTATTAAAATAGCAGAGAAAAAAAAATATTTAGGAGTACATAATTTATTTAGAAAAAATATGGTGTCACTAAAAGAGGTATCTGAAAAATTAAAAAAAAGAGCAAGTTTCGGGAATTTATATTTTGAGTCATTCGGTAAATTTACTTTTCCCACGACAAAAACGAAACCTACTAAACTATATAATTTTAAAAAAAAGAGATCATTTGAAGTTTTTAAAAAGTATTTATCTAATTGATATTTTAAATAAAAGAATAGATAACAGATCTTAATTTCCTAAAAAATAAACTAAATTTTTTTTGGATATAACTTATTAAGAAAATCCCGATAAAATAAGAGTCCGTATACCTATTTTTATAAAAATTATTGGATTTATCTCTGCAAAGCTTCAAGTTTTTTACTAAAAAATTTCTTTTGTTTAAATTAATTAACTTTAAATTGTATTTATATTTTTCTATTTTGTATCTTTGATTATTTGTTCCATTTAAAATTATTATATATTTGAAATTATTCAGAACCCATTTTTTCTTAAATAAGTTACTAATAAATCGATCACAATAGTTATTATTCTTATAATTAATTATTAATAAGTTAGATTTGGTTTCTTTAAAAATATTATTTAGTGAATTATAAAAGTAACTTAAATTCGTAGATGTTAATGGGCAAAATACACCATAATTTTTTTCACTGAACATAAAAATATCATCACTCAAGTTAAAATGATTTCTATTAGTGAAGTTTTTTGGATCATAGTCAAATACGGTAATTTTTAAATTATCATGAATATTACCAATTAAACTTAATCTGTATTTTACGCTAAATCCGAATTCGACTAAATTATTGATTTTCTCTTTATTCGACAATAACAGAATTAAAAAAATATTTTTTAAATCAAAAAATAATTCAAGATTAATATTATTTAGTTTTAAAATATTTTTTAATATATCTCGAGCTTTTAACTCTCTTTTTATTGTCAACTGTTCTTTAAAATTATTATAATTCAAGTAACTTGAGGATATTTTTTTTGGCTTTGTATCATTTAATTTAAAACTTTTTAGCCCCCAATCATTTTTATTAACTACTAATTCCTTGGATTTTGTTATGAATTTTTGTCTATAAGATTTTTTATATAAAAGTTTATCCCTATTTGAACCTGGTAAAGGTGGAAATTTGTACATATATATTCCAAAATTCTCCAAGTTAATTCTTTTTGAGTTTAACAGACTTGATCTTAATGAAATGTCTATATCCAAACCTTCACCTGGCTTTAGTTTTTCACTATATCCTTTTAATTTTAAAAAATTTTTTCTGGAGAATATAGTGGAAAAACCACCACCTTCATAAAAAGTATGAGCCTTATAGCTAAAATTAGAGGAATTTAATTCAACCAAATATTTCGCATAATAATCATTATCAAAATTTTTTGAATAAGTATTTACACTAATTATTTTTCTAGGTAAGAAATAAATTTTTTTATCATCTATTTTTTCTTTTGAAAAAAAATTAATCAGATTTTCTAAATTTGGTTTATTAAAAAATTGATCACAGCCTGTTGCTAAAATAAATTTTGCATTGGATTTTAAAATTCCCACATTATAGGAAATATTTGGATTAAAAAAATTAGCAAAATTTTTTGAGTACCTTTCGGTTATCTTTTTATTTACGTTAATAAATTTTACTGAATTTTTAAAATTTTTATGTACGTATAAAATTTCTGATAATTTCTTTTCACTACCCCAGTCAACATAAATAAACTCAAATAATTTTGAGTAATTGTGTCCCAGCTTATTGATAAAGTATAGATTGGTATCCAAAGCTTTTTGCATTCTATAATGTAAATCATTGTGATAATCATCGTTTTTTGAGTGAATTAAAAAACTTAAAAGTTTTTTCATTTTTTTCTCATTTTTAAGATTTTTAAATATACATTAAGAATAATATTGACTAAAACCTAAACTAAAATATTAACAAATTATGTCAATAAAATATATTATTGTAATTTAATTAGGTTTTAAAGTTACAACTTTAATGTATAAATGTCCAAATTTTAAATAAAAGATTTATGAAACTAAAAGTAGCTGATTATATTATCAAGTTTTTTGCAGATAAGGGAATAGATAAGATGTTTGTAGTTTATGGTGCTGCAAATGGAGATTTGATTGATGCTTTTACAAGAATAAAAAACACTAAATATATTTCTATTATGCATGAACAAGCTGCAGGTTTCGCAGTTGAGGGATATTCTAAAGTGAAAAATTTACCAGGTGTTGCTATTGCAACAAGCGGCCCAGGTGGACAAAATTTTTTAACTCCAATCTCGAATTGTTTTTATGACTCCGTCCCAGCAATATTCATAACAGGTCAAGTGAAAAGACAGTTTTTAAGACCAAATGAAAAGATAAGGCAAATAGGTTTTCAAGAAACTGACATTGTTGGTATTGCAAAGCCAGTCACCAAAAGAGCCATAATGGTTAAAAGTGAGAAAGATATTAAATATGAGCTGGAATATTGTTATCACCTAGCAACAAAAGGAAGGCCTGGACCAGTTCTTTTAGATGTTCCTATGGACATACAAAAAAAAGTTGTTGATATTAAAAAATTAAAGGGATTCAAATCGAAAAAAGAAAATTTCAACAATAAAAAGTTTAAAAAACAGATTCAAAAATTTATCAAAGATTTTGATAACTCTAAAAGACCAGTTTTGCTTGTAGGCGGAGGTGTAAAAACAGCAGATGCAGTTGAAGACTTACAAAAATTAGGGCAACAGATGGGTGTTCCAGTTTTTCCTACTTGGAACGCTCTTGATGTAGTTACAAGCGATTATTCAAATTATTGTGGTAGAGTAGGTACTTATGGAGGTGCCGGCAGAAATTTTGGTATACAAAATTCTGATTTATTGATGACAATTGGTTGTAGATTATCTGGAAGAATAACCGGAGGTAATCCCAAATCTTTTGCTAGAGAAGCAAAAAAATATATGGTTGATATTGATGCTTCAAACTTAAAAACAAAATGGCAACAAGTAAAGTTTGATGAAAATATTTATTGTGATGCAAAACAATTTATTCGAATATTAAGTGAAGAATTAAAAAAAAAAGTGAATATTAATAAGAAAGATTTAAAAAAAAACTGGTTGAATAAATGTATAAATTGGAAATTGAAATATGATCCTGTAAAAAAAGAATTTTTTGAGCAACATAATTATGTGCATCCATATGCTTTTATAAGATCTTTATCAAAAAAAATGGGAAAAAAAGATACATTTGTTGCAGATTGTGGTGGAAACATTGTAATTTCAAATCATTCTTTTGAAACTAAAACAGGTCAACGATATTTTACTAATAATGGAAATTCACCGATGGGTTTTTCATTCTCAGGAGGTCTTGGAGCATGTGTAGCAAACCCTAACATTAATACAGTATGTGTTATAGGTGACGGGGGTATGAGTATGAATATTCAGGAGTTAGCTACATTAGTTAATTATAATATAAATCTTAAAACCATAATTTTAAATAATCATATATACGGAATCACTAAAGCATACCAGAAAACAAACTTTAGTGGCAGAATGGAAGCCTGTGGCCCCATTGGATATAACCCACCAAATTTTGTTGAGATTTGCAAAGCTTACAAAGTAAAAGTTTTAGAGTTGTCACAAAATTCAAAAACAGAAGAGGTATTAGATGAATTTTTAGGCTACAATGATGGACCAATAGTTTTGGATGTAAATTGCCATGAATTTCACACTTATGAGCCAAGAATATTTGGTTGGAATACGCCAATTGAGGATATGTATCCTTACATTTCAAGAGATGAATTTAAATCTAATATGACCGTAAAACCTGTTAAAGGTTGGGAAAATCCAATTTTGCCTGAAAGTGATAAAAAAGGCACTCCAAATACCATGGAGTAAGTTTGAAAGATAAATTTTTTAAAAAAAAAATTTTAGTTGCTGGTGGTACAGGATTAATCGGGCAACAACTCACAAGACAATTAATAGCTCTTGGAGCTGAAGTTTCAGTTTGCTCTTTAGATAAAGAACAATTAGCCCCTGAAGGAATTAAAAATTACTTTAAATTAGACATGTCTATCAAAGAAAACTGCAAAAAAGTATGTGATGGAATGAATATTGTTTTTTCATTACTAGGAGCAACAGGTTCACCAGCTACTAATACTAATCAACCTGCTACTTTTATGATGGGAAACCTATTAACGGCTTTAAATATGTTGGAAGGAGCCAGATTAGCTAATGTAGATGAATTTTTATACACCAGTACTTATGGTGTATATTCGAATAAAGGCGAAATGATTGAGGATAAGGTTTGGGATTTTAATCCCTCTGAAAATGATAAATTTGCAGGATGGGCAAAGAGGCTAGGAGAGCTTCAAGTCGAAGCTTATAAAAAACAGTATAATTGGAAGAAAATTTATGTTGTAAGACCTGCAAACATTTTTGGTCCCTATTCTAATTTTGATGAAAAAAATTCCATGGTTGTAGCTTCATTGATAAAAAAATTTTTTTCAAATAAAAAAGTCGTTAAAGTTTGGGGTGATGGAACTCCCATAAGAGATTTTGTATATTCTAAAGATATGGCTAGAATGATTATTGATGTGGTTCGTAAAGAAATTACAGTTCCGATTAATTTAGGCTCAGGTAAAGGGGTATCAATTAAAGAATTAGTAAATATAATTGCAAATTCCAAACATTTAAAAAATAAAATTAGAGTCGAATTTGAAAAAGATAAGCCAATGGGTGATAAAGTAAGAGTACTAAATACTGAACTGGCAAAACAGCATAATATATTTCCTAAGATAAGTCTTAAAGAGGGAATTGATGAAACAATTGAATGGTATTTAACTGATTTGGATTCAGCAAAACTTAAATTTAATGCATTTGATCAAAATTAAATAGAATTTTTATTTTTAAGGTACCATTTTAATGTTTTTCTAATACCATTATCTAAAGAAACTTTTGGAGACCATTTAATCTCTTTTTTTGCCTTGCTACAATCTAGAACAACTTTTGTGGAAAGACTATGTTTCGTAAGGTCATTTTTAATTTTAATGTTCTTATCATAAAATTTTATTATTTTTTTTGTCAAATCATTTATTGAGATTGATTTTCCCAGGCCAACATTGTAAATCTCAAAATTACTTTTTTGATTTTTTATTGAAAGATCAACAAATCTAACAAGATCACTTATATATAAAAGATCCCTTGACTCTTTACCTTTACCCCAGATCGTAACAAGATTATCTTTACAATTCACTACTTTATTTATCGTAGCACCAAAAACATGTGATTTTTCTAAATCGAATCTATCATAAGGTCCATATATGTTTGAATGTCTTATGAGAGTGTATTTATTTCTATTTAGTCTTGAGAAAAATTCACACATTTTTTCGATGAATACTTTAGTCCATCCAGCACCAAAATATCTATGATACATATCCTTATTAGCGTTGAAATCTCTCTCTTTTTGCTTTTTATGTGAAGAGCCGTACATAACGGTACAACTAAAAACTATAATATGCTTAACGTTAAAATTATAACAGGCTCTGGTGACCATTGAATTTATGATCGCATTATCATTTACACTCATATAAGGTTTATTAATGGTATCTTTTGCGCCTTTACAAAGGACAGCTGCAGCTTGGATTACAATATCTGCCCCTTTAATTACTTTGTTTACTTGATTTTTTTTAGTTAAGTCACACTGAACTAGTTTGACACCGTTAATTGAAATTTTGTTTTTATAATATGTTCCAACTATATTATAATTTTTTTGACAGAAATATAACGCTAGATTTCTACCTATAAACCCACTAACACCTAGAATGACAATTTTTTTATTTTTCAATTTCAATTAAGCTTATAATAAATTATAAAATTAGGTCAATATAAATACTCATTATGTTTGTTTGTAGAACCCCATTTAGAATTTCTTTGTTTGGCGGTGGCACTGATTTTCCGGAGTGGTTCAATTCACATAATGGAGCAACAATATCTTTCGCTATAGATAAATATTGTTATGTAACTCTGAGAAAACTTCCTCAATTATATACCTTTAAATACAGACTCAGATATTTTAAAAGTGAAATGGCACAATCAATTTCTCAAATTAGGCATCCTAGCATTAAAGGAGCTATATCTACATTTGATAGGACAAAAGACAGCTTTGAAATTGTTCATAGTTCAGATATTCCGGGCCTATCCGGTCTAGGATCAAGCTCAGCATTTAGTGTTTCAATTATTAACTTAATTCAAAATTATAACAATATTAAAATGTCAAAAAAAAAACTTGCTGAAAAAGCTATTTATTTGGAAAAAAAAGTTTTAAAAGAAACAGTAGGTTTTCAGGATCAGTACGCCTGTGCTTATGGAGGTTTCAATAGTATTAGCTATTCTAAACAAAAAATTAGAATAACGCCAATTAAACTTTCAGACAAAAAAAGAGATCATTTAATAAATAATTCTGTGATTGTGTATACTGGCCTTCAAAGAAAATCCCAATATATCGAAAAAGACAAAATAAAAAATATAAAAAGAAATGAAAAAAATTTGATAGGATTACTAGATATATGCAATGAAGCAAAAAAAATATTAAATTCAAATTCTAAATCATACATTGCTGATATAAATTTATTAATGAGAGAAAGTTGGAATTATAAAAGACTTCTATCTAGCCATGTTTCAAATAAAAAAATTGAAGATCTTTATGAGTATGGATTAAAAAATGGAGCTCTATCAGGAAAAATACTAGGTGCAGGTGGTGGAGGATTTATGCTTTTTTTAACAAAGGACAGCAGAAATAAATTGAATTTAATAAAAAAACTTAAAAGATTTAAATCGTTCTCATATAAAATGGACTATTCAGGAAGTAAGATTATATTTAAAGAAAACAGAGATAATGATTAAAACTTAAACAAAATTTAAGAGTTATGAAAAAAAAAATTTTAATCACTGGTGCTGGTGGCTATATAGGCTCATTTTTATCTACAAAATTAGTTTTGTTAGGTCACAACGTAACTGCAATTGATAAATTTATGTTTGAAAAAAACTCTTTATCGCATTTGCTTTTGTATGATAATTTCAAATTAATCAATGGCGATGTAAGAGACAAAAAACTCATAAAAAAATATTTAGGACAAAACGAATTTGTAATACCATTAGCTGCGTTAGTTGGAGCTCCTTTGTGTAAGAAATATCCAAAAATGACAAAAGAAGTTAATTTTTCTTCAATAAAATATATGATTTCGAATTTAAAAAAAAATCAAAAAATTATCTACCCTAATACCAACTCAGGTTATGGTATAGGAGAGAAAGATAAATATTGTGATGAGAGTTCTCCGTTAAAACCAATTTCATTGTACGGCAAAACAAAAGTTGATTGTGAGAAGATTATATTGAGATTTAATAATTCCATAGTATTTAGATTAGCAACTGTTTTTGGTAGCTCTTATAGAATGAGAACTGACTTATTGGTAAACTTTCTAGTTAGAGAAGCATCATTAAAAAAAAAAATTAACATTTTTGAGCCAAACTTTAGAAGAAATTATATACATGTTTCAGATGTGGTAGATGCATTCATTTTTGGAATTAATAACTTTTCAAAATTAAAAAATAATATTTACAATATTGGCTTATCAGATGCTAATTTGACTAAAATTCAATTAGCAAAAAGAATAAAAAAAGTTATTAAAAAAACCAAAATCACGATTATCAAGAATAAAAAAGATCCAGACAAAAGAGATTATTTTGTAAGTAATAGAAAAATTGAAAAAACAGGATTTAAAACTAAAATTTCTTTAAACAAAGGTATTAAAGAGTTACATAAACTTTACTCTTTAAATGACTTTAAAAAAATAAAAAATAACTACTAAAAGTACTTTAAGGTTAATTCAAATATCCATTTTCAATATGAAATACTTTATCACATTTTTCTAGAACTTTACTATTATGGGAAATGATAATGATTGTTTTATTGATTTTAAAATTCTGTATATTTTTTAAAATTTGACTTTCCGTTTTTTCATCCAGAGAGTTTGTAGCTTCATCAAAAATTAAAATTTCTTTATCTTGATATAGTGCTCTAGCTATAGCTAACCTTTGAGCTTGTCCACCTGAGATTTGTTTACCACTTGGACCTACAATAGTATTTATTTTATCTGGTAAGTTATTCACAACGTTTTCAAGTTCACTTATTTTTAGAATATTTCTAAGTTTTTTTTCATCCGCTAAAGAGTTTTCTTCACTAAATATTATATTTTCTAAAATAGTGTCATTTAAAATATAAAAATTTTGGGGTATATATCCAATTTTATTTTGCCAACTTCTCCCTAACAAGCTTAAGTTTACACCATCTATTTCTATATTTCCTTTAGTAGGTTCTAATAACTTCATTAGTAATTTTATGATGGTACTTTTTCCTGAACCCGTTTCACCTTTAATTCCCACAACTGAATTTTTTAGAATAGTTAAATTAATGTCTTTTAAAATCTCAGACTTTTTTGGATAGCTAAAAGATACGTTTTTAAAATTTATTGAATTATTAAAATTAAATTCTGGCTGATCTGTTTGTTTTTTCTCATATTTTTTTTTTGTATCTAATGCATTTTCAAATTCACTTGTAAGTTTATTTATTGAAACATTACTATTAATCAAAGCAACATTTTGTAATAAAATACTATTAATTGAGGGATATGCTCTTAAAGCAGCGAGAAAATATAGTGCAATAAATGAAATTATTACGTCAATATTGTATCCTAAGTTGATGGCCATTAACAATGTTAAACAAACTACAGATACAATTAATGCCTCAATAAATATCCTTGGTATCTTATTAATTATTTCCAAAAACATAATAGATCTGAACTCTTTTTTTATCGAATTTGTGAATTTCTTAATGATAAAATTTTCTCTACTGTAAAGTTTGACTTCAATTATTGCATTTAAGATTTGATTAATAATCTTGCTTTTGAAACCTCTCTCAAAAAAAGCGATTTCAGATTTTTTTTTTATTTTTCCTTTAAATATTTTAAGATAAATTATGCTTAATAGAAAAAAAATAAAAAAAATAACAAGAGTGGTTTTCCAACTTGCAAACAACAATAGCAAGAATATCAAAATTAATTGTATTATCTCTTTAATAATAATTAAAAAAGATTTTATATGAAAAACAGATATATTTACTTCAGAAGAAATATTTCTCTGCAATATAATAGGGTCATTAACTGAGTGAAAAAGGTAATCTTTATCTAAGTATATTTTAAAAAGTCTGGAGCTAATATTTACTTTTAAATTGTTGCTTAGTTTTGCATCAAAATAAAAAAATAAAAAAACTATGATTGATTTGAACAAATAGAATAGAATTGTTCCAATACATAAGATAAATAAAAAATTTTCATTTTTTAAAAAAGTTACAATAAAATTTTGTATTGTAATGTTAAAATCAAATTTATTTATTAAAATATTCTCATCAATTAACACTGAAAATAATGCTGGAATTATACCAATTCCTATTATTTCCAATATTCCAACTATAAGAGAAAAAAATAAATAAATGTAAAGTTTTAATATTTCATTTTTATAAAGTATTTTATTAATATGATTGATATTTTCTCTAAACATACAATTGTATATTATATCTGTTTTATAAATTTTTATTTATTTAATGTATAAATTATTATTATATGATCTAAATCATTAAATCTTAATTTAATTATTAAAAAAAACTATGAAAATAAATCAAGCAGTTATAGTTTGCGGTGGTTATGGTAAAAGACTGGGAAAAATTACGCTCAAAACACCCAAACCACTCATAAAAGTTAATAAACTTACAGTTTTGGAACATATAATGAAAAATTTAACAAGGTTTGGAATAAATAATATCATTTTACTTTGTCATTATAAGTACGAGTCTTTTAAGAAAAAATTTCATAATAAAAATGTTTTTGGAGCTAATGTTATTTGTGTCAAAGAAAAAAAACTCTTAGGCTCTTCTGGTGCACTATATAATGCAAAAAAAAAACTAAAAAAAAATTTTATTTTTTGTAATGGTGATACATTTTTCGATATAAATTTAAGTGATTTAGTATTTGAGTTTACAAAAAAGGATACTTTAGCATTTGTGGCATTAAAAAATTCAAAAATAACAGATGCTAAAGATACTTTTAAGCTTGGAAAAAAAAATTGTTTATTAAAAGATAAAAATAAAACATCAAATTTGATTAATTCTGGAATTTATGTTTTATCTAAAAACATTATTCCTTATTTGTTAAAAGAGGGATCATTAGAAAAAAATGTTTTTTTGAAATTAATAAAAATTAAAAAAATTTTTGGTAAGAGCTACCAAAGACCCTTTTTAGATATGGGAGAAATTTCGACACTTAAAAAATTACCAACATTTATTAGAGATATATCAAGGAAACCAAGTCTTTTTTTAGATAGAGATGGAGTGATAAACAAAGATCTAGGGTATGTTCATAAAAAAAAAAAGTTTATTTGGCGAAAAAATATTTTTGAATTTATAAAAAAATATAATGATAATAATTATTATGTTTTTGTTATCACTAATCAGTCTGGTATTGGGAGAGGTTATTATAAAGAAAAAGATGTAAATTTTTTACACGATTGGATGCTTGATAAAATTCGATTGGAAGGAGGTAATATTGATAAAATATATTTCGCTCCTTTTTATAAAAATTCTAAAAATCCAAAATATAGAAAAGGAAAAAAAATGAGAAAGCCTGACATTGGTATGATTGATAAGGCAAGAAGTGATTTTAATATAGATATTAAAAGGTCTTTACTAATAGGAGATCAAGAAGTTGATAGAAAGGTAGCAATTAAATCTGGAATAAAATATAAAATAGTACAATTTAATTCAAAATTAATATAACGATTTTAAATGAAAAAAATTATTAAAAGTCATTTAAACGATCACTTAAAAGTTATCTATGAAAACTCTGATGATATTTCTATTTTCATAGAAAAAATTTCCAAAGATATTAAAAAAACATTAAAAAATAAAAAAACAGTTTTTTTTGCAGGCAATGGTGGAAGCGCTGCTGATTGTGAACATTTAGCGGGGGAGTTAGTCGGTAGATACAAAAAAAACAGAAAACCTTATAAAGCATTATCCTTGACTACTGATACATCAGTTATAACCTGCATCTCAAATGATTTTGGTTATGATAAAATTTTTGAGAGACAACTTCAAGGATTGGGTCAAAAAGGTGATCTTCTTATAGTTTTTTCAACATCTGGAAATAGCAAAAATATTATAAATGTTCTTAATATGGCAAAAAGGTTGAAAATCAAATCAATAAGCTTACTAGGTAAAAAAGGAGGATTATGTAAAAAAATAAGTGATTACAATTATATTGTTCCCTCAAATTCCACTGCTAACATACAGGAAGTTCATCATTTAATTGGTCATATATTTTGTAGACTAGTTGACTAGAAAGTAGACTTTTAATTATCATATAAAAAAACTAAGATTAAGTTTATTAATTTCTCAATTTCAAAACTTTTTTGTAGAATTCTTGAGATATATAATTGTTACTTATACAATTTTTTAATTCTTCATCTGAAATAATTTCATCATCTAAAGCATTTTTAAATAGTTTTATAACTAAATCAGAGACTAAAGTATTTGAATGCTGAATATAATTTTTAGAAAATAATTCTTTATTATATTTGAAACCAAAAATTTTCTTAATAAATTGTGTAATTCTATATTTTGAACTTATTTCTTTTTTTTCAAAATCAATTTTGAGACCCTCTTTCCAAGGTTGTGTTATTCTTTTAGAAGTATGGAGTAATAAAGTATCACTATCTATAGTATCGTGGTTATTCATTTTAATTGGCAAGGTAAAAATATTTGAAAAATATTTGTTAGATTTTAAATTGATCAAATCACTATAGTCTATTTTATGATTGAACAAATCATCAATGATATTTTTAAAACTCCACGAAAAATTATTGTTTTTCAATAGAATTACTTCTGATCGAAAAAGAGAGTTTATCACAGTGCAACCAATATCAAATTTATTATTAGAAATTATATTTTTTAAAAAAGAAGTTGGATCTTTTACTGCAAACACGTCTGGATCAATTATTAGACAATTCTCTTGATTTTTTCTTTCAAAGGGAAGAAATCTCAGCAATGTAAAAGATTGCAAATCATATTTAAATTTCGTTAATTTTTTGTTTCTTAAGTAACTTAAATTTAATTTACTCATTAACAGTTCATTTCTCTCCAATTCTAAAATTTCAATATTTTCAAAACCAAATTTTTTAAATGAAAATGCAGATATCTTCGCAGCTATTTTTTGAAATTTATTTGTACAAATGTAAATTTTCATATAAAAATATATGAATTAATCTACATAAATTGTCTAATTATTCAAAATTAAAAAGGTATCAAAACTTACTTAAGAAAGGATATATAAAGGACAAGTTTATTTCGCATCAAATTATTTTTGAAAATTCCAATAAAATTATTAAAGTTTCAAGAATTACAAATTTAAAAGATAATTTCGATATTATCTTCTTCAGATTATTAAACTATATTTGTAGCCTCAAGATTAGATCTAGGTATACGTCAATAATTCATTATTGGATTCCATCATTTAATTCTAAAAATATAATTGATCCAAGATCAAAATATTTTTTGAGTAAAAAATCTATCATTAATCAAATTAATTTAGTTAGAACTAACTCTTTAATTTCATCAATTTATTTAACTTTTTTCTTACCAAATGTAGTTTTTTTTAAAGGATTTCAAAAAATAAACTCATTTTATGAAATTAAAAAATTAAATAGTTCAAACGATAGATGTTTATTTTACGAAAAAAATGAGAGAGAATTTTCAAAAAATCTTCAGAAATTCCTTTTTAAAAAAAAAATAAAAAAATTAATATGTATTGATGATTATAGGGTAGTCCAAACTCTTTTAAATGCTACTGAAAGATTAAAAATAAAAACTTTAGCCTACCAACATGGAAGATTTAATCAATTTCAAGTTTGTTTTAATGGAAGAACATTTGATGAATATATTGTTTGGAGTAAATTTTTTAAAAAAAAAATCATTAAGATAAATAAAGAATATAAAAAGAAAAAAATCAAGATCTTAAATTTTAGATTTGATAAATTTCAACAAAAGGAAGATAAAGATAACGTCTTATATTTATGCGAACAAAAAGTTCCAATAAATCAGATCAAAAGTGATATTTTTATACTCTGTAAAGTTTTGCCAAATGAAAAAATTTTTATTAGATTGAGAGATAGAACAAGCTACCCAAAAAATTTTTTTGATTTTTTAAACTTACAAAATGTTAAAATTTTAAAAGAGAAAACATTATCTAAAGCAATTTCCAATAATGGTATCAAATACTTAATTGCTTACTATTCAACAGCATTATTAGAAGTTTCACTTTATAATGTTTATCCAATTATGTTAATTAAAAATAATTTTCACTTAAACGACTATTCAAAAGAAAATCTTGTGTTCAAATTAAAAAAATTAGAAAATTTTTTGATTTTTAAAAATAAATTGAATTCAAAAAATAACAAATCTAGATTAACAAAAATAAAAAAAAAAATTTGGTCTTAATCAAAATTTTTTCTAAATGCAAATGTGATACTATTTCTAAATTTAATTTTATTATTTAGGGGTTCGACAGGACCAACACTATGTAAAGAATTGTGAGTTTTTATAAACATCAACATTTTATTTTGACTAAAATTCACATATTTCTTCTCAATTGTGTCTTCAAGTCTCATAGTTTTATTAAAATAATTAAATGAGTTTTTTGGATCTGTCACGGATAAAATAGATGTGCCCACTTTTTTAAAATTTTCAATTTCTTTTTCATCTTCTCTGATAATAGGTATTATAAAAGTTATAATTTTTTTTGGAGCATCTGTGTGGGGAAGAATGAAACCACCATCGCAAGGTATGGACGAAAATTCAAAAAATAAATTATATTTTCTTTTTTTAAAAAGAAATTCTCTTTTTTCAAAACTTAATTGTAAATCAATATTGTTTTCAGTCAGAATTTCTGAAATTTTATTGAAAAATTCTCTACTGTCTAAAAACTTATAAAGATTTAGAAAATTTCTTTTCCTTTTTAATAAATTATTAAATTCATCATGATCATTTGTTAGACTATATTTGTTGAATTTTTGAAGGTTGTATTTTTTCTTATCCTCTGAAATTTTTAGTTCTGATATATCTGGATATTCCTCACATAAAGAATTGTAAAAACCTTCTGTAAAAATTTCCTTAAAATGTCCTAAAGGGTATGGTTCATAATCAAATAAATGATCAGACAAGTTTATCATTATAAACGATTAGCATATACGTAAAAAAATGTATATTAATTATTAAGATTTTATTATGTGTGGAATAGTCTTTTTAACTAAAAAATTTAATCATAAATTAAATCAAACTTTTAATTTATTAAAACACAGAGGCCCTGATCTAGAAAATTTTATAAATCTAGATGATGTAGTAATAGGCCATAATTTGTTGCAAATAAGAGGTGAATTAAATTCTTCTCAACAACCAAAATTTGTAAAAAATAAAAGATATATTTTAGCGTTTAATGGACAGATTTATAATACAGATGAATTAAAAAAAAATTTCTCTTTAGATACAAAAATTGATCTGGACACAGAAATTCTAGTGCAAATTATTGATAAGATTGGCCTTAAATTTATTCAACACATAAAAGGAATGTTTGCAATTTTAATTTATGATACTCATGAAAAAAAAGTTTATTTATTTAGAGATCCATCTGGTCAAAAACATCTATATTACTATGTTAAAAATAATGATGTTGTAATTTGTTCTGAGATAAAACCTCTTTGTAATATCATCGAAAATCACGATTTTGATGATAAAAATTCTCTTTCAAATTTAATTTTAGGTTATCCTATAGACAAATTCACACCTTTAAAAAACATTTTTAGAGTTCTACCTGGTGAACGAGTAGTTATAGATAGGCAAAAAAATATATCAAAAAATTTTTTTAAACAAAATAAAAAAAATTTCGATACTGAAGACCCTCAAAGAGTTATACAAAATACAATAGAAAATCATTTACTTACTAAAAAAAAAATTGCACTCAATTTAAGCGGTGGCTTAGACTCAAATATAATTTTATACGAAGCTTTAAAATTTAAACCAAATATTTCGGTATTTTCAACTCATTTTGAGACCAAGGATGAAATCTATAATCATGATTATGATTTAGCAAAAAAAGTTAGTAATTATTATGGAATAAATCTCTTCACAACCAATATTACTTTTAAGGATTATCTAGATAATTTTGAGAAATCATTTTTATATATAGAGGAGGTAAACAGAAATATAAATAATCCTGCTTATTATCTTAATTATATAAATCAAAAAAGTAATGATTATAGATCTATACTTTCGGGTGATGGAGGTGATGAAATATTTATTGGTTATGATTATTATAGAAGGATAGGTTTAGGAAAAAAGATTTTAGATTTTTTTAAAATATCAAAAATTTTGTCCACTTTTTTATGGTTCAAAGAATATATTCGTTACGAAACTCCAAATTTATTTCTTAAAAAAGATTATTTTAACTTTAATTATAAAAATTATTTAACTTTTAAAAATAGTTTACTATGTGAAAAGTTTCACAAAAATTTTTATAACTCAAAAGTTGAACACACTTCAAAATATTTCTGTTTTTTAGATCAATTTAATTGGTTACCTAATGAAATCTTTTTAAGGGCAGATAAATTAGGAATGAGAAACAATCTAGAAGTGCGATCTCCTTTTTCTGATTTAGATTTAAGAAGATATTTTTATGATAGAATGCAAAAAAATAAATTTTTAGAAAAAAGTAATAAACCTGAAATTAGGAATATTTATCAAAATAAACTAAGTCCTGTCATAACTAACAATATTATGAAAACTGGTTGGACCATCCCTAGAGAGTGGTTAATAAGAAAAGAATTTGTTGAAAAAATTATAAGTTTAATTCCTGAAAAAGATTGTGAAATTTTTAAGTGGAGTATTTTAAAAAATAATATAAAAAAAAACAAAATTAGTTTATTAGACAAAAGAATTTATAGTTTAATATCTTTATCAATTTTAAAAAAAACTTTTAATGAAAAGAAAAATTATTAAACCCTGTGTTGTTGGACTGGGTTATGTTGGTTTGCCGCTATTCTTAAAATTACAAAAAAAGATAACAACTATTGGATATGATAATAATAAATTGAGAATAATAAAATTAAATGCCAAAAAAGACGTAAATAAAGAATTCAAAAAAAATGATTTAAGATTAAAGAGAAAGTCTTCCTTTACTTATGATAAACATTTACTTAAATATTGTAATTTTTTTATTATTGCAGTTCCGACACCCGTACTGAAAAATAATAAACCAGATTTAAGTTTTCTTGAAAAAAGCTGCAAAACAATTGGAACATTTCTCAAAAAAGGCGACATAGTTTTTTTTGAGTCCACAGTATTTCCTGGCATCACTGAAAATTATTGTGGAAAAATTTTACAAAAAGTAAGTGGTTTAAAACTAGATATTGATTTTTTTATTGGATATTCTCCAGAACGAATAAATCCAGGTGATAAGAAGCACTCTATCGATAAAATAGTAAAAATTGTTTCAGCTAACAAAGATTATACTTTAAAAATTGGTAAATTTATTTATCAAAAAGTATCTAAAAAAATAGTGTTAAACAGGAATATCAAAGAGGCAGAAAGTGCGAAGGTTATTGAAAATATCCAAAGAGATTTAAATATTGGGTTGATGAATGAAATTTATAAAGTTTGTTCAAATTCAAATATTAATTTTTCTAATGTAATTAAATTATCTTCAACAAAATGGAATTTTGTAAAATTTAATCCTGGTTTAGTAGGTGGACATTGTTTACCAGTTGATCCATATTATTATTCTCATTTTGCAAATTTACACGGAATATCAACTGAAATTCTTCTAGCTGGTAGAAGAGTCAATAATTCAATGTTTAAGTTTATTTTTAAAAAAATCAATGATGAGTTAAAAAATATGAATCTTCAAATTAAAAAATCTAAAATTTTAATTTTAGGTTTAACATATAAAAAAAATGTTTCAGATCTAAGAAATTCATATGTAATAAAACTTGCAGAGTTGATAAAAAAAAATTGTTTAAAATTGGATATCTATGATCCTCTTATATCCTCATCAAAAGTTAAAAGATTAAATATAATACATAGAGTAAATTTAAGAAAATATGATCTAATTATCAATGCAGTTAACCACGATATTTTTCAGGATAAAATTTTAAAGATAAAGAAAAAAAAATTAAATTATATTAAGCTATTCAAATATTGAAAAATTTTTTTTATATAACTGATTTATCTCTACCGTCAAATAAAGCTCAGGCCGTACATATATTTAAAATGCTAGATAATTTTCAAGATTTTTCAAAAAAAGTAGTCTTAATCACTCCATTTACCAAAAAAATTACTAATTTCAAAAAAACATTTAATTTACATAGTAAAAAAAAGATAATTATTCACTCTATATTTAAAGAAAAATTTATTAATTCTTTTTTAAGAAGACTTATATTTGCTTTTAAGGCAGCTCAAATTTTAAAAAAAGAAGAAGGCATAATTATTACAAGAAGTCTGATATCTAGTTTTGTTCTCTCAATTTTGAGCATTAATCATTTTTTAGAAGTTCATCAAGAAATTAAAGGAATTACAAAAATATTATTGATTGATTTAAATTTTATAAATTCAAAAAATATTATAAAAGTAATATTCATTTCAAAAGGATTAGCAAATTTTTACTCATTTAAAAAAATTAATAAGGTGATTTTACATGATGCTTGCGAACTACGTGATTTTAACAAAAAAAAGCCGCCTAAAGCTATTAAAAATATTTACTATATTGGAAGTTTTTACAAAGGAAGAGGAATTGACTTAATAGAAAAACTTGCTTCTAAAATGAAATATTTTAATTTTTATGCATACGGAATGAGAGACGAAAAAAAAAAATCAACTGGAAATTTAAAATTTTTTAAAATCGTTAGTTATTCAAAAGTAGGTAAAATTTTAAAGAAAGCTGATCTATTATTAATGCCATATCAATCTAAAATTTCTATAAATTCAAAAAATTTTGATGATGAAATATCAAAATTTATTTCTCCTTTAAAAATGTTTGAATATTTAGCAACAGGTATACCAATTATTTCCTCAAATATAAAAGTTTTAAGAGAAAAATTAACACATAATCAAAATTGTTTATTAGTAAATGATTTTGAAAATGTAAATGATTGGATTATAGCAATTAAAAGATTAAGAAATAATTTTAATTTAAGAAAAAAAATTTATTTTGGTGCAATCAAGACAGCATCAAAAAATACTTGGAGAATAAGAGCCAAGAATATAATCAAATGCTATGAAAAATTTTATTCTTGATGATAAAAATTGGTATTTTAAATAAAGGTTTAAGTCTAAAATGGGGACATAACTTTGGTTATTGGTTTTATTTAAAATATTTTCATCAAGAACTTCTCGAAAATGGATATGAAATCAAATTTTATAAAAACTTGACACAAGAATTTTTTAAATCAGATTTAATAATGATAAATAGTAGGATTTATACTGATACAAAAGTTAATTTGATAAAAAAAAAATTAAATTTTAGATCAAATCATAATTTTTTAGACTCCCTAAATAAAATATCTAAAAAAAATCCAAATATTATTTGGTTAGATTCTAGTGATAGCGCTGGAAACACACAATTTGAAGTTTTGCCTTTAGTTAAAAAATATGTAAAGAAACAATTCTATAAAGATAAATCTCTGTACAAAAAAAATTTTTTTAGAAACAGATTTTATTCTGATTATTATCAAAATAATTTTAAGCTAGAAAAAAAAAGTACACAAAAATTTGTAACCTTAAGTGATGAATTTTCACATAAACTTGTCCTAGGTTGGAACATTGGAGTTGGAAATTACTTTGAATCGTTAAGATATAATAGATTGGCTGAATTTTTTTGTATTCTAAGGGCAATTACATATTCAAATTATAAAGATTTGTTTAGATATACTCTTGGTTATCATAATCAAATAAAAAAAGAAAATGATGTATTTTTTAAGTTTAATTTAAGAGATAATGAAAATAAAATTTCTATACATTATCAAAGGCAAAAAGTTAATGAAATATTAACTAAAAATTTTGGAATAAAAAATTCGAAGAGACTTTCTCATAGGGAATTTTTATTATCTTTAAAAAATTCAAAAATTTCTGTTGGTGCTTTTGGGTGGGGAGAAGTTTGTTATAGGGAATTTGAGGCTATAAAAATGGGTACAGCAGTTATATTCCCAAAGATGGACAACATTGAGACATGGCCAAATATATATCAAGATAGAGTGACATATCTTAGTTATGATTATGATATGAATAATCTATTGGATAGAATTAAAGAACTTCTTGAAAATGATGATTTAAGAAACACTCTAGTTAAGAATTCTCAGAGAGTTTGTAAATCTGTGTATGAAAATGAAGGATTAAACTTTTTGATCAACTTCTTAAAAAAAATAACTGATTAGATTATTTTTTTATAAACAATCGACTTGCATAATCAATTCTATGAAACCATAAAAAATTTTTTTCTAAATTAAAATATTCATCAACAGCTTTCCTAGAACCTTTCCAGTGACCATAATCATCAATGATTAAAACTCCGCCCTCATTTAGTCTTGGGTATAAAATTTCCAATTCTTTTTTTGTAGACTCATAAAAATCTGTATCTAATCTCAATAATGATATATTTTCGGGTAAGTTTTCCTCATTTATTAAAGTTTCCTCAACTTTACCTTTTACAAAATTGAAACATTCAATTTCATTTTTAAAGAATTTGTTGATATTGTTTTTTACTTCATCTATGTCTGAAAAGCACCATTTTAAATCTTTTTTTTTATAATTTTCATAGATCTTTTCTGCATTGATATTTTTTAAATCAAAATCATTTTTACTAGGTTCGGGCATTCCTTCAAAAGTATCAAATGCAAATATCTTTTTTTCTAAATTGAGTTTTTTAAGCATTTTTTTAAACAATATTAAATTTCCACCTCTCCATACTCCGCATTCCACTAGATCACCCTTAATATTATTTTCTTTAATATGTTTCATAGATTGAATAATTGCCCAATGATTTGCAGGTGTACTCATTGAATAATTAGAAATGTCTTTTAAAATCTTTAATTCATCATTTGAGATTTCAGCAATACGATGCTCATTTCTTTTGTACCAAGAATTAGCATGCTCAATTTTAAAATTGTACTTATTTAAAAAATTTTTAATTGTTTCAGATATCTTATTCATAAAATTTATATGATTTAAATAACTTTTTAATTCATAAAATTATGAAATGAAAGTATTTTATATTATTCGATAGTATTAGATGCTTCTAAAGACTTTAGTGTATTCTCTAACATTATTACTTTGTAAAAAGTTTTTTAACTTGTGTCTATTAATTCTATTCTTGTATCTATATTGAATAAAATTATTTGTAATTTTTTTTATTTTATGGGACAAATCATATTCATCATTTGTTACGAATAATTCACCTGAATTTCCAATTGATAAAATTTCTTTGTTTCCACCAGGACAATTTGATGCCACAACAATAAGATCGTGATTAATAGCTTCAATGATTGAGTTACTACAACCCTCAAAAAAAGACGGGGATATTAAAATATCAAATTTTTTTATTTCTTTCTTGACATTACTCGTATGCTTTTTGAATAAGATTTTATTTTTTAAGTTTAAAATATTGGTTAAAGTATATAATTTTTCTTTAAGATTACCGTTTCCATAAATTGTTAGGGAAACATTATTATTTTTTAAAAAACTAAAAGATTTGATTGCACACTCTAAGTTTTTTTCTATTGATAACCTACTAAAACATACAGCTTTAAAGTTCTTTGGAATTTTTGTTATCTTTTTTGGTTTTAATATTTTTTCAATAGCAGGCGGATAAATTACTTTAATTTTTTTTTTTAAAATTTTACTAAAACCGTTTTTGATTCCCTTTGAATTAGTAATAATCTTATTAGATAAAGGATACGTTAAATTTATTAAAAGTTTTATAATTTTCTTTTTTAAATAATCTTTAATTGAAAAATAAATATCTAGTTCTTCTAATGGAGTTCTTTCAACTAATACTATTTTAAGTCCTTCAATTCTTTTAGCTAAAAGTGTTAAAATAACATTATTATAGTGGATATTTGAAATTAAGATATTTTTATGGTGTTCTCTGTAAATTTTTTTTATCAAAATACTTAGATTTCTAATAGAAAGGAATAGTCTTTTTTTCTTTAATTCATAGACTCTAATGTTTTTCTTTTTAAGAATTTTTGTGTAAGCACATTTTCCAATACTTATAATATTTATTTTGTATTCATCATTTGGCAAATTTAAACATAATTTTGAAATTGAATTACCAGCGCCACCATAAGAAAAATCTGACATAAAAAAAATTAAATTTTTTTTTATCACAGTGAAACAATCTCTTTATAATATTGTTGTAAATTTTTCATTTCATTGAATCTATTTAAATTTTTAAAACCTTTCTCTATTTTATCTAAAATTTCTTTTTTCTCTTTATTTTTTATGTAATTATTTATTTTCTTTTTCAAATCAATAATATCATTATTTTTGAATAGATAGCCTGCTTTACCGTTCATTAAAATTTCTTTTGGTCCAGAAGCACAATTTGAGGAAATTATAAATTTTTTATATAATTGTGCCTCAATAAGAACATTTGGCAATCCCTCATATCTTGAAGTAAGAATAAAAACTTCATTTTTAATCATGTATTTTTTAATATTAGATATATTTTTTATTATTCTTATTTTTTTATATAAACTGTTCCTATCGATATATTTTTGTAAATTACTCTCTTCCTTTCCATTACCTACTATCGTCAGCTTGTAATTTATGTTTTTAATTTGATTTAAAGCTTTAATTAAAAGTATTTGATTTTTTTGAAATGTTAATCTTCCAACGGTAAGAATTTTAATTATTTTTCTTGATTTCTTAAATTTAATCTTAGAATATTTTTTTAACAACTTCTTGTTAATTGATGGATTATAAATTGTAATTGGATTTGTTTTAAATGTTTTAATAAAAATTTTTTGAAATTCCTTGCTATTAACAATAATTTTGTCTGCCATATTAAAAATTAGTTGAAAAATTTTTCTTTTTATCAAATTCGATATGTAATAATTAGGCGCTGCATTTGAACGTGCTATTATTTTATTACCAGTTAATTTTGCAAGTAAAATAAAATATAAATTTGATTGAAATGAGACAAATATGTTATTTCTTTTCAATCCAAATTTTAAAAAGTAATTAATTACACATAATACAACTTTTAAAAAATAAGGATAATTTATTCCACCAAGAAAATCTCTATTAATAATTTGAATTTTTTTATTAAATTTTTTGTTTATGTTTTTACTTAAAGTAACCAGATAAAGATCAATATCTTTTTGAGCCAAAAAATTGATTACCTTATATAAATTTTTCTCAACCCCACCTATTTCTATTGATGGACAAAAAAAAATTATTTTTTTTTTCATATTTTGTTGAATTATTTCTTATCAAATAATAGACATATTTATAATGTTAATTGTCAAAATTATATTAAAACTTTTAAATATACCTAATGTATCTATCAATAATTTTGCCATATTATAAAAAAAGAAAGTTTATCAAAGAAACTTTAAATTCAATTATCAATCAAAGCTTTAATAAACATGAGTTAATACTTGTTTATGATCAAGAGAATTTAGAGGATTTAAGATATATAAAAAGAATTTTAGAAAAAAGAATTAGATATAAAATTATAATTAATAAAAAAAATTTAGGTGTAGGTAGATCTAGAAATATTGGGATTCAAAAATCTAAGGGAAGATATATTGCTTTTTGTGATGCAGATGATTTGTGGCATAAAAAAAAATCTCAAATTCAACTTAAAATTATGGAGGACAAAAAATTAAGCTTTTCACACTCCAATTACAATTTAATAAATGCTAAAAATGATTTAATTGGTTATATGTCTGTAAAAGAATATTTGGGTTATAGCGACTTAATTAAGTCTTGTGATATAGCGCTTTCTTCGGTCATAATTAGAAAATCTTTATTAAAAAAAAGTTTGAAATTTGGTCATACTAAAACCAAAGAGGACTTTATGCTTTGGTTAAAATTATCTAAAAAAAAAATAAAAATTTATGGAATTAACAAAACGCTCATATCATGGAGAAAAACTGACAACTCCTTATCTAGCAATATAATTCAAAAATTTTCTGATGCTTATGTGATATATAAAAAAATTGAAAATAAAAATTTTCTAATTACAAGTTTTTATGTGCTTAGGTTGTCAATTTTTTATTTAATCAAAAAAATAAGTCAAAAAATATTTTAATGTTTATAGCAAAATTTATAATTGGCATAATTATACACCACATCGCTAATTTAATTTCGTTGAAATTAAAAATTTTATTAGATGATCCAAAATACTTGGAGCACAAAAAAATGATCAATAAAAAAACTGATGTTGTTTTGTCAGGTGGTTTGGTTTTTGCTTTATTATTTCTAATTTTTACAAATATTAACTACGATCTTAAGCTTTTTATTCTTTTTATTTTTTTTATTGGTTTGATATCTGATCTAAAGATATTAGATGTACCTTCTTTAAGATTTGTTTTACAATTTTTAATAGTTGCAATATTTACGTATTTATTGAATTTGTCTATATCTTTTACAAACTTAAAGTATCTTGATTTAATTTTAGAGTATAAATTTTTAAGTATCTTTTTTACCATTATTTGTTTTCTGGTATTAATTAATGGATCAAATTTTTTAGATGGATTAAATACTTTAGTTATATTTTATTATATTTTAGTTTTATTAAGTTTTGTTCTTTTAGTTAATAACTATAATCTCGATTATGATTTATCTTTAATCTTTAATATAATTCTCATTCTATTTGTACTTGCAGTATTTAATCTTTTAAATAAAAGTTTTTTAGGAGATTCTGGTGCATATTCTGTTGCCGGTATTATTGGGTATATTGCTATAGATTTTTTTCAAACAATTGGAAATTTTTCAGTCTTATTTATCGTAACTGTTTTATGGTATCCAGCTTTTGAAACTTTATTTTCTGTAATAAGGAAATTTATCTTAAAATCCAATCCTATAAACCCTGATAATCAACACTTTCATCATTGTTTGTTTAATTTTGTAAACTCTAAAATAAAAAAAAGCTATAACGCAAACCTATTTACAGCTGTTTTGATAAATCTATATAATCTATTTGTATTTTTTCTTGCAATTCTATCTTATAAAAGCTCAATCTTATTAACTACAATCCTTTTTTTTAATATAGTTGTATATATTTCTTTATATTTAAGATTAAGTAATGAAAAATAAAATATTTTTCTGTATCTGTACTAAAAATAGAAGATTAAAATTATTTAAAAATCTTCAATCAATACTTCGTTTAAAGAATTTTCAGAAGTATGATATTGAAGTAATTCTAGTTTCCAATGATAGATCTACTTATAATGATTTAATAAATAAATTTAAGAATAGTATTAAGATTAATCTTTATAAAGAAATAAAGTCTGGAGTTGTTTTTCCTAGAAATAGAGTACTAAAGATATTAAGAAAAAAAAACTTTGATTATGCTGCTTTTATTGATGATGATTGTATATTAGCTAGCAACTGGTTGAACTCTATGATTGCAGAAATTAAAAAAAATGCAGATATTATTACAGGGCCGCAATTTTCAAAATCAAAAAATATTTATTCAAAAATAATGGAACGTCATTTAAATCACCGTTCCAAGGTAAAATGGGCATCAACAAATAATGTATTTTTTAAATCAAGTGTAATAAAAAATAATATTAATTTTGAAAAAAAATTGAATAATATTGGAGGTGAAGATCAGTTGTTTTTTTCAAAACTCTTAAAGTTAAAAAAAAAATGTCTTTGGAACTCTCATGCACCCGTTTATGAATTAGAAGATAAAAATAGAGAGAATTTTAATTGGTTTTTTAGAAGAAATCTCCGATACGGCGCATCTTCAATTATTATATATAGGTTACTTTATGGTACTTTTTTTGGAAACATCTTTATACTTATTAAAGTTATTAATGATGTGATCAAAATGTTATTTAATTTATTTAAATTTTTTATTTCTAAAAAAAATTTTTTTTCATCACTAATGTACTTGTTTAGAATTTCTGGTGTTTTAGTGGGATTATGTGGTTACCAAATTAAACAATATTAGGAAAAAATGATAAATTTTAAGAAAAAACGACTTGTACTTAAAAAAAAGTGTGTCCTTTGTGACTCTAGAAATCTTAAACAAGCGATAAATTTTGGCAAAACCCCTTTAGCTAATTCTTATCCAAAAACCTTTAAGCAAAAAGAAAATTTCTTTGGTCTAAGCTGTGTTCTTTGTGATGACTGTGGTCATTTGCAATTAAAAGAATTGATAAATCCAAAAATATTATTTGAGAATTACCTATATGTGTCAGGAACATCAAAAGTATTGTCTTCACATTTTAAGCGATATTCTCAAAAAGTAATTAAAAAATTTAAGTTAAATAAAGACTCAAATATTTTGGATATAGCCTGTAACGATGGAACTTTTTTAGAAAATTTTGTTAAAAAAAATTTTAGAAATGTCATTGGTGTTGAGCCAGCAAAAAATCTTAGAAATCTTAATTTAAAAAAAAATATTGATATTAATTCAAGTTTTTTTAGTTTTAAGTTCAGTCATGAGCTAAAGAAAAAATATGGAAAATTTGAGTTGATTACTGCAAATAATGTATTTGCTCATTCACCTCACTTATATGATTTTTGTCAAGGCGTAAAAAATATTCTTTCCCCAAAGGGAGTTTTTGTGATTGAGGTTTCTTATTTAAATACAGTAATTAGAAAGAAAACTTTCGACACTATATATCATGAGCATATGAGCTATCATTCTTTAAAGCCACTTGTAAGTTTTTTTAAAAGACAACAATTACAGGTATTTGATTTTGAGCTGATTGAGGCTCAAGGAGGATCAATAAGAGTGTATGTTTCTCATTCTAATTCTTATAGGATTAAAAAAACAAAAATAAAAAATCAAATTAAAAGAGAGACAAATAATGGTTTATTTTTAATTTCAAGATACAAAAAGTTTTTCAATGAAATATTAAATACTAAAAATATTCTTAAAAAATTAATAAAAAAACAAAATAAAAAAAAGTATCAAATAATAGGTTATGGTGCTCCTGCGAAATTAACCACTTTTTCACATTTTTTTGATCTAACTAAGGATGATTTTAAAGTTGTTATTGATGATAATAATTTAAAGGTAAATAGATATTCTCCAGGAAAAAAATTTTTGATAAAAAATTTCTCTTATTTATCAAAAAACAAAGATAAGTATCAAATAATAATAGTATTAGCTTGGAATTTTTATGAAAGTATTAAAAAAAAATGTACCAAATTAAATAAAAATTTTAATTTTATAAATCCTTTTCCAAAACCAAAATTAGAAAAAAAATAATTTATTCAATTTTATTTAAAATATCAAAAAGTTGAATTGTTGTCTTGCATATAATTTTCCTATCGTCTTGAGATTTTTTTTGTGAAAATTTGCGATTAAAATTATCAAGTAAGTTTGCTATTGGATCATCATTTTTTTTACTAATATTTATCTTTTTATTATTCTTAAAATGGAAAGCTTTTTTATTGTTATAACCCTTGAAAATTAATGATCCTTTGCTACCACTAATAACCAAATTTCTTTTTTTATATTTATAATTATTAGAAAAATAGATCTTGATATAAATTTTTTTTGTATTGAGATTGGCTTGAAGATTTTGAAAAAGAAATCTTCCTCTTTTAAGTTTTTTTTCTTTTATAGAAATCTGAAATTTATCATTCCTAAATAAATCGTTTATAACTGCTAAAGGATGAGGCAACCATTCGTAAAATGGTAAGTCACTGACTTGATTTATGTTTTTAATTAAATAAGGATCTTTCTTGCCGTAGTTGAGAGTTACAGATTTAATTTTGCCAATTTTTTTAATTTTTTTTTTAATATTGGTAAATGATTTAAAATTTAAGTCAGTATGATTGATTAAGATAATTTTTTTAAATTTTTTTAAGTTTTTTTTAAATTTTAAGTATTCCTCTAAAGATTTTACAAGCGGTTTTTCTACAATAATATGTTTATTTTTTCTCATAATTGAATTTAAATATTCAAAATGAGTATGAGTTGGAGATGCAATTATATATAAGTCTATATTTTTTATATTAAAAAATTTTTTTTTATTATTAGTAAATAATTTTGAACTTATCTTTTTTTTTTTTAGAATTTTGATAATTTTGAATTTTTTATCATTGATAATATTATCATAATACTTTTTTCCATAATTTCCGTATCCTATTAAACCTACCCTAATCACTTTAAAATTTTTTGTATTTAAATATTAGATCTCTCTTACTAATTTTTTTTATAAAATAGTAATTCTTATTTTCTAAATAATCTATTATTTGATTATCATCCCTTGATTCAACCATAATATATTTGAAGTTATAATCATCAAAATTAATACCATTTAGAACTTCAATTTCACTACCTTCTACATCTAGTGATAAAAAATCCATCATTTTTGGAGCTTTTACATCTTCAAAAATTTGATTTAGAGTGGTTGTTTCTACAAAGAATTCTTTAACTTTTTCATTTCCTTGTAAATACTGTTCACCTTTCAAAGCATGTTTTGAGCTGTCTACTTTATTAATTATTCTATTATCATTAATAGTGGTCATTAAATCAGAATAGATCATTTTGATTTTTTCGTTCTTGAAATTAAATCCCACGCAAGCTTTATTATAAAAAAAATTTTTTTTAGACCTATTATTTTTACATATGATAAATTTTGATTTAATAGGTTCTATCAATATGCCACTCCAATTTAAATTTTTTTCAAAGTAAAATGTATTGGATTGCCTAATTCCATCATTAGCTCCTAATTCAACAAAAAAACCATCTTTATAGTTTAAAAACTCACAAAGCTTTTGATCGAGATTGTGATGTCCAAAGAAAGTTTTATTTTTATTTTTGTAATCATAATAAATTTGTAGTAGAAAATCCGGCGTAATTGATTTAATTAATTTTTTAAAAAACATAAAAGAATATATAATAGAATATAATTAAATATCTTGATGAAAACCATATTAATTTCAGGTGGAGGTGGTTATTTAGGAACACACCTCACTCAAGTTCTTTTAAAAAAAAATAAAGTTGTGGTGTATGACGAATTTTTTTTTAAGTGGTTATATAAAAATAGAAAAAAGATAAAGCATAATAATAGACTTAGGATTATAAAAAAAGATATTCTCAACGTTACACCTGAAGATTTTAAAAATGTAAATATTGTTTGTGATTTGAATGGTATACCGAATGATCCTAGCTCAGAATTAAATAAAAAACATACTTGGGAAATAAACTACCATGGCCGTAAAAAATTTGCTGAGATGGCAAAAAAATCTGGAGTAGAAAGGTATATATTTAACTCAACATGTGCAGTGTACGGTTTTAATAAAAAAACTGTTAATGAAAATTCTAAAACAAATCCACTAAGTACATATGCAAAAGCTAACTTGAAGGCTGAAAAAGCAATATTCAAGCTTAAATCTAAAAACTTCAAAGTAAACATATTACGTAATTCGACTTTATTTGGTTTTTCTCAAAATTTAAGATTAGATTTGGTAATTAATATATTTGTTAATTCCTTTATAAATACCGGGAATATAACTGTTGATGGTGACGGAAAACAATGGAGGCCATTTATATCATTAAATGATGTTAGCAAAATTTATGTAAAAATAATATCAAAAAAAACCTTACCTTCATTTATAACCAACTTAGTTGCTTTTAATTCTACAATCAAAAATTTAGCTTTTAAAATCACAAAACATTTTGGCAAATCAAAAAAAAATATTAAATTTATGAGTAGAAATAAAGATCTAAGAAATTACAAAACTTCAAGTAAAAATTTAAAGAAATATCTTGGGAATATAAACTTTACAAATTTTAGTTATGAAATAAATAACTTAGTGAAAGGAATAAAAAAATATAAAATAAAATCTAATACATCTACAATTAGAATGAAATTTTATAGGAGTAAATTTTTAAAAAAATAAGATAAACTAAGGACTATATTAACTTAAATAAAAATTGTAGTAGTATTTATAAGGAGATTTAAAATGGATGATTATCAAAAAGAATATTTAAATGCAGATTTAGTAAAGTTAAAAGAAAAATTTGAGGATAACAGAGGTTTCATTCAACCTTTATGTGATTTAAATATGAAGAGCGCTTCCTTAATTTTAACCAAACCTGGCCAGTGGAGAGCAAACCATTATCATAAAAAAGATTGGCATTTTATTTATGTAATAAAAGGTGAATTTGAATATTATTTTAGAAAAACTAATTCTAATGAAAAGATTAGTAAAAAAATAGTTACTAAGGGAGAATTATTATTTACTGGTCCAATGATAGATCATGCAATGTTATATACAGAGGAAACAGAGATATTAGTTATGAGTAAAAATCCTAGAGATCAGAAAACTTATGAAGAAGATACAGTAAGAATCGATTTTATGAATGACCAGAGAAGGTTTTAAAAATTTTTATTAATTTATTTTTTATTATTATTCCAATTTTTTTTCTGTGATAGAAGCTTTCTCTTAAAAATATATCGTAATCTAAATTATGTTTTATTTTTTTTAAATCTGGTTTAAATTTTTTAATCCCAGAAATTTTCAAATTTCTAAATTTTTTTGCTCCTTTTCCCTCAGGATTATGATCATAACCTAAATTTTTTATTAAATTTATATTTGGTAGTAAAGTTTTTTTACCGTTTAAAACTAATTTATAAATCCATGGAACATCCCATCCAATATGATGACCTTTTGCATTTTTGCTAATATAGTGATTAAAAAACCTATATTCTCCGTCATCATCAATACAACTTTTTAAGAAATAATTTTTATTTTTTTTCCAGTCCATAATTTCAGGTTGATAATATTTTTTCCATTTTTTTTTCCAGGTAGCCCAGCCCCAAAATTGAGGATATTTTGATAAAAATATTTTTTGTTTACTTATTTTTTTCCTTTTTAAACCATAAAATAAATTACATCCCGAAATATGATAAATATTTTTATCATTTTCAAAATTCTTTAGCATTGAAGAACAATAATTGAAAAATGACAAATCAGGGTACGTGTCATCTTCAAGGAAGATTATTTCTTTTTCATTTTTAAACACAATATTCAAAACTTTATTTGCAATGAATCTTTGACCAATATTTTTCTTAAAAGAGAAAAATAATATTTTTGTTCTTTTAGAGGTTTTTTTGTATCTATTAATTAAGTCAAATGTTTCTTTATGTTGTAACCTGTCGAATTCCTTAAATTTTTTTTTTGGTCCATCTTGAAAAACATATAATATTCTGGG
>TARA_B100001057_G_scaffold217298_1_pt1 | contig 45309 bp, 43 predicted proteins | sample TARA_B100001057 | Tara Oceans TARA_B100001057 (sample SAMEA2621839) | marine metagenome | biome: marine biome (ENVO:00000447); feature: surface water layer (ENVO:00002042); material: "saline water (ENVO:00002010), including plankton (ENVO:xxxxxxxx)" | depth 5 m | reverse complement strand
TCTCGTATTTTGAACACCCACACGAGTAACCAAATATGTTAAAGAACGAACCGACTCGATGGTCGGGATGCGTATGATAACGGACTTATAAATAAGAAGATACCCTTTTTTGCTAATTTTTTTCTTTATCTACAAGCTTGGCAGATTTAAGAAATTTCATCTTTGATCTAAGCTCTTCTCCAACGCGTTCTATCGGATGATTTTTTGTTGATTCTCTGTTAGATTTCATAAAAGGACCGCCACTTCCATCATTACTTTGCCTACAATCATCAAGGAATTCATTTGCAAAATTTCCAGATTGAATATTATCAAGAATTTCTTTCATTGCTTTTTTAGTATCATCATTAATAACTTTGGGGCCACTAAGATAATCACCATATTCAGCTGTATTTGAAATAGAATAATGCATATTTGCAATTCCACCTTCTTGGATTAAATCAGTAATAAGTTTTGTTTCATGAAGGCATTCAAAGTAAGCCATTTCAGGACTATAACCAGCTTCCACCAATGTTTCATAACCAGCTTTTATGAGAGCAGTGATTCCTCCACAAAGAACAGCTTGCTCGCCAAACAAATCAGTTTCAGTCTCTTCTTTGAAAGTTGTTTCTAAAACTCCAGCTCTTGTTCCACCATTAGCTTTTGCATATGACAAAGCAATGTCTCTTGCTGAATATTTATTGTTTGACGCATCCGCAAAAACTGCAATTAGTGATGGAACACCTCCACCATTAATATAAGTGCTCCTAACAGTGTGCCCAGGTCCTTTAGGAGCAATCATAATTACGCTATTACTGTTTTCGGGAATAATTTTTTTAAAGTGAATATTAAACCCATGTGCAAAACCAAGAATCGCAGATGATTTTAAATGTGGTTTTATTTGATTTTCATAAATTCCTTTTTGAAATTCGTCTGGCGCTAGAATCATAACCATATCAGCATTCATGACTGAATCAGAAACTGTTGAAACTTTTAAACCAGCATCTGTTGCTTTTTTCCATGAGGCAGAACCTTCTCTGAGACCAACAGTCACATCAACACCTGAGTCATTTAGATTATTTGCATGAGCATGGCCTTGAGATCCATAGCCAATTATAGAAACTTTCATATTTTTTATAATGTCTATGTTTGCGTCATCATCATAATATATTTTCATTTGGATTCCTCTTGCGCTATTAATACATCTATTAACTTATTTATCTGTCTAAGAATTTGTCGTAAAAGAGTATCACTAACAGTGGTAGTAATTATTAATCTAGATACTTCATTTTCTTTTAAAGTAATATTTAGGAGTTCTTCAATATCCTTGTAATTTTCAACGTCCTTGACAGGATCAACATGCAAACTTTCAATATTGTATCCCCTTTGATGAAACAGACCTACTATTCTAGCGAGGGCACCTGGTTTGTTTTCCAATATTACTGATAATTTTCTTTGCATTATACTTTCTTATCTTTACTGAGCCACATATCTTTCAGGCTTCCATTTGGTGCAACAAGCATAGGATAAACATGCTCTTCAGGATCGACATAAACATCAACAAATACCAATTCATCTTTTATAGAGAAGGCTTTTTCTAATGTCGATTTAAGATCAGAATTTTTTTCAACTTTAAAGGCTTTATGACCATAAGATTCAACTAAATCTACAAAATTAGGTAATGAGCTTTGATATGTACTCTCAGAATGCCTACCTCCATAATTCATATCCTGCCATTGTTTGACCATACCTAAGGCTTCATTATTAATATTTATAATTTTGATTGGCAGATTATACTGCTTACAAGTTGAAAGCTCTTGGATGCACATTTGTATACTCCCCTCACCTGTGATGCAAACTACTTCATCATTTGGAAAAGCGAACTTTACTCCCATAGCTGCTGGAAGACCAAAACCCATAGTTCCCAAACCTCCAGAGTTAATCCATCTTCTTGGTTTGTTAAAATGATAGTATTGTGCTGCAAACATCTGGTGTTGACCTACATCCGAAGTTACAAATGCTTCACCATTAGTAATTTGATATACATGTTGGACTACTGCTTGAGGAAGTATAGAACTAGTGTCTGAATTTTCTTTATATAATTCATGATTGAGTCCATGTTGGTCTGTCCACTCATCAATTTGATTTAACCAAGGTTTTATTTTTGAGTGTTCAATCATGTTTGTTTTTTTATTAAGCTCATCAATTAAAACTTTTAGAGAGTTTTTAACTTGGCCAGTGATTGCAATATTTGCTTCTATTATTTTTGAGATTGAAGATTGATCAACATCAAAATGAATGATCTTTGCATGAGGCGCGAAAAGATCAGGAGTATTTGTTATCCTATCGTCAAATCTAGCACCAATAGCTATTATTAAATCTGCGTTATGCATAGCCATATTTGATTGATATGTTCCATGCATTCCAAGCATTCCCATGAACCTTATGTCCTCTGCTGGATAAACACCAAGTCCCATTAATGTATTTGTAACTGGAAAATTAAGTATTTTATTTAGCTCAATAAGTTCTTCAGATGCATTGCTGTTAATTGAGCCACCGCCAGCATAAATCACAGGCTTCTCTGCATCAATAATTGCGTCAACAGCTCTTTTAATTTGCTTTATTTCAGGTTCAATTGGTGGATTATAGGATCTTATATTAGTTGATTCTGGCAATACAAAATCAAATAATTTATCTGGAGCTGTTGTATCTTTTGGGATATCTATTACCACTGGCCCTGGTCTACCTGAGGAAGCTATAAAAAAAGCCTGTTTAATTACTTCTGATATTTCGTCTGCACTTTCAACTGTAAAACTATGTTTAACAATTGGTCTGGAGATACCTATCATATCGGTTTCTTGAAATGCGTCGGTTCCTATTAGATGAGTCGCGACCTGACCAGATAATACAACCATGGGAATTGAGTCCATAAAGGCAGTCGCAATTCCAGTAATTGCATTAGTTGCTCCTGGCCCAGAAGTAACCAAAACTACTCCTGGTTTTCCTGTTGCTCTAGCATATCCATCAGCTGCGTGGGTTGCTCCTTGTTCATGTCTCACGAGAATATGTTCAATTTCGTTTTGATTAAAAATTGCATCATAAATATGAAGAGCTGCCCCACCTGGATAACCAAATATATACTCAACGCCTTCATTAAGAAGAGATTGAATAAGAATGTCATTTCCTGGTAATTTCATATTTTTTGCCTAAGAATGGGGTTTATACATTAATAATTAGTAAAAAAACAAGTTTTTTATGTATTTAAATACTCTTTTTTGATTTGCTTAATTAAATTTTCAATATCGTCAGGAATAGGAGCACAATAAGACAAAGATTTATTTGAACCTAAATCATTAAATTCAAGTTGACTTGAATGAAGTGCTTGTCTAGGAAAGTTTCTTATAATATTCATTAATCTTTGAGATGTATTTTTTGATATGTTGCTGGAAGGATTGTATGTTTTGTCACCAATTATTGGTAATTTTTTACTTGCAAGATGAACTCTTATTTGATGAGTTCTTCCAGTTTTTATAATTACATCAAGCAAAGAGTAGTTTCCTAAACTCTCATTAAGTTTTAAAAATGATACTGCTTCCTTACCATCAGATCTAATTGACATTTTTGTACGATTTTTATTATCTCTACCTATAGGTTCATTGATTTCTAAACTGCCAATTATATTACCAACAACTACAGCTAGATATTTCTTTTTAATGTTTCTTTTTTGAAGTTGATCTACAAAATAATTTCTAAAGATTTCATTCCTTGCCACTAATAAAACTCCAGATGTATCCTTATCTAGTCTATGAACGATTCCAGCTCTTGGTAATTTTTTTAATTCTGGAAATCTATAAAGCAATCCATTTGCCAAGGTTCCATTTTTACAGCCAGCACCTGGATGCATAACTAAATCACAAGGTTTATTAATAATTACATAGTTTTTTTGCTCCTCTAAAACTTCGAACTTAATTTTCTCTTTTGTCCATTCAGTTTTTATTTCCTCGATAGGATTTATTTGAATCTCATCATTTTCAAATACTTTTTCCTTAGGGGCAGCAAACTCGTCATTAAGTAATATTCTTCCATCATTGATCCATTTTTTAATCTGAGTCCTTGAATAATCTGTAAAGATTTCGGAAGAAACCTTATCAAGTCTCATGCTAGACATGTCTTGAGGTACTTTTTTGGTTATCGTCATATGAACTAACTGTGTAATAATTGTTCTAATTTTATGACTTTAGCGAACAAAATGAAATTATGCAGTTAAAATAGATTCTTAAAATGAAAAAAGCTAAGCAAACATATATATCAACTTTACTATCTATACTAGTCTTGGTTTTTAGTTATGGGTGTAATTCTAATGGAGAAGAAATAGAACAACCTGAAAAGATTTACTATGATCAAGCTCAAAGAAGAATGAGTTCAAATAATTATCTTGGTGCAATAGAATCATTAGAAGCTATAGAGAGTAGATACCCTTTCGGAAAATATGCTGAACAAGCTCAAGTTGAATTAATATATGCGCACTTTATGAGTTCAGAGCAAGAAGCAGCCCATGCTGCTGCAGAAAAGTTTATTAGACTTCATCCAAGACATCCTAATATAGACTATGCATATTTTATGAAGGGTTTATCGAGCTATACAAGAGATAGAGATGCACTCATAAGATTTACATATACAGATCTTTCAAATCGAGATATATCTGGCGCAAAAACATCATTTGCTGAATTAACTGAATTTTCAACAAGATTTCCAGATAGCCAGTATTTACCCTATGCAAAACAAAGAAGTGTTTTTTTAAGGAATATGATCGCTAAAAGTGAGCTGGCTGCTGCAGATTATTATCTAACTATAAATGCATACGTTGGTGCAATTAGAAGAGCAAATTACGTTATTGAAAATATTCCAAATTCAAGTGAAAACTATAGGGCACTTAAAATTCTTGAAAAAAGCTATGATGCTTTAAGTTATCAAGACCTACTTGATGATGTAAGAGTTGTTATAAATATTAATTATCCTATGAGAGAATCTGAGCAAACCGCTAGTAGCAGATGGTCATGGAGTTTCCTAAGTATTGAAAGACCTAAATCATCAGATTGAATAAAAGTAATATTTAAATTATTAATTCCAATAATAATATTTTTTAATCTTTAACTTTATTTATCAATATAAACATTGCAGGTATATAGAGTAGAGCCGTCATAGTTGCTCCTAGCACGCCAATACTCATGCCCCATGCAAGAGGTCTAAAGAATATACTGGAAAAAATTAAAGGCAAAAATCCACCTAGTGTTGTAAGAGAAGTAGTAATTATATGTCTAGTCGATCTAATGACGACTTCAATAAGATCTGCCTTAGTCATCAGATTTTTATTTGCTCTTTCCTTAATGTGAGATAAAACAATAATGGAGTCATTGATAGAAAGACCTATTAGACCAATTGCTCCAACTGTGGCAATAAAACCATAATTTTGTTGCCCAACTAGCAATCCAACAAAAGATAACCCTACTGATAAGATAGCCACAGATAATATTAATATTGTTTGTCTGAAAGAATTTAATGCAAACACTAACCCAATGCTTATCAAAACTAAATAAATTAAAGCTGACGAATATATCTGTGATTGAGACTCTACCCTTTCCTCAGCCTCACCTCCTTGTTTTAGAGAATATCCTGGAGGTAGTTTTTTTCTAAATTCTTCAACATCTTCTTTTATAAACTGTTCTGTTGCATAAGGAAGGGTTCCAGTCCATATCCATCCTTCCACGTCGTTAATTCTTTGGCCATCAACCCTTGCAATATCCCCAGACATTTTATTTAAAGATGTTTTTCCATAGCTTCCAATGAAATCGATACCGACATCAGTTGGAATAGACATTATGCTGGATGAACCTGTAATATCGTTGGAATTCGTAATACCCTTAACTCTTATAGGAATTTCTTTATTTGAATCGAGCATTGTTCCAACAATTACACCATTATTAGCAGCATAAAGTTGCTCAGCAAGAATGCCAGTATTTTTTCCTGAAAGTGAAACATTTGAACTATCAAATTCAAATTCAATGCTCGTAGAAGAGTTTGATGCTTCTGATTTTGTATGGCTAACATCGGGTGAATTATTAATAATTAATTCTAGCTCTTCACCTAGCTTTTTTAATAAAAATGGATCGTCGCCATAAATTTTAAAATTTATATCTGAAAATACTGGAGGTCCTTGATAGAAAGTATCTATATATATAATGACATCTGGATTTTTTTTATTTAACAATTTTGCAAGATCAGGTAAATTTTTAACCATCTCATCATAATTTTCTACAAAGAAAACTGATTGTGCCTGATTGTTGGCGCCTTGTTTTTCAACACCTCCTACAATATTCATTAATACTCTTGGCATTCTTCGTCCAACAAACCAATAATCTTTTTCTATTTGAATCAAATCACTTTCAATTATTTGATTTCTTATTTCGGTGGCTTTTTCAAGCGTTTTTAATGTTGATGAATTTTGAGGAAGCTCAATATTTACTCTAAACATATCTCTGTCATTAGTAGGGAAAAAATCCTTAGATATAAAATTAAATAAGGCAAACCCCATTAAGGGTAAAGAAATAGAAATTAATATTGCCCTTCTTGGAACATCAAATGACCATGATAAAAAATTTCTGTAACTCGTTAATATTTTTTCATTTCTGTAGCCTTCTTCATGAACTTTTATGTTTGCAAAATAAGGAATTCGTTCCATATAACTCATTAAAACAGGAACCAAAATGAGAGCTAGAACGAGGGAAGAAACTATAGACATTATTACTGTTATAGCTAATCCGCTTACAAATTCTATGCTGGATCCCTCTCCTGTAACTATTGGTAAAAAAGCAAGAACAGTTGTACCCGTTGCTGCTGCTAAAGGGGTTGTAAGTTGAGTGAGAGTTTGATTAATCGATTCTTTAATGCTTAATTTTTGTGATCTTCTGAATTTATAGTCTTCAACAACAATGATTCCATTATCAATTAATAATCCTAGAGCAATAATTATTCCTGATATCGAAGTAATATGAAGAGGTAGACCAATCAATCTGCATCCTAATAAGACCATACAGATAGAAAATGGAAGAATTACCGTCACAATAATTCCAGGTCTTATACCAAGAAAGAAGAAACTAAAGCCAAGCACAAAGAAAGTTGCTAATGCAAAACTCCCAACAAGTGTGTCAAATTTTTTACCAACATATACTGACTCGTCATAAATCAATTCTATTGAAATTTCATCAGGAAGAGTTTCTCTTATTTCATCAACAACACTTTCTGCTCTGTCTACATAATCAAAAACTCTTTGAGACATACTTCCAGTAGTAGACACTGACACTACCCTTTGTCCATTAAATAGATAAAGATCTTCATATGGAAACGAAGGTTCTATTGAAATTGTGGCAATATCTTGTAATCTAATTATTTCAGATTGATTAATAACTTTAATTGGTATCTCGCCAATTTTTTGAGGGCTTTTAATATTATCTTTTAATTTAATTAAAAATTGAGAGTAGTTATCAGAAACAACACCAACAGGTCTTTTATTGTCAAATGAGCTTATAGCTCTTGAAATATCTTGATAGGTGAGATCAAGTGAAGTCATTTTTGCTGAATCAACCTCTATTAATATCTCTTCTTCGGCCTCTCCATAAATAGCAGTATTTTCAGTAGCGCCAATTGAACTGAGTTTTCTTTTTAATTGTTGAGCTAATCTAGAAATAAGGATTTCTGGTGCTTTACCCTCACCATTCCATAAAAATGCATATTGAACTGTTATGGGAGGCCCGCTGCTTATATCTAAGTTTATCTGTGTCCCGTCTGGAGCAATTATTTGATCCATTTTATTTTGAATCTTAGACCATGTTTGGTCTATTAGATCAGGAGTTACTGATTGTTCCAATTCAATACCTAATCTTCCATAACCTTGAGTAATATTTGATCTTAGCTCACGTATTTCAACAACTTCTCGTAATTTAATTTCAAGATCTGTTACAACTTGAGTTTCAACTCTCTCTTGCGTTGCTCCAGGATAAAATATATTTATGTGTCCCCATCTCTTTGCTAACTCTGGATTTTCTTGAATAGGGACTGAGAATGCTGAACTTATTCCAGCTAAAACAATAAATGCTAGTGTTAAAAATAGTATTCTAGGCCTATCAAGAAAAATATTAATAAACTTCATAGCTTTAATTAATTAAATTTTTTCCTTCAATTATTTTTGAAGGGCCACCGAGAACAATAAGATCACCATCCATTAGTGTGCCATTAACATAGGCATACTCGCCTTCAAAATATATAATTTCGACTAAATCTCTAACAACTTGGTTATCTTGGTTTATGGTATAAACCGTCCATATTCCCTGTTCAGACTGAGACAATGTTTTTAATGGCACCCATGTCCCTGTTGCTTGTTGAATAATTTTAAGTTTTAATTTTGTAATTGACCCTGGACTAAAAAAATTACTAAATTTAAAAATGGCAAGTCTACTGTCGGAACCTCCAGGAGACATGGGCGAAAGCCTTGTAAAAATTCCTTTGATATTACTTCCTTCAAAATTAAAGTCATATTCTTCACCAATTTTCATACTATCCAAGTATAAAATTGGAACAGAAATATGAGCTTCAACAAAATTTGAATCCAATATTTCTAGAATTGGAACACCAGCATTTATAACTGTGCCTGTATCAAGATATCTGTTTTGAATTGCTCCATCATATGGCGATATGATTTTTGTTTGTTCCAATTTAACTTTAAAAAATTCATATTGAGATTCTGCAACAATAAAATCTGATTTTGCTTTATCAAGTTCTTGAATGGATATGTGTCCCTGTTTTTTCAAATCCTCAAATCTATTTAAAACCTGTTTGGATAAATCAAATGTTGCTTTTGCTTGATTTACCTGTGCCACTGCTTCTCTATTATCTAATTCTGCGAGAATATCACCTTTAAAGACAAGATCGCCTACATCAACATTTATAGCTTTAATTTTGCCTGGAATTTCAAATGATAGTTTTGATTGCTCAGTTGGTAATAATTTACCTGGAAATTCTTTTGTTACTGAATAGGAATTCAAAATTTTAACCTCAAGGACTTCAAGAGAAAAAATTTCTACTGAAATAGATAGGATGATAATCAAAAATATTCTTGAACATCTCATAATTTGACTTATAAGTTTAAAAATTTTAATGTAAGCAGTGTAAACATTAAATGAATATGTAAGCAGTGTCAACATTAAACATAAAATGACTAATTATCATCACGGTAACTTAAAAAAAGAGCTTTTAACTTGTGCATTTAAAATGTGTGAGAGAGATGGATATACAAAATTAAGTATTAGGTCTCTTGCAAAAGAAAGTAATGTATCTCAAACAGCTCCATATAGACATTTTAAAACAAAAGAAGATTTGTTTGCAGAAGTTGCAGCAGAGGGTTTCAACAGATTATTAAGGGCGATGTTGAAATCGAAATCAAAAAATCCAAAAAAGAATTTAATGGCTGCAGGGAGAGAGTATATTAATTTTGGATTAAAAAACTTCAATACATATGATTTGATGTTTGGGACTGCTGTTAGCGATTTTACAAAATATCCTTCGCTATTTTTATCAGCAAATCAAACATATCTTCATCTTAGATCTCAGATTACTGCATATTCAAAAGATAATAATATTGATTCTATCGAAGAAAAATGTATAGACACATGGGCTAAAGTTCATGGCTTGGTTGGCCTTTTGAGAAAACTTCAGGTCGTTCCAAAAAAATTATTAAATATGCCAGATACTCCGATTAAAGCGATAAATGCAATAAATAATGATATAGACAAGTACTTAGAAAAATTTATAGATACTTTGTAAGCTAATTATATGTATTTTCCATCAACGTAAGTCAAAGTTGATATAGTTTCTGCAAAGTTTGTGTCCTCCACTAAACCAATAACAACAGTGTGAGTATGATAAGAAGAAAGCTTATCAACTTTGCAAAATATATTTGCTTGAGCGTTACTGAGAAAAGGTATGTTATTTGTGTTCCAATTTTTGTCTAAGAACCTTTGATCATGTCTATCTTCATCAGAACAAACATCGGAAAGCTCCTGTTGATCTTTATTTAAAAGATTTATACAAAATTTGGAACCAGGAATAATAGAGTCATGAATTTTTGCAGATTTATTAATGCAGATTAATATACTTGGTGGATTCATTGATATGGATGTTACTGAGGATACAGTTATGGCATTGAGACTATTATCTGAGTCTCTATTTGACATAATACTTACAGAATAAATGTATCTCCGCATGGCTAATCTAAAATTATCTTGTATGCTCATAGTATGAATTATACTTAAAGAAAATTAATATAGATGAAAAATAGCATAAGAATAACAGGTGGTATTTTGAAGGGAAAAAATATTCCTTTCGATTACAAAAGTACCCTCAGGCCTACATCAAGCAAACTTAGAGAAATTTTATTTAATTGGCTTCAGTTTGAAATTTCAAACTACAGTTGCCTTGACGTTTTTGCGGGTACAGGAGCACTTGGAATAGAAGCACTTTCAAGGGGCGCAAAGAAAGCTGTATTTATAGAAATAAATAAAAAAAATTATTTAGGTATTAAATCCTCTCTTAAAAAGCTTAAATTGGATGATACATCTATGATTTTGTTTAAAGACAGTTTAATTTGGATTAAAAAAAATGACCTATCAATATTTAATTTAATATTTTTAGATCCACCTTTTAATGAAGATTTTGAAGGAAAAACATTACAAATACTATCTAATAACAAAAGTTTGAGACCGTCATGTAAAATCTATTTGGAACATAATAAATTCTCAACTATTGAAATACCAAGTTCACTGAAAATATTGAAAGAAAAAATTGTAGGAGATGTAAAAGCCATCCTTTTAAGCAATGAAGATTAAAATAGCATCAAGGACTTCCAAATTAGCAATGAAACAAGTTGAGTTGTTTGTAAAGACTTTTTCCATTAAAAACTATAGCTTGAAAGAAGTTTCAACTCAGGGAGATAAATTGAGTGAAGATGGCAATGTTTTATTTGATAAAGCAAATTTTGTTACTGATATTGAAACTTGTCTTTTAGATGAAACTGCAGATCTTGCAATTCATTCAGCAAAAGATATGCCTGCAATGAAAACTGATGGATTGGAACATATTTACTTTATAGAAGGTAAGTCCAGAAAAATATCAGATCTGTTGATATTTAAAAAAGGTATGGAAGCTATGTATAAAAAAAATATGAAGCTTGGGACATCTAGCCTAAGAAGAAAGATGCAAGCTAAGTATCATTTGCATTCAAATGATATTCATCCTTTAAATGGAAATATTGATACTAGACTTAAAAAATTAGATGATGGTTTTTATGATTGTATTATTTTAGCAGAGGCTGGTTTATCAAGACTTGATTATCTATTAAATGATCATAAATTTATAAAGTTAAATCATATGACTTGTTCAGGTCAGGGCGCTTTATCAGTTCAATGGAAAGTTGGAAGTAAAATTGAAAAGTTCTTAAAACCGTTTTTTGCAAATTATTCATCAGATGATTTAAATCTAGGAATTAATATGGAAAGAGAACTCCTAAGAAAATTAGAGGCAAACTGTAATTCAGCGATTTCATTAAATGTATCTAATGGCATTTTAAATGGAGAAATTTATGGAAAAGATAAATTTATTACTTTCTCAGGAAAAAATGTTGATGAAATATTTAATAATATAAGAAAGGGTGAAGGACTTAGATTGTTGCATGAACATTATTGATACAAGCTCAAATAGTAAAATTTTATATTCTTCCAACTTAATTAAAAATGTACCTCTTTTTAAGATCAAACTTTTGAATTATCAAATCCCTGTTGAAAACTTTACTGACGTTATATTTCAGAGCGTTGCATCCGTAGAGAATTTTAAAAATTTTGAAATGTGTATTAATAAAAATATTTTTTCAATGGGCAAGTCGACAAAAAAAGCTTTGGCAGTAAAAGACATTATTTCTAAATGCCCTCCTACTCCTGGTTCATCAGGATTAGTAAAATTATTAGGTAAAAAAATACAAAAACAAAGATTCTTAATAATTAAGGGTAAAGATGGTCTTAGTGATATTGAAAATTTTATAAATGCTCAAGGATCTTTTTGTAAGAAAATTATTTGTTACGAAAGAAATGAATTTGATACATACAACTTAATAAAAAATCAATTCAATGCAGCAGAAGCTGTAATTTTTACTAGTGTTTTTAGTGCAAAAATATTTTTTGACAACATTTATAAATCGGACAGAAAAATATCTTTCTTCTGCATCTCAAAAAGAATAAAAGAACAAATATATTTAATGGGTTACGATGCAAAAATTATTGATTATTTTTCAGATAACTTATGTAACGAAATAGAAAAGGCTATTTAGTTTTCTTTCCGTTACCGTTTTTCATTGAGGAGAAAAATTCATCATTTGTTTTATGAGTCTTAATCCTGTCAATTAAGAATTGTATTGCTTGAGCATCTTCCATTTCATCAAGAATTTTTCTCAAGACCCACATTCTTTGAAGTTCTTCATCAGTTGTTAACAAATCTTCTCTTCTGGTTCCAGATCTTCTTATGTTGATAGCAGGATATGTCCTTTTTTCAGCAATCTTTCTTTCAAGATGGATTTCCATGTTTCCTGTACCTTTAAACTCTTCATAAATAACCTCATCCATTTTAGATCCTGTTTCAACTAAGGCAGTAGCAATAATTGTAAGACTTCCACCTTCTTCTAAATTTCTTGCAGCACCAAAGAATCTTTTTGGTCTTTCAAGAGCATTTGAATCAACACCACCACTTAAAATCTTTCCAGAAGCAGGCTGAACAGAATTATAGGCTCTTCCTAGCCTCGTAATAGAATCTAGAAGAATAACAACATCTTTTTTATGTTCGACAAGTCTTTTGGCTTTTTCGATAACCATGTTGGCTACTTGTACATGTCTGGTTGGTGGTTCATCAAAAGTGCTTGCTACTACCTCACCCTTAACTGTTCTTGACATATCCGTAACTTCTTCAGGCCTTTCATCAATAAGTAAAACAATTAACTCAACTTCAGGATTATTACTTTTTATCGAATGAGCAATACTTTGTAACATCAAAGTTTTACCAGCTTTTGGTGGTGAAACAATTAGTCCTCTTTGACCTTTACCAATTGGAGCAATTAAATCAATAATTCTTGAAGAAAGATCTTCGTTAGAGCCAGTACCTTGTTCGAGCATTAATCTGTCGTTTGGGAAAAGAGGTGTTAAGTTTTCAAACAAAATTTTATTTTTTGTTTTTGAAGGATCTTCGCTGTTAATAGTATCCACTTGAATGAGTGCGAAATACCTTTCTTTATCTTTTGGTGTTCTAATCTTTCCTTCTACAGAGTCACCTTTTCTTAGACCAAACTTTCTTATTTGGCTTGGTGAAACATAAATATCGTCTTCACCGGCACAGTAAGAGCCTTGAGGTGATCTTAAAAAACCAAAACCATCATTTAAGATTTCCAATACTCCACCACCGTAAATATCTATGCCCTCGGAAGCTTTATGTTTAAAAATTCTAAAAATTATTTCTTGTTTTTTTAGTCTGCCAAGACCTTCAAGGCCTAATTCAGTTGCGATATCGATTAATTCGCTTATAGGCTTATCTTTTACTTCACTTAAATTCATATAAGTATTTTCAATATATTTGGTTTGAAATGTTTGAAATTGATAGATTATTAAAACTGGATTAGAAAATGATAACTCTTTTTAATTAAGAAGCAAAGTTTATATGAAAAAAATTTAAATCTTTGATATCACAAACTCATCCAGTTGTTGTTTTGTTAAAGCCCCAATTTCTGTTCCAACTGGATTTCCATTTGAAAACACTATCAAGGTTGGTATTGACCTTACATTATATTTTGCAGCTACGTCTCTTAGAGAATCAACATCAGCTTTACATACTTTAATCTTATCTTTTTGTTCTTCAGCAATTTGTTCAACTAAAGGTGCGAGCTGTTTGCATGGGCCACACCACTCAGCCCAAAAATCTACTAATACTGGCATATCTGACTTAGTAACATGTTTATCAAATTCCTCGGCAGTTTGTATTTCAATCAAATTATTCATTTACTTAGCTCCTTAGCTATTTCTTTCGCAGCATAGGTTAAAATTGCATCTGCGCCTGACCTTTTTATACTATATAAAGATTCTAACATAACAGTTTCACTGAGCCATCCTTGATTAATTGCATTTTTTAACATGCTGTATTCACCACTAACTTGATAAGCGAAAGTAGGAATTTTAAAATTTTGTTTAATTCTGGTAATAATATCTAAATAAGGCATAGCTGGTTTAATCATAACTATATCAGCACCTTCATTTAAATCCATTTCAACCTCATGAAGTGCCTCGTTAATATTCTTATATGACATTTGGTATGAAGATTTTGAGGAATTGCCAAGATTTGATGCAGAGTTAACAGCATCTCTAAATGGGCCATAAAAACTGGAATTATATTTAGCTGCGTAAGATAACAAAATGGTATCTTTAAAATTATTTTTTTCCAGCGCCTCTCTAATTTTTCCAATTCTGCCATCCATCATGTCTGATGGAGCAATTATATCTGCGCCGGCTTCAGCAAGAATTTGTGATTGCTTAATGAGAGCTTCTATTGTCTCATCATTATCAACCTCTTTATTAACTATAATTCCATCATGTCCGTGATCCGTATAAGGATCCAGGGCTACATCAGCAATCAAGATAATTTCAGGGAATTCAGCTTTAATTTTTTGAATCACATTAGAAATAAAATTATTTTTTTTAAAGGCCTCACTTCCTTTCTCATCTTTATTGATATTTTCAATAACTGGAAAAAGCGCTAATGCTTTTATATTATTTTTTAATATATCTTCGATCTCGAATAGAGCTTTTTCTATTCCATATCTATAAATATCAGGCATAGAATTTATTGGTTCAGCATCATTATAGTTTTCTTTAATAAAAATTGGTTGGATCAAATCTTTAGTTGTGAGATTAGTTTCAGAAACCAAATCAATAATATTTAGATTTTTTCTGAGCCTTCTTAAACGTGTACTTGGGAAATTTCTGTTTGCCATTATTTAATCCGTGATTGCACCAAGACTTGCTGATTTAACACTATTTGCATATTTTGAAAGAACTCCCTTTAACGGAGGGCGGAGAGGATTAACCCATTTTTGTTTCCTTTTATCAAGAACATTATCATCAACTTTTAAAACTAACTGGTCTTCTTCTGCATCAATAAGTATTTTATCGCCGTCTTCAATGAGAGCTATTAGCCCTCCCTCTGCAGCTTCTGGAGAAATATGCCCAACTACAAAACCATGAGTTCCACCAGAGAATCTCCCATCTGTAATAAATGCAACTTTGTCCCCAAGTCCTAGACCCATAATTGCAGAAGTTGGTTTGAGCATTTCTCTCATACCTGGACCTCCTTTTGGTCCTTCATATCTAATAACAATCACATCACCATCTTTGATAGATTTTGATAATATTGCTTGCATGCCCTCTTCTTCAGAATTAAATACTCTCGCAGTTCCTTCAAAAGATGTGCCCTCTTTTCCAGTAATTTTTGCAACAGCACCTTCTTCAGCAAGGTTTCCATAAAGAATTCTTAGGTGACTATTTTTTTTAATAGGATCATCAAAGCTTTTAATTATTTCGTCATTATCATAGGGGTTAACATTTCTTAAATTTTCTTCCAATGTTTTGCCAGTAACTGTAAGACAATTTCCATGAAGTAATTTTTTATCTAAAAGAATTTTCATTAATGGCTGAATTCCTCCACTAGAATTTAAATCAGACATAAACTTATTTCCAAAAGGTTTTAGATCAGCTAACACTGGAACTCTTTTGCCAATTACTGTGAAGTCATCTAGTGAAAGATTGACACCAATTGAATGAGCAATTGCTAATAAATGAAGCACAGCATTAGTCGATCCACCTAAGGCAACAACAATCGTAATAGCATTTTCAAATGCTTCTTTGGTCATTATATCTGACGGCTTTATGTCATGTTTTAAAAGATTCATTACCGCAGAGCCTGCATCTAGGCAATCTTGTTCTTTAGATTTTGAAACTGCATCTTGACTGCTGCTTCCAGGCAGACTCATTCCTAAGGCTTCTATAGCAGATGCCATAGTATTTGCAGTATACATTCCTCCACATGAACCGGGTCCTTTGACTGAAATTTCTTCAAAATGAATTAATTCTTTTTCTGAAATTTTTCCCTTTGAGAATTCTCCAACTTTTTCTGATACCGTAACATAATCAGTATTTTCTTCACTTGGTTTTATTGATCCGCCATATATAAATATTGATGGTCTATCTAATCTTGCCATTGATATGAGGCACCCTGGCATGTTTTTGTCACAACCACCAACAGTTATCAGCGCGTCATACCCCAAACATGCAACGACGGTTTCTATAGAATCTGCAATTACTTCTCTTGATATTAAAGAATATTTCATTCCTTGTGTTCCCATAGATATTCCATCGGATACAGTTATTGTATTAAATAATATTCCTTTTCCTCCAGATGCATTGACTGACTTTTCAACAATCTCAGATAATTCATTTATATGCATATTACAAGGGGTAACCTTTGCACCGGTCGAAGCAATACCAATAAAAGATTTTGTAAAATCTTCAGTAGTAAACCCTGCACCTCTGAGCATGGCCCTAGATGCGGCTTGATTGGGGCCATCTACAAGTTCTTTTGAATATTTTCTATTAGTCATATTTATACATTACTTATTCGGATGCGTATCTTAACGCAGCCGAGAGCAATTTTTTAGTATATTCTTGTTTTGGTTGTGAAAAAACCTCATTTGAGGGACCATATTCAACAATTTTTCCATTTTTCATTACAAATATAAAGTCAGACATAGATCTAATTACTTTTAAGTCATGACTAATAAATAAATAGGTAAGTTCGTACTCTTCTTGGATATCTTTTAATAAATTGATTACCTGAATTTGAATTGATCTATCGAGTGCAGAAGTTGGCTCATCTAAAATCATAAATGCGGGATTCATTATCAGTGATCTAGCAATTGCAATCCGCTGACGTTGACCTCCAGAAAATTCATGAGGATATTTATTTTTTGCTTCAGTATCTATCCCAACATCATTCATTACTTTATCGATCTTTTTATTTATTTCATCTTTTTTTAAATTAAAGTGAACACCCAAACCTTCACCAACTATTTCACCAATAGTCATTCTTGGCGAAAGTGAACCATATGGATCTTGAAAGATAATTTGAATATCTTTTTTAAGTTTTTTCTTTGATAAAGATATATCTTTTCCATCAAAAAATATTTCTCCGTCATAATTAACTAGATTTGCAATTGCTTTACCTAATGTTGATTTTCCAGACCCTGATTCACCAACTAAACCAATTGTGGTATTTTTTAAAATGTTTAGTGAGACATCTTTAACTGCATGAAACTTATTTTTTTTGAAGAAATTTGCGCCCTCAAGAGAATAAAATACATTTAGGTCTTTTATCTCTATCAAAGGAGGTGATTTCAAATTGATTATAGATTTTGGAATTGGTTCAGCATCCAAAAGTCTTTTTGTATATTGATGTTGAGGATTTGAAAAAACTTGTTTTGTATCGCCTTGTTCTACTATCTTACCATTTTGCATTACACAGACTTGATCTGAAAATTCTGAGACTAAACCCAAATCATGAGTTATAAATAAAATTGACATTCCAAATTCTTTTTTTAATTTTGTCATTAAATCAAGAATTTGAGCTTGTATTGTGACATCTAATGCCGTTGTTGGCTCATCAGCAATTAAGAGTTTGGGCTTATTAACTAATGCCATTGCGATCATTATTCTTTGTCTTTGTCCTCCAGACAACTCATGTGGGTAAGCCAAGAATCTTCTTTCAACATCATCAATTTCCACTTGTTTCATAAGGTTGATCGCTTCTTTTTTTGCTTCTGCCTTATTTTTTTTTGAGTGGAGAAGTATTGATTCTGTTATCTGGTCTCCAACCCTATGATATGGGTTAAGAGAAGTCATCGGTTCTTGAAATATCATTGAAACTAAATTTCCCCTAATTGATAAAAGATCTGCGTTTGAGGCTCTAATAATTTCTTTATCCTCAAAAAAAATTGATGAGTTGTGAGTATAGTTAGCTTGAGGTTTTGGTAATAATTGCATTAATGACATCGCAGTAACAGATTTTCCTGAGCCAGATTCACCAACAAGTGCCATAGTTTTATTGGTCTCAATATTAAAACTTATATCATCAACTGCCCTAAATACTCCATTTCTAATGGAGAAATCAATTGATAAGTTTTTAACTTTTACAATATTTTTCATAATAACTTTTTATACTCACTCAAAAAATCACAAACTGCTTTATCAGCATTTTTAAGTCTTGTCATAGAAGCAAAACCATGAAAAAGAGATGGATAATGAAGTTGTTTCACATCATTATTATTTTTATGAAGTAAATATGCATATTCTTCTGCTTCATCTGATAATGGATCAAATCCTGCTGTAACTATTATAGTTGAGGGTAATTTATTTTTTGAGTCACATAACAATAAATTAAATCTTTCATCAATAAAGTTGTCTTCATTTTTCATAAATTGTTTCCAAAACCACTTTATTGCATTATTTGTAAGAAAGTAACCTTCCTCAAAAATCATCTGAGATTCTGAATTACATTTAGGATCACACATAGGATAAATTAATAATTGGCTATGGACGTTTTTACTTTTACTGGCCGATAGGTATTGTGATATTGATGCAGCCAAATGAGCTCCAGCGCTATCACCACATAGACTGATATCTTCAGTATCAATTCCATTTTTATTAAGCCACTCAATTGCTTCAATTCCTTCATTATGAGCAACAGGAAATTTATTTTCAGGAGATTTACTATAATCAAGAGAATAAATTTTTGTTCTTAGTTTCTCGGAAAAATACGCTACCGTATTGTCATGCGTTTCAATTGAATTTAATACATAGCCGCCACCATGAAAATACAGAATTACTTTTTTACTATCTGTTTTATAGGGTACATACTCTCTTAAAATTAAGTTCTTTGATTTACCAATCTTATGATCAATTTTTACTATTTTCTTTTTTGGTAATTTTGATAATCTTAAGTTAGTTCTTCTCCTCTCAATTATTTTCCTAATTTTTGGAACATCCCTTTCTTTTACCTCATGTATATTGAAATTTGGTACTAGTGATAAAAAAAGTTTAGATTGGTGGTCAAATGCATAATTTCTTTCTACTTTATCAAAAGGAGAAATGATCCTTAAAAACCATACTGGAATTTTAAAAAGACAATTTATAAAAAAATTTCTAATCATTTATTGGTTTATTAACAAAACAAAGCTTCACATTAAACTATGAGACGTTTATCCTACATGAACATGAGAAAAATAATATTATTTACCTTAATTTTTTTATTAGTAACTCCAGTTAGTTCAGGCGATAAAAAAGAATTTTTTAGCGCTAAAAATGAAATTCTACCTGCAGAGGAGGTTTTTGCAGTAAAGGTTTTAAATAATTTGGAAACTTTCACCATAAGATGGGATATTAGGGAGGGCTACTATATGTATTTAGATTCTATTAAATTCCAAGATTATGCAAAACCATATAAAATTTTGAATTCAGAAATAAGTTATCATGAAGATGAATATTTTGGTAAGACTAAAATAATAAAAAAAATCTTTGAAATTGAGATAAAAACCAAGGATTTAGTATCAATGGATGGTCTTGTTGTCCAATATCAAGGCTGTTCGGAGCAAGGATTTTGTTATCCAATAAAAAAGCACAAAATCCTATAATATCTTATAAATTATGTTAAATTCTCTTAAAATTAAATAAATGAATATCTTAGTGCTAAATGGGCCTAATCTAAATCTTCTCGGAAGTAGAGAGCATAATATCTATGGTGAGGAATCTTTAAACGAAATTGAAAAAAAACTATATAAACTTGCTGAAGATAATAGTTTTTCTATAAATTTTTTTCAAAGCAATGCAGAACATGAACTTATTGATTGTATTCATAATACCAAGGAAAATAATATATCGGCTATTATTTTTAATCCTGCTGCATTTACTCATACAAGTATTGCACTAAGAGATGCTCTTTTGGCTGTAAAAATTCCATTTTATGAAGTACATATTTCAGATATTAACTCTAGGGAAGAATTTAGAAAAAAATCATTTTTCTCTGATATTGCAGAAAAAGTATTTACTGGTAAAGGAACGAATGGGTATCTTCTTGCATTAGAAGAAATAATCAAAAATAATTAACAGATATTATGGATATTAGAAAAATAAAAACTTTAATAGAAATGTTGGAAGCGTCTGACCTTAACGAAATAGAGGTAACTCAAGGTGAAGAATCTGTAAGAATTAGAAAAGGTTTGGGTGAAGCTAATACGATTTCAGATGAAAATTCTATAATTTTAAACAATAATCAAAATTTATCAGCTGATGCAGCAATAAAAGATTCAAAATATATCGAAGGCAATAAGATCAAATCTCCAATCGTTGGAACTTTCTATCGTAAGCCAAGTCCAGAAAAAGAACCATTTGTTAATGTTGGCGATATAGTTTCTAAGGGAGACGTGCTATGCATTATCGAAGCAATGAAAAATATGAATGAAATTAAATCAGATTTTTCAGGTAAAGTGGTTTCAATTGAAGTAGATGATGCACAACCAGTTGAATTTGGGCAAACAATTATTGTAATTAATTAAATGTCTTATAAAGTCTTAATTGCCAACAGAGGAGAAATTGCCCTTCGCGCTCTTAGGGCATGTAGAGAACTTGGAATAAAAACAGTTAGTGTCTATTCAGATGTTGACAAAGGTCTCAAGCATCTTCGTTTTTCAGATGAAACAGTTTGTATTGGTTCAGCACAACCATCAGAAAGTTACTTAAATACTGCATCAATTTTGTCTGCAGCTGAACTTACTGAAGTTGATGCTATTTATCCTGGTTATGGTTTTTTGGCAGAAAATCCTGAATTTGCAAATCAATGTAATAAGAGTGGATTCAAATTTATCGGGCCCAGCTCAGAAACCATTAAAAAAATGGGCGATAAAATTACTGCAAAGAATTTTGTAAGCAATTATGGCATCCCTACAGTACCTGGTTATACAGGCGAGATTCCTGAGGATGAATCAAAATTTAAAAATATTGTAAAGGAAATTGGATATCCAATAATATTAAAAGCAACAGCTGGTGGAGGTGGAAGAGGAATGCGAGTTGTTGAGATAGAGGAGGAATTGATTAACTTTACCGAAATAACTATGCAAGAGGCGCAAAATTCTTTTGGAAATAATAAAGTTTATATCGAGAAATATATTCAAAATCCTCGACATATTGAGGTACAAATTATTGGTGATGGAAAAGGTAATGCGATTCACCTAGGAACAAGAGACTGTAGCACTCAAAGAAGACATCAAAAAATTATAGAAGAAGCTCCAGCAATAAATATTGAAAATGAGAGCCTTTCTAAAATATTAGTTTCTTGCACCAATCTATGTAAGGAAATTAACTACGAAGGAGTTGGTACATTAGAATTTTTGTATGAAAATGGAAATTTTTATTTTATAGAAATGAATACAAGAATTCAGGTTGAGCATCCTGTGACTGAGATGATAACTGGTTATGACATTGTGAAAGCTCAGTTTAGAATAGCTCTTGGAATGGGCATTGAATTAAATCAAGATGATATTAAATTTAATGGTCATGCAATTGAATGCAGGATCAATGCAGAAGATCCTGAAACATTCCAGCCATGTCCCGGTCAAATTACAAAAATGCATACTGCTGGAGGTTTTGGCATTCGTTATGATTCTCATATTTATGGAGGCTACACTGTTCCACCTTTTTACGACTCTTTGCTTGCAAAAATAATTACTCAAGCAAATACAAGAAAATCGTCTATAAAACGAATGCTAAGTGCTTTGGATGAATTCTTTGTAGAGGGCATTAAAACAAATCAAATGTTGCATCAAAAAATTCTCAATGATGAAACTTTTATTAAGAATGAACATACAATTAATTATTTAGAAAGGGATTTCAATAAATAGTATGTTTAATGAATATAATCCAAAAATAGTTGAAAAAAAAATTCAAGATAAATGGAATAAATCAGATAAGTATAAGTCAGCCGTTGATAACAGAGAAAAGTATTATTGTTTATCGATGTTCCCATACCCATCAGGAAAACTGCATATGGGACATGTAAGAAACTATACAATTGGTGATGTAATCTCCAGATTCAAAAGAATGCAAAATTTTAATGTTTTTCAACCAATGGGTTGGGATGCTTTTGGCCTTCCAGCAGAAAATGCTGCAATTGAAAATGAAGTTAGTCCAAAAGATTGGACTGATCGAAATATAGAAAATATGAAAAATCAACTACAGTCATTAGGATTTAGTTATGACTGGTCAATGGAACTAAGGACGTGTGAACCAAAATACTATAAATGGGAGCAATTAATTTTCAAAAAATTTTATGATGCTGGTTTAGTTTATAAAAAAAAGTCACTAGTGAATTGGGATCCAGTTGATGAAACTGTTTTAGCAAACGAACAGGTTATTGATGGCAAGGGTTGGCGTTCTGGTGCTCAAGTTCAAATTAAAGAAATTGATCAATGGTTTATCAAAATAACATCTTATGCAGACGAATTATTAGATTCACTTGAAGAACTAGATTGGCCTGAAAATGTAAAATTAATGCAAAAAAATTGGATAGGAAAATCTTATGGTGCAGAAGTTGAATATAAAATGGAGGAAGGTGACGATAGCCTTAAAACCTTTTCGACAAGACCTGATACCATTTTTGGTGTTACTTTTTTAGCAATCTCTCCAAATCACCAACTATCAATAGATCTTTCTGAAACAGATGAAAACATCAAACTATTTCTTGAAAAATGTAAAGATCTTAAAACTGCCGAAGCTGATATAGCTAAAGCCGAAAAACTTGGAATTGATACTGGTAAAAAAGTAATTCATCCAATTACAAAAGAGAAATTACCTGTTTGGATCGGTAACTTTGTCTTATTAGATTATGGTACCGGTGTGGTAATGGGCGTGCCTGGACACGATGAAAGAGATTTTGAATTCGCAACAAAATATAAAATAAATATTAAACAAGTAATTAAAAATGATAAGGATGATTTGCCAATTTCAGACAAAGGTATATTAATAAATTCTGACAACTTTGATGGTATGACTTCTGAAGATGCATCAAAAGAAATAATTAATAAATTAATAGAGCTTGAATGTGGAAACAGTTTAATTCAGTTTAGATTACGAGATTGGGGTATTAGCAGACAAAGATACTGGGGTTGCCCAATACCAGTGGTCTATGATGATAATAAACCAGTGGTAGTTAATCAAGAAGAAATGCCAATCAAACTTCCTGAACTTGAACAAGGCACAAGACCAATACCACTAAGCCAAAATGAAAATTTCATAAATTTAAGTACTAATCAAAAAAGAGAAACTGATACTTTTGATACTTTTATGGATTCATCTTGGTATTACGCAAGATTTACCTCAGCGGATAATGATGAAGATATTTTTGACTCTAGAACTAATTATTGGTTGCCTGTTGATCTTTACATTGGAGGCATTGAACATGCAATTTTACATCTTTTATACTCAAGATTTTTTCATAAAGCGATGCGGGACCTAAATCTTGTGGAGGGCAACGAACCTTTTAAAAAATTATTGACTCAAGGTATGGTTCTAAAAGATGGTTCAAAAATGTCAAAATCAAAAGGAAATACAGTTGATCCTCAACAATATATTGATAAGTATGGTGCAGACACAGTTCGGCTTTATATGATGTTTACATCTCCACCAGAGCAAAGTCTTGAATGGAGTGAATCTTCCGTTGAAGGTGCATCAAGGTTTTTAAAAAGAATTTGGAAGCTAGCCAACGAAAGGAAGTATGAAAGGTTTGATGATGCCTTCAAATTTTCTAAAGAAGAGCTTGAGTTAAGAAGAAAATCTCATTCAACTTTAAAAAAAGTTAGCAATGATTATGAAAATAGATTTGCTTTTAATACTGCAATAGCTTCAATAATGGAACTTTTAAATTTTATTCCAGAAGAATTTAAAAAAGATAGCTCCACAAATTCACAGAAATTTTGTTTAAATGAAACAATAATTTTTATACTCAAAATGCTTGCGCCTATAACTCCTCATATCTGTGAAGATTTATGGAATAAATTTTATGGCGAAGAAGATATTGAATTATCTTGGCCAGACTTTGATGAAGATATAATTTTAATTGAGGAATTTGAATTAATTATTCAAATAAATGGCAAAGTTAGAGGGAAGCTAAATATAAAAAAAGATACAAATCAAAAGGATATAGAGCTTAAAGCTATTGAGGTTGAAAATGTGAAAAGTTTTATAAATGATTCAAAGATTAAAAAAACAATTTATGTTAAAGATAAACTCATAAATTTTGTAATATAAATTAAATGAAAATAAAAAATATATTTTTAATCCTGCCATTTTTATTAAATTTAGGTTGTTCTTTTAATCAATTAAATTATGCCGATATTACAAAAAATAGCTATGAAGTTTTATTTGATGAAGGTATTCCAAAGGACATGCAAAATACTTTAAATTCTATTTTGAAGTCATCACAGGCAGACTCTAATAATTTAGTAAAGGTCGAAATAAAAAATTTTATGTACAAGGAATATGATATTTATGCAGGTGATGCTTTGCGATCCTTGGAAACTGAAGTTAAATCATCAATTGAATTGAGGATAAGTGGTAAAAAAATAATAAATAAGAAGCTTTCATCAATGAAAAGATTCAACTCAAATGAATTAAATCCGCTTGCAGACTCGGAGATGAAAATCTTTATAAAAAGAGAACTTTATATGGATTTAATCAATCAATTATTCATGGAGGTAGCTTTAATTGATTTGTGATGCTGACTCTTTATCAAAATATATAGATACATCTCATAATATTTTCTTTATATTTGGCCCAGAAGTTATTTTAAAAAATAATTCAAGGGACCTAATAAGTGCAAACTTAAAAGAAAAGGGCTTCACTGAAAAAAAAATAATCTTAGAAAAAGACTTTGCAAATATTGAACAGATAATAAAGGAAAATGCTAGCGGATCATTGTTTGGCTCTAAAATCATAATAGAAATATTTCATGATAAAGGAAGGTTATCCTCTGATATTCTTAATATTTTAGATATGCCTAATATAGAAAAAATGAGCAACATAGCTATCATAATTAGGTCTATAAGTGAAAAAATTAATAAGACAACAAAATGGGTAAAAAAATTTGATGCTATTGGTCTATTGATAGATTGCAGAAAGCTAAAGGGTTTTGAGGAAAAGGGATGGATCAAAAATCAACTTTGCTTTATGGAAGAAAAAGATGCAAGAGAATATTCTAGAAAAATAAATGATCTGTTTAGTGGTAATTTAACAGCACAACAAAATGAAATTAATATTCTTAAGCTAACATATTCACAAGAAAAAAATGATACTTACGATGAGAATGATGAAGCTGAATTTTTGCCTTATGAGCTTGAAGATAAAATAATTGAAAAAGATACTAACTATTCACTTAGGATCGTCAGGGCAATAAAAAGAAATGATGGTCATTACGGCCCTCTCTTAGTCTGGATAATAGGTAGAATAATAAATGTTTCTGTAGTATCACTCCAAAATAAGAATTCTAGAAAAAGCTTAGAGTCTGCAGGAATATGGAGTAACAAAATACCAAATTACTTAAATTTTATTAAAAAGATTTCACTTAAAGATTTGCTCAATCATCAAAAAAAAATTTATAAACTCGATTTGGCATCCAAAGGACTTGGTGGCATTTCAAAGGATCAGTTTTGGCAAGAAATTGATAATTTAATCATTGAATTATGCTCTAACTGAGAAAGTTATCTCTAAAAATCGTTTCACATTTTTTAAAAATAATATTTTCAAGATCAAGTTGCAGATCATAGTCAATAATATGAGTAACTAATGCAAGTCCTTTTGTAGAACTTGTCAACCAAATTGATTTTGACTTTAACAAATTATCCAGTGAATATTTACCCTCTTCAACTTTAATACCAGCTTCTTTTAACTTATTAATTAATAAATCTCTAGTAATACCCGGAAGAATATTTGAAGATAATGAAGGAGTATAGACACAATCATTGTCAGTAAAAAAAACATTTGAGGCTCCGCCTTCAGTAATAATATTTTCTTTATGCATAATTACTTCACCACAGCCTTTATCTTTAGCCTGATTCATGCTCATTACATTTCCTAAAAGTGAAGTAGATTTAATATCACACCTTTGCCATCTTAAATCTTCACAAATCATAACTTTAATTTTTTGCGGGCTAAAAGAATGCTCGACAACATAACCAAATGTCTCGATGGAGAGTTTGTTATCAAACATATGTGATCTGATAGGATCCACACCTCTGGAGATCTGATAGTAAACATATCCATTTTCAAAACCAATTTTATTTATTAACTCTAATATTTCATTCTCTATATAATTAGCATCTATAACAAAAGATAATGCTGCACAACTTTTCTTGAGCCGCTCAATATGTTTGTCATACGCTATGATATTAGATTTAAAAAAAGGGATCACTTCGTATACGCTATCTGAAAAAGTATAAGCTCTACTTAGAGGTGAAATTTTTATATTATCAAGAAAATCAAATTTTCCGTTATGAACAGCCTGAATATTTTCCATCTTTTTAATTAAAATTGAATAAAGACATTATCCATAAAACAAATTTGGACCAAAGTCTGCCAAAAAATCCTTTTGCCTCAATATCTTCAAGTGCGATTAGATCAGAAGTATGGACAATTTGTGAGTTACTTAATATTTCAAGCGTACCAAGCTTGTCACCTAAATTAATTGGTGCTTGGACATTATTTTTTATATTGTAATTAACCTTAATGTCTTTGAATTCAATTCTAGGTAAAGTTACTGATATATCTTTCTCAACTCCAAGGCTAACTTTATCAGATCTTCCACCCCAAACCCTTGAAGAAGAGTATTCTGTGTTAGCATCAAAGTATTTTTGAGTTGCATAAAATCTAAACCCATATTCTAGTAATCTCTGTGTTGATAAAAATCTTTCATTATCAGATACGCTGCCAGCAACAACTGTTATGAGCCTCATATTACCTCTTTCAGCAGAACCGATAAGACAATAACCAGCTGTCGATGTATGTCCAGTTTTTACTCCATCAGAAGATTCATCACGCCATAAAAGTTTATTTCTGTTCAATTGTTTAATATTGTTATACGTATATTGCTTTTCCTTGTACAAAGAATACATCGAAGGAAAATTTGAAATAAATTTAGATGTTAGTTTTGCTAAATCCCTTGCAGAGGTAACATGATTATCATCTGGCAAACCTGTAGAGTTACTAAAATATGTTTCTTTCATTCCAATAGCTCCAGCATATGAGTTCATTAAATCTACGAAACCTCTCTCAGTGCCTCCTACATATTCCGCTATTGCCACAGATGCATCATTGCCTGATTGAATGATTATTCCTTTTAATAAATCAAGAATGCTTACTTTTTTTCCAGCTTCTATGAACATTTTAGATCCTTCCATCTTCCAAGCTTTTTCACTTACTAAGACCATATCATCCTGATTAATAAGTTGATTTTCTATTTGATCAGCAACAACATAACCTGTCATGACTTTAGTCATGCTCGCAGGTTCAATTAATTCATCAGAGTTAAACTCAGCTATTACAGTATTGGTATTAGGTTCAAGTAAAATATAACTTTTCAAATTTAGTTCAGGTGCATTTGGAACAAAGCTTTGGCTAAGTAATGAACTGGAAACAAAAATTAATGATAATAATAATCTTTTCATTTTTTATACTCTTCTGATAAATAATAAACAGCCATTGCGTAGAAATGACTTCTATTATACTTAGTTATCGCTATAAAATTGTCATCCCCAATAAAATATAAATCATTTCCTTCCTCATTAAAACTTAATGGTATAAATTTTGAAAGCGAATCTTTAGGTTTATAAATCTCTCTTACGTTATTTAAATAGACCTCAGAAACAATTTTTCCATCTCTTTTCCAACCATGAACTTTGAGATAATTTGCAATACTTCCTATGGCATCATCTATAGAGGAGAACAAATCAACACTTTTATCACCATCAAAATCAATAGCATATGCCATATAGCTTGATGATATGAATTGACCATATCCCATTGCTCCAGCATACGAACCTTTAATCTCAAAAATATCTAAATTATTATTTCTTGTTAATAAAAAAAACTTCACGAGTTCATCTTTAAAAAACTTTGATCTTCTCGGATAATCAAAACCTAATGTCATTAAGCTATCGATCACTCTATAGCTACCCATTATCTTTCCATATCTTGTTTCAACACCCAAAATAGCCACAATAATTTCTTTTGGCACTCCAAACTCTTGTTCTGCCTTTTCTAAGGTATCAATATTATTACTAATAAATTTTTTACCATTTAAAATTCTCTGGTCCTCAATAAATAATTTTTTATATCTCTCCCAAGTCCATGTAAATTCTGCTGGAGATGAAATACTATCTATTATTTTTTGTTGTTTTATTGCATTTTCAAAAACATCTTTGACATAAGCTGAATCGAATCCATGCACTTCAACCAATTCATCAATAACTTCGTTTGCATTTGGATGATTGAAATAGCTTGCATGACTATAAAAAGATAATATTAAAAGTATATATGTGATTATATTTTTCATCTTCGCATTAATTTCTTATGAGTTGCCATGGAAATAATAATTCCAAAAGATATGTAAAATGATAGCAAAGATGAGCCTCCTTTGCTTATAAAAGGTAATGGCATGCCAACAACAGGGATTATTCCAATGACCATTGCTAAATTAATAAAAACTGTTGAAATAAATATTAAGCTAAGTCCTCCAATTGTTAATCTACAAAATCTATCTCTTGCGTTAAGTGCTAAATATAAACACCTAAACATAATAAAAAAAAATATTAAAAGAACTACGCAAACACCCAAAAAACCAAATTCTTCTGCAATCACTGAAAAAATAAAATCTGTTTCTGTTTCAGGCAAAAAATCAAGATGGGCTTGTGAACCCTCCTGATATCCCTTTCCTAGTATGCCGCCAGAACCTATTGCTATTTTTGATTGTGTAATGTTCCATCCAGATCCATATGGATCATTTGCAGGATCAAATAAAGTCAAAATTCTCTGTCTCTGAAAGGGCTCTAAAAAGTTGTTCCATATAAAAGGAAGTGATAACAAAAATATTCCTATCGAAACACCAATAAATCTCCAACTTAAACCTGCTAAGAATAAAATATATAATCCAGCTACTAGGATTACCAAACTTGTTCCTAAGTCAGGCTGAATTCTAACAAAGTTAGTTAAAATCAGAATTAAAATTATACAAATTAATGTATTTTTAAAACTTATCGGTAATGGTTTGTCATATAAGTAAGCTGCCAAGAAAACAGGTAATGCGATCTTAATTATTTCAGATGATTGTAGGGAAAAGAATCCAAAATTAAGCCATCTTTTTGCACCATTAATCTCATTACCAAAAATAAAAGTGGCAATAATTAAAATTATTGAAGAAATGAGAAAAATTAATGAATTATTTTTATAAAAATCTGGATCAGGCTGACTCAGGAAAAACATTAATAAAAGTCCAAATATCACAAAAACGAACTGTTTAATTGTTGCATCATAACTACCTTGAGATGCACTAAATAAAAAAACTAATCCCATTAATGACAGAAGAGTAATTGAAATAAACAAATATGGATCAAAATATAAGTCCTTATTTAATTGGCTTGAATAATTTCTCATTTCTTTAATAAGCTATTTAAGACTTTTATAGCTACTGGTCCAGCTACGGATCCCCCACTTTCACCATTTTCAATAATTACACTAACAGCATACTTAGGGTTAGGCATAGGACCAAATGCTACAATAATTGCGTGATCTCTTTTGCCCTCAACTTCTCTTATTATTTTATAATCTTCTTTTGTATCGGTGCTTACAAGCTCAACAGTTCCTGACTTTGCAGCAATAATGTAGTTTTTTAAATTTCTAAGCCTTTTTGCAGTTCCTTTAGGATTTTCGATTACTCCAATCATACTTTCGTGAAGCTTTTGCCAGTCTGTATCAATTATATTTTTTGCTATAAATGTTTCTACTTTAGGATCAATATTATTTTTAACAAATGAGAGGTTATTTAAATTTCCTTTATTGGCCAGGAAAGAAGCATAGTATGCAAGTTGAATTGGCGTTGCACTTAAGTAGCCTTGTCCAACACCAATATTCACAGTATCTCCTTTAAACCAACCAAAATTAAGATTATTAATTTTCCATTCTGGATTTGGAAGAAGTCCATTATCTGGAAAAAAGCAATCTTTACAAACATTTCTTCCAAAACCAAAATATGACAGATGCTTAATTAATTCATCGATATCTGATTGATATGCTAGAGAGAAGAAAAAAGTATTTGAACTCTCAATAATTGCATCATTTAGGTTTATATTTCCATGACCTCCTTTTTTCCATCCTCTATAAACACGGCCATCTTCTGGCAGAACAAAGAATCCTGGATCATCAATTGTGTAATTCCAATCAATAATATTATTTTCAAGACCAAATAATGCAATTGCTGGCTTTATTGTAGATGCAGGCGAATATCTTCCCTGACCTGCTCTATCAAAGAAAGGTTTATTTTCATCTTTTAAAAGCCGATCAAATTCAGAAGAAGATAACCCATTTGAAATTTTATTAGCAGAAAATGTTGGGGAACTAACATAGGTATTTATTTCACCAGTATCTAGGTCAACAGCTACTACTGCGCCCCTTCGGGAATCAAGCTCATCATATGCAACTTTTTGAGCGTCAATATCAAGAGATGTTTTTAGATCTCTTCCTGGCAAAGGAACTATAAATTTTAATTCCTTTAAAAGTTTTCCTTTTGCGTCTACCTCGTAAACTTTTTTTCCAAAAGTTCCTCTCAATTCTTTGTCATAAATACTCTCTATACCTGTTTTTCCAAGTAAGAACGCATTAGAATAGTTAAACTGTGTTTCTCTTAGTTTATGATCTTGATCTGAAAGAATTTCCTCTAACTCATCATCATTTGGATTTCCAACAAAGCCAATTGCATGAGAGAAAAGATGTGGATATATATGCTGTCTTGAAAACCTCTCGTCAACGAAAACATTTGGAAATTTATGTTTTCTTACTTCAAACCTTGCAATCTCCTCAGAGGAAAGATTTTTTTTAATTGTAAGCTCCCTATTTAGGCTAGCCTTTACCTCAAAGTTTTCAAAAAAGTAAGTTTGCTCTTCACTATTTAAAGAAATTACTTGCTGAATATTTTTTAATAATATATCTGGATTTAGTATTTGTGATGGACTTACGATAAGGTTATAACTAGGAATATTATTTACAAGAATATTATTATTTCTGTCGTAAATTATCCCTCTTCTAGGTTGAATTAAAACTTCTCTTGTTTTATTTTTTAATGCTGCAATTTCATAGTCTGAAAAACTGGAAATCTGAAGAGAATATGTTTTAGATAAGAAATAGGTAAATAAAAATACAAAAAATGTATAGATAAATAATAGTCTATTAGAAAAATTTTTCTTTTCTAACCTTCTTTCTTCAATATCGCTCATTTATGATAGGGTTTATTATTTATAATTGAAAATGCTCTATAAATTTGTTCCATTAGTAATAATCTAAACAGTCTATGAGGAAAAGTGAATAGTGATGCTGAAAAAATATCATCAGATTTCTCTAAAATACTTTTAGATAATCCATATGATCCACCCACAATAAAAACAAGTTCTTTTTTTAAAGAAGTGAACTCTCCTAGAAAATCGCTAAAATCTCTACTACTTTTTTGATCTCCACTCTTGTCCCAAGCAATAATATAGGGATTTTTTTTAATTTTTGAAAGAATTTGATTTGACTCAGCTTCAATTATTTCTTGTCTTGTTAATTTAGAATTTTGCTGGCTTTTAATATTTACAAATTCTACTTTTAAATTTCTAGGTAATTGTTTTTTGTAAAATTCAATTCCGTCCAATTCCCATGAGTTACATTTATTACCAATAGTAATAACTTTAATATTCATTCAACTGCTCTGTTCTATTAAAGAATTTTCTCCCCAGAGGCCCTCAAGATCATAAAAGTCTCTTTCTTCTTTTTTCATAATATTTATAACTATCTGGCCGCAATCAATTAAAACCCATCCAGAATCTATATTACCCTCAACCCCAATTACACATGTTTTATTATTTTTTAGAGCTTCTACAAGCTTTTCTGATACAGACACACAATGTCTATTTGAGTTTGCAGTTGCAATAATAATTTCATCAGCAAATGATGAAATTCCAATAACATTTAAAGAAATGATATTCTCTGCCTTACTTTCAATGAGATTAGATAAACATATTTTTGAGAGATTTTTTTTTGACAAAGTTTTTAAGTTTTATGAGATTTATTAAATAAAATTACTTATTGGTATACTAAATCATAATCATAAAAAAAGGTAAGTAAATTTTGGAAATCGGCCTGTTTGAGAATCTTTTCAACATTTTTGAAAGTTATAAAAAATTAATTATTGGATTTGGATCCATCTCTCTAATATTATTCATATTTAGTCTTCTAAGTATTAAATGGCTTGTTGCTTTAGTACCAGAGGATTATTTTTTATCAAGAAAAAATACAAAATTTAAATCAAATTTTCTTTTCTTATGGATTTTTATAATGCTTATTAAAAATATTTTTGGATATTCCCTAATTGTAGGTGGTATTTTTATGTTAGTTCTCCCTGGTCAAGGTTTGTTCACAATTTTTATTGGTCTTATGCTTAGTAATTATCCCGGCAAGTATTATATTGAAAAAAGATTTATTGCTATACCAAGTGTTCTTCGATCAATAAATTGGTTGAGGAGTAAATCAAACAAACCCCCGCTTAAAGTTTAGGTTTTAGTTTTTAGTTTGTAGAAATTTCATCAATATATTTAGATAATATTGCGAATCTTTGTGAGGCATCAAATGCTTCTAATAAATTTTGCTTAGATTTAGATGGAATTGGAATAAGTCCAGCTAAATGATATGCGACAGAATCAGCTGAGTTAAAGTCTATGTTTATAGGCATTTCGCTTATGGAAGGATGCTTAATTATTTGAGACAAAATATTTGATATCTCAGGAAACTCTGCTAGCAATGCTTGATCATCTACCTCAGGATCTGTAACCGCTTCAATTTCTCCGATGTTAAGACCATCTTCAAGTTGAACAAGATTTCCTATAAGAACTTTATCCATACATTTTACAGTTATACCTAAAAGACCGTTAGGCAAGCTATTAAAATCAATAATTTCAACATAAGATCCCTTTTTTGATATTTCAAAATCTTTATTGGATTCGTTTTTCTGATACACCATTACAAAACCTTTATTATTCTTCATACATTCTTTAACCATAGTCACATAACGTGGTTCAAAAATTTGAAGATTTTGTATTGTTCCTGGAAGAGAAACAATCCCTAACGGAAATACTGGCAAACTACTTGCTTTCAAGATAACTCATTAATGGATTTATAAATTTTTGACTGTCTCTGTTTGTCATAATTAAAATAATATCATAATCAATAATAGTATCTTTTATATTACTTAGTAAACAATCAAGATCTTTAAAAGTGTTATCTTGAGTGTATACATTTTTATGGTCTAAGATAAATGTTTGATCTAATGAGGCGAGTGAATTTAGCAAATCTTCCTTATGAAAACCAGAGGACATTGTATTTGAACCCAACTCCAAAATACCTAATAACTTTTTACCAGGATACTTATTTTTAAGTGCTGAAGTTGATAGTCTTATTGCAGTCGGATGATGAGCAAAATCGTCAAATATTTTTACTCCAGATATTTCAGCAATTTTATCCATTCTTCTCTTAACTCCTTCAAAAGACATTAGAGCTTTTATTGATACTTCTATGGAAATATTTTCCAGCCTTGCGGCAACAATTGCGCAAACATAATTCTTAAAATTATGCTCACCTATTAACGGAAAACTATCAAGAGAATAACTAGTTTCATCATAAATTAACTCCCTTTTAGAAAAATTGGTCGTTATCTCATCCGAATTAATTAATATGTTATTGCACCAGATACCATTCTCAATAACTTTAGCTGAATTGTGATCATCCTTAAAAGAAATTACGTTTCCAGACTTTTTAATAGTTCTAATAAGATGATTAAATTGTTTTCTTATATCTTTAATATCATCAAAAATATCTGCATGATCAAACTCGATACAATTAATTATTAGATTTGTGGGGTTGTAGTGAATAAACTTAGAACGCTTATCAAAAAAGGCTGAATCATATTCATCAGCTTCTATAACGAAAATTTGATCGGTGCCAAGTTTTGCAGGATCATCAAAATTTTTAGACATCCCTCCAATTAAGTACCCTATATCTTTTCCAATTTTAGAAAAAATATGTGCAAGCATATATGAAGTAGTTGTTTTTCCATGAGTACCAGAAATTGCATAAACTTTTCTATTTTTAAGCTCTCTTCCAAGGATTTCTGGTCCAGAGGTATGAGGTAGATTATTTTCTAAAATATACTCTACACAATCATTACCTCTTGAGATCGCATTACCGATAACGTATAAATCAGCTTTTGGTAGGGTATCTTTTTTGTATCCTTTAAAAGTTTTTATATTTAAGCTCTCTAGATAATATGACATAGGTGGATAGAATTGAATATCAGAACCTGAAACATCATGTCCAGACTCTTTTAAGATTTGAGCAAGCCCAGCCATGAAGGTACCACATATACCTAAGATATGTATTCTCATATTAGTTATAATACGATAGTTGTATTTTATTCAAAGCATTAGTGGAGAAATAATGAAAAAAAACGCATTTTATGCCCAATCTGGTGGGGTCACATCTGTTATAAATGCAACTGCCGCAGCTTTAATATTGGAAACAAAAAAACATAAATCAAAAATAGGTAAAGTCTTTGCAGGAAAAAATGGCATTTTAGGAGCGCTCAGAGAAGAACTTATTGATACCTCAAAGGAAAATTTATCTGCAATTAAATCACTAAAAAATAGACCAGGTGGTGCTTTTGGATCCTGTAGAGTTAAATTAAAAAGTTTAGATGAAAATAAAAAAGAGTACCAACGTTTAGTTGAAGTCTTTAAAGCTCACGATATTGGATATTTTTTTTATAATGGAGGAAATGATTCTGCAGACACTGCACATAAAGTTTCTCAAATTAGTAAAAAACTGGGTTATCCAATAAGCTGTATTGCAATCCCTAAAACAGTTGATAATGATTTAGCAATAACAGATTGTTGTCCCGGATTTGGTTCAGCTGCAAAATATATTGCAACCTCAATATTAGAAGCATCTTTAGATGTTGTGTCTATGTCAGCAACATCAACTAAGGTATTTATATTAGAAGTGATGGGCAGAAATGCTGGCTGGATGGCGGCATCATCAGCTCTTGCCAGATCAAAAAAGAACAATGCTCCTCACATAATTTTGTTACCCGAAGTTATTTTTAATCAAAAAAACTTTTTAAACAGAGTTAAAAAGACTGTTGAGCTCCATGGTTATTGTGTAGTAGTTTCCTCTGAAGGAGTTAAAAACAATAAGGGAAAATTTCTTGCTGAATCAGAATCAAAAGATGCTTTTGGTCATGTTCAACTAGGAGGTGTTGCACCATATTTAGGATCATTAATTTCGAATAAATTAAAATTAAAAAATCATTGGGCAGTTTCTGATTACTTGCAAAGGAGTGCAAGACATATAGCCTCTAAAACAGATCTTCTTCATGCTGAGGCTGTTGGAATTCATGCAGTAAGATACGCAATCAAAGGTATGAATGGAGTAATGCCAGTAATTATAAGGGGGAAGGGTCCTAAATATTCATGGAAAATAAAGCCAGCGCCTCTATCAAAGATAGCAAATGTAGAAAAAAAATTGCCGAAATCTTTTATATCAAAAAATGGTTTTGATGTAACAAATAAATGTATTGATTATCTGAAACCTCTTATAGTTGGTGAAGCATACCCAAAATATAATGAAGGAGTACCCTCTATCACGGAATTAAAGCTAATTGAAGTTAGAAAAAAGTTAACTCCCTGGATTAGTTAAAACTTTTTGAATTAAGTTCATCTATGATGTCTCTAACAGCATCTTTAAGAAGTACTTTATCGTCATCATTTAGAAAATCTCCAACAAAGACATTCTCTCCTTTAGATCTAAAACTAAGTTTAAGAGATTTATTTTTATCTTTTTCTATATTAAATGATGTGAATGTCCTAAATTCTTTCCATAAATAGTCTGCTTTATTAAAGCCTTTTTCTATTTTAACAATCTCTTCAGATATATAAATTTTTTCTTTTTTACTGCTCCATCTAAAACTTAAATAGAATGCAATAAATAAAATTGTTAATTCAAGACCTGCGAATGGCAATATCAGCGAGGCGCCCAGAAAGAAAAATATAATTCCAATGCCACCACAAATAATTGTGATACTTAATAAAAAAAGTATCCTATACTTTCCCTCCAATGAGCTATTTGGACTTAATGAAATTAAATAGCTTGATTCATTATTTTTTTTAACTGATACCAATTTAAAGAACCTTTTGAATTTTAGTTATTATCAGAATTATTTACCACTTCGGTTAATCTCTCAATATTTATTAATTTACCAACTTTTTTTCCTCGTTTAGCTCTTGATAAAATGTATTGTTGCCAGTCTTTTGGTTTTAATGTTACTGATCTTTTCCCTACCTCAATCATTAAAGAGCTATCATCTGAAAGAACTTGCGCATGAGCCATGAATTCTTCATCTGCCTTTAATTTGTCTTTTGGAATATTTATAATTTTGTTTCCTTTTCCTTTTCCTAAAACTGGTAATTCGTTTAATTCAAAAATTAATAGTTTTCCAATATTTGAAACTGCTGCAATATAACTATGATCTTCTCTTACAGGAATTGCTTTTAACATTTTTGCATTTTCAGGTAATTTCATAAAAGCCCTTCCGGTTTTCTTGTTTGAAATCATATTTTTGTATTCCGAAATGTAACCATAACCAGCTGTATTCATTATTAGATATCTACTTTCATCATTTCCTATGATAGAAGAAATAAATTGAACTCCTGAATCAGCACTTAATCTGCCAGTAATCGGCTCTCCCATTCCTCTTGCTGATGGCAACGAATGACTTGGAATAGAATACGCTTTTCCGTTGGAATCTATGAAAACAGTGATTTGGTTGCTTTTTCCTCTTGCAAAATCTTGTAAAGAATCATCACCTCTATATGACAATGAATTTGGATCTATATCGTGACCTTTTGCACTTCTTATCCACCCAGCCTTAGATAAAACAACAGTAATAGATTCAGTGATAATAGTTTCTTCTTCAGAAAAAATCTTTGCTGCAGAAGATGCAATTATTGGTGACTTTCTATCTTCACCAAAGTTATCTTTTATTTCATTTAATTCTTTTTTTATGAGGGTTTTTAACCTTGTTTTTGATTTTAATACCTTTTCAATTTCATGTTGTTCAGTGGTGAGATTTTTCTTTTCATCTTCGAGTTTTATCTGTTCAAGCTTGGCTAATTGTCTAAGCTTTATCTCTAAAATAGCATTTGCTTGAATTTCTGATAACTTAAAATTTTTAATCAAATCTTTTTTTGGTTCATCAGATTTTCTAATTATTTTTATCACTTTATCAATATCGATGAATATAAGTAATAATCCTTCCAGGATATGAAGCCTATCATTTACTTGATCAAGTCTATGTTCTAATTTCCTTTTTACAGTATTTTTTCGAAATACCAACCACTCCTTCAACAAATCAATTAATGCAAATACTTTAGGTCCGCCTTTAAGTGAAATAAGATTCATATTTGTTCTATAATTTTTTTGTAGATCAGTGGATGCAAAAAGATGATTCATCAAATCATCTGCATTCACTCTGTTAGATTTAAGAGTTATTACTAGCCTAACCGGGTATTCGTGGTCTCCTTCGTCAGCGAGGTCTACTACCATAGGAAGCTTTTTATTCTGCATTTGTTCTGCAATTTGTTCGAGTATTTTTGATCCAGAGGCTTGATAAGGAAGAGAATCAATAATTATTGAATTCTTTTCTTGCTGCCATTTTGCTTGGATCTTAAATCCACCTCTACCAGAAGAATACATTTCCTCAAGTTCTTCACTATTAATTATTACTGGAGACTCATTTGAAAAGTCTGGCCCTTTTATTATTTTGAGAATTTCTTTTAGGGATGTTTTGGGTTCTTCAAGAATTTTTATTGTTGCATCAATGATTTCATTAATATTATGAGACGGTATATCTGTTGCCATACCCACAGCAATTCCTGATGTTCCATTTAGTAAAATAGAAGGTATCTTTGATGGGAAAATAATTGGCTCTAGAAGAGATCCATCAAAATTAGCTTGCCAGTCAACTGTGCCAAGTTTTAATTCGGAAATTAATAAGTTTGCAAAATTTGTAAGCTTAGATTCAGTGTATCTCATCGCTGCAAATGATTTAGGATCATCTTGCGATCCCCAATTGCCTTGTCCATCTACCAAGGGATATTTAAATGAGAAATTTTGTGCCATTAAAACCATTGCTTCGTATGCAGCACTATCTCCATGAGGATGAAATTTACCAATTACATCTCCTACCGTTCTTGCAGATTTTTTATATTTTGAAGATGCATCTAAGCCTAGCTCCGACATGGCATAAAGAATTCTTCTTTGAACTGGCTTAAGTCCGTCCCCCACGTTAGGCAAAGCTCTATCAAGAATCACATACATCGCATAGTTTAAGTAGGACTCTTCAGCGTACTTTTTTAAACTTATAGAATTAATTTCTTCTTTCGACATAATTTTTATATTCTAACTAATGAGCCTTTCTTTTCTAACCATTCTTTTCTTGCAGGTGCATTTTTCTTTGACAACAAAAGATCCATCATTGCATTTGCATTATCAGTTGCTGAAATTGATAACCTTACTAATTGTCTTGTTTGCGGATCCATAACAGTTTCTCTTAGTTGAGATGGATTCATCTCGCCAAGTCCTTTAAACCTTTGGATATTAATTTTAGGTTTTCCTTTTTTAGCTTTAAATTCCTTTACAACATTATCTTTATGTTTTTCATCTAACGCATATAAGACTTCCTTACCACAGTCAATTCTAAATAGTGGTGGCATGGCAATAAAAATTCTACCTTCATTAACCAAGGATTTAAAATGCCTTAAAAACAGAGCACAAAGAAGAGTTGCTATATGCAGCCCATCAGAGTCGGCATCGGCAAGAATACAAATTTTTCCATACCTTAGTGAGGTAATATCAGAACTTCCAGGCAATACACCTATTGCTGTAGATAAGTTTTTTATTTCTTGAGACTTGATAATTTCTTGGCTTTCCAAATCCCATGTATTAAGAATTTTTCCTCTAAGTGGCATTATTGCTTGAAAAGATCTTTCACGAGCTTGCTTAGCAGATCCACCAGCAGAATCACCTTCAACTAAAAATAGTTCTGTTTCATTTAAATCCTCACTATTACAATCCGATAGTTTTCCTGGCAAAGCAGGACCCTTAAAAGTTTTCTTTCTTTCAACAACACTTGAAGCTTTTATTCTTGTTTGAGCAGACATGATTGCCAGCTCAGCAATTTTCTCACCTTCTTCAGTATGTTTATTTAGCCAAATACTTAAAATATCTTTTGTTGCACTTGAAACAAACGCTGTATGATCTTTAGAATCAAGACGTTCTTTGGTTTGACCTGCAAACTGAGGATTTTGCATTTTTGAAGAAATAACAAATATTGCGTTGCTTATAACGTCATCTGCGTTTAGCTTTAATCCTTTTGGTAAAAGGCTTCTGTATTCACAAAATTCTTTTAATGATTCTAATAAACCTGATTTAAACCCATTTAAGTGAGATCCGCCTTGAGGCGTAGGAATTAAATTTACATAAGTTTCTTCTAATTTATTTTTTGAGGGTTTTTCTGACCAATTTATTACAAATTCAACTTCCTGAGTATCTGAATTCTTGGATGATAAGATCGACTCTTCTAAAATTAAATCAATGCCCTCAGATACATCATCAAGGTAACTTTTTAATCCATCCTCATAAAACCATTTTATTTTTTCTTTCTTTTTTTCATAGTGCAAATCGATGGTTAGTCCAGGACAAAGAACAGCTTTTGCTTTTAATAAATGTTTTAGTTCTTTTACTTTAATTTCGACTGACTCAAAATATTTTTCGTTAGGTTTAAACTTAATCGTGGTACCAGTATTACGAATTCCAACGTCGCCTACAATTTTTAGTTCGTTTTTTTTGTCGCCATTATTAAAAGTCATCTCATGATCTTTTGAATCTCGCTTAATATTGACTTGAAGGTTCTCAGATAAAGCATTCACAACAGAGACACCCACTCCGTGAAGTCCACCAGAAAAATTATATTCCTCTCCAGAAAATTTAGCACCTGCATGAAGCTTGCATAAGATTAATTCAACACCGCTTACTTTATGCTCGGGATGAATATCAACTGGCATTCCCCTTCCATCATCTGCAATTTGAATATTTCCATCTTTATAAATTTTAATTTTTATGTTGGAGCAATGTCCTGCAATTGCCTCATCGATAGAGTTATCAAGGACTTCTTGAATTAAATGATTTGGGCAAGATGTATCGGTGTACATGCCTGGTCTTTTTTTTACAGGATCAAGACCGGAGAGAACCTCTATTGCTTTTGAGTCGTATGTATTCTTGGCCAATTTAGTTTGCCTTATGAATTAATTTGTAAAAACTTTTTTTATTATAATTTTTCATAAAAGTTTTTGTGATAATTCTTATTCTACTCCAAAGATTCAAAAAAAAGGTGTTATTTAAACTTTTAGACAAAACTTTAGCTTATGTTTATTGCAAAGTTTATTAAATACTATAATGTAAACACCGCATACATTTAAATAAGATAGAATACATACATGAATAACAAAATTAATATTAAAACTTGCTTAATATTTTTTATAAGTATGGCTGTAAATTCTGAAAATATTTTAGATATTTATAATGAAGCACTTGAGAACGATCCAACTTATAGAGCAGCTGAATATTCCTACTTAGCAGATAAACAAATCCTTGTTCAAGGAAGGGCGGCATTACTTCCAAGCATAACTTTAAGCGGGTCAACAAATTGGAATGAGTATTATCAAAATGATGAGTTGCAGCAGGAGTATAATTCATTTTCTACAAACGCAAGAGTTTCTCAACCACTTTTTAGACTTGATACTTGGTTTAACTTTAAAAGGTCTAAATCTCTAACAAATGCTGCTGAGGCAGACTTTGCTTTCGAGCAACAAAATTTGCTATTAAGGACAGCTGAACTTTATTTTGGAGTTTTGAGAGCTATAGATAATTTAAATGCATCCATTTCAGAAGAAAAAGCTATAAAGAAACAACTTGATCAGGCTCAACAAAGATATGAGGTAGGTCTTTCAGCAATAACTGGAGTTCAAGAAGCCCAACTTGCATATGACCTTAGCAAAGCTTCAAGAATAAGTAATGAAGGAAATCTATTTTCATCAAGAGAGGCTCTCAATGCTTTAATTGGGAGGGAGATATTTTCACTAAACGAATTAGGTGATGAAATAGAAATCTCTGAGCCCTTTCCTAATTCAAAAGAAAAATGGGTGGAAATGGCCTTAAAAAATAATTTTCAACTTAAGTCTGCCTATCTTCAAAGAGATGCTGCAAAAAGTAATGCTAGAAGTGCCGCATCAAACCACTTACCAAAAATAGATATTGTTGGCTCTGGTTCTGAGTCTGAAACAAATCAATTTAACTACGAAGGTTTTAGTATTAATGGGCAAGGTATACCAGTTCCAGCTGTTACTGGTAGAAGGAATTATTCTATTCAACTAAGTATGCCTCTTTTTCAGGGTGGAGCAGTTAACTCAAGAAGAAAACAAGCATATTCTCAGTACAATCAGGCTGATGAAAATACATTGTTTACAGAGAGAAGAATAATTCAAGAAGTAAGATCTCAATTCTCAAATGTTGTTACTTTGGTAGCAAATGTCACTGCACAAAAACAAGCAGTTGTATCTGCAACCAGTGCGCTCGAAGCTACTCAAGTTGGGTACAAGGTAGGTACTAGAAATATTGTTGACCTTCTACAAGCTGAAAAGAATTTGTATAGTGCTGAAAAAAATCTAGCAAATGCAAAGTATGATTATATTCTTGCTAATCTTAGGCTGGCACTTGCTACTGGAACAATTGAACCAAACGATATTATTGAAATTAATAGCTTACTTAAATAATTCATGCCTGAACTTCCTGAGGTTGAAACAACCGTTAGAGCTATAAAGAATTTTGAAGGCTCTGATTTAAAAAGAATAATTATTCATAATCCCAATTTAAGATGGAGGGTTGATCCCAAGATAGACAAAATCATAAGGGATAAGTTCATAAAAACAATTAGTAGGCGTGCCAAATATATTATTATTACTTTTGATACAAAATATCTAATCATTCATTTAGGTATGTCTGGAAAGCTAAGGATACAAAAAGCAAAGGATAACTTCTTCAAAAAGCATGACCATGTGGAGTTTATATTTAAAGATTTAAAAATTATATACAACGATCCGAGAAGATTTGGATCAATTCATTTAATTGATGATATAAATTCTCATTTCTTATTATCCTCTTTAGGTGTTGAGCCATTGTCCAGATCTTTTAATAAAGAATATTTATATAGCCTTTCAAAAACTAGTAATTTAAACATAAAAAAATTAATAATGGATCAAAAAAAAGTTGTTGGAGTTGGAAATATATATGCTTCTGAAAGCTTATTCTTGGCAAAAGTAAAACCAACAAAGATATCAAGAAGTATTAATCTTGATGAATGTGCTGCAATAGTTAGCTCTATAAAAAAAATTCTTAAGTATGCAATTAAAATGGGTGGAACGACACTTAATGATTTCTATTCAGCTGACGGTAGTGAGGGATATTTTAAGTTAAAACTTAAGGTCTATGGTAGAGAAGATGAATCATGCAAAACCTGCAGTGAAGCAATAAAAAAAATTAATATTGGCCAAAGAGCAACATACTATTGCTCAAAGTGTCAATCTTAGGAGCCTAGTTTAGCTTTCAAAGCTTTCTCTACAGTGGGATGTACAAATTTTGATATATCTCCCTTTAAATCACATATCTCTTTAATCAAACTCGATGATACATAGATCAAACTCTCCTTTGGTGTTAAAAAAATACTTTCTATATCTGGAGCTAAAGATCTATTCATTGTTGCTAATTGAAATTCATATTCAAAATCTGAAACAGCTCTGAGGCCTCTTATTATTGCACAAGCGTTTTGTTCTTTTGCAACGTCAACAGTTAATTGTCTTGGAAATCCCATCACATCAACCTTCTGGTTATCTTGATATATATTCTTTGCTAACTTGATTCTGTCTTCTAATGAAAAGAGTGGATTTTTGATTTCGCTTTTTGCAATTGCAATTACAATTTTATCGAAAAGGCCAGATGCCCTATCAATGATATCCATATGACCAAAAGTAATAGGATCAAATGAACCAGGGTATATTGCTACTTTCATATATATTGAATAATACTAAACAAATTCATTTAATCAAAATATATATATTTTTAGATAAAGCACCTTTTTCAATATATTTTATTAAATTTGATACCTTTTGATATTTTGGTATCATATATAGTTGTATATTAACGGGGGGGAGTAATTTTTACTCCTACTACTTATATAAGGAGTTATATATGAAATTTTTATTAATGTTGGCTACTGCTGTTGCTATGCCTGCTTTTGCTCAAGACTTGAGCACAAATGACATGACCGGAGTGTCATTTTGGTTAGTAACTGCTGCTATGCTTGCTGCGACTGTCTTTTTCTTTGTTGAAAGAGATAGAGTTCACGGTAAGTGGAAAACATCTTTATCAGTAGCTGGTTTAGTTACTGGTGTAGCATTCTGGCATTATCTATATATGAGAGGAGTCTGGGTCGATACTGGCACATCTCCAACTGTCTATAGATATATTGACTGGTTAATCACAGTACCACTTCAAATTATTGAGTTCTACTTGATTCTTAAAGTTTGTACTAACGTTGGTTCAGGTCTATTCTGGAAACTATTGAGTGCTTCTGTACTTATGCTTGTATTTGGTTTCGTAGGTGAAACTGGTGGAGCAAGTGCAAATCTAATGGGTATTCTAGGTGTAATAGCATGGCTATATATTATTTATGAGGTATTCATGGGTGAAGCTGGAAAACTTAACGCTGCAAGTGGAAACGCTGCTGCTCAAAGTGCTTTCAACTCAATCAGATGGATTGTTACAATTGGTTGGGCTATCTATCCAATAGGTTATTGGGTAGGTGTCGGAACTAATGCTGATATGGCTAGCGCGAACTTAATTTATAACTATGCTGATTTTATTAATAAAATCGCATTTGGTTTAGCTATATATGTAGCAGCTGTTAGCGACTCTGAATAATATTAATTTATTATATGAAACCCAGCTTAATGCTGGGTTTTTTTTATGGCTGAATTTCTTCACCACTCCAAGATAAGAATTTTCCTGAATCATCAGAGCTTAAGTTATTAATAACTTTTAATAGTTTTTCAGCGCTATAATCAGGTGAAAACATATTATTTGAACTCACATTTTTTTGAAATGGCTTACTCAAGTTGCTCTTAACCGTCCCTGGTTGGAGGCCAACGAAGATTGCATTTTGGTTTGATCTTTTTATTTCAATACTAAAATTTTTGATGATTTGATTGAGAGCTGTCTTGCTGGATCTATATGAATACCATCCTCCAATCTTATTATCAGAAATGCTTCCAACTTTAGCACTTAAAAAAGCAAAAACACTTTTATTAGTTTTTGCTAGATAAGGTATAAAGTGCTTTCCAATAAGCGCAGGTCCAATCGTATTTATGTGAAATACTTTTTTTAGCTTCTCTTCAGATAGATCTTTTATGCTTTTTTCAGGAAAAATATCATCATTATTATGAAGAAATCCAGTAGCGACAAAAATTAAATCGAACTTAGTTTCTTCTGGAATATATTTAAGTGAATCTATTATTGATTCTTCTTTTTCAATATCTATGAAGATATTTTTTTCTTTTTTTGTGTCTTCTTTTACTCCAGACCT
>TARA_B100001057_G_scaffold83729_1_pt1 | contig 45317 bp, 61 predicted proteins | sample TARA_B100001057 | Tara Oceans TARA_B100001057 (sample SAMEA2621839) | marine metagenome | biome: marine biome (ENVO:00000447); feature: surface water layer (ENVO:00002042); material: "saline water (ENVO:00002010), including plankton (ENVO:xxxxxxxx)" | depth 5 m | reverse complement strand
TCAATGTTCACTAATAATAGTGGATATATTACTGCATCTTCATCTGACACACTTACCAATAAAGCTGGTAATGTTGATATGTTTACTAATAATGCTGGGTATCTAACTGCTGCATCTACTACTACTCTAACAAATAAAACTATTGATGCTGATGGTACTGGCAACTCTATTACAAATCTTGAAGATGCTAACATAAAAGCATCTGCTGCAATTGATGCTACTAAGATAGCTGATGGAACTGTGACTGACACAGAGTTCCAACATATTAATACACTATCATCTAATGCTCAAACGCAAATAAATGCGAAAGCAGATACTTCTTCACTGGCAGCATCGGCAACTACTGATACAACTAATGCAACTAATATTGCATCGGGAACTTTAAATAAAGCTAGATTACCATCTTCTATAGATGCGGATACAACAGGGAATGCTCTTACAGCAACCACTGCCACAACTGCTACTAATGCAACTAATTTACCAAGCACAACACTCGGAGCAAACCAAACTTATGGAATGTGGTATGTATTTGACAGCACAGCAGGAACTAACATTTATGCTATTGCTGTTGGTGGTACTGTATCAGGAGACAAACTTTGGTATCACTCTGGAACATTATCTACTACTAACTTGGGTCCAGGATATCAAGGAAACTTTGCTCCACCAGCATCAGCTTCAGGTTTAAATCCTGGAGACTCAGGTGGTTTGAATGATTGGTCACAAGTAGATTCGACAGGTTCTTCTACTTGGAAAAACATGGGTCCACAACAAGCTGTTTCATATGATCCAGCAAGTGCCGACTGGTTTAAAGTACCAGCACTATTCGTGAGAGTTTCTTAAGATATTTTCACAAAAAGACTTGAAATTTTGAAAATGATACCTATATATTATATAGAGAATGCCATAATGGGTTCTCGTTTAAACAACTCGCTTCATAAAGGAGGAAACTAAATGAACGCACATATAAACATGTGGTCTCAACTAAGACCATTTTCAGTCGGTTTTGATAACCTATTTAATCAAATAGATAATGTCAATGCCATCCACAAACAAGAAAGCTACCCACCATACAATATAAGGAAAGTCTCGGAAGAGGAATTCGTTATTGAAATGGCTGTGGCTGGATTTTCTAAAAAAGATATTGCAGTTGAACATCAGGAAAATGTTCTGACAGTTAAGTCAGTTCCTAATGATGATGATGCTGACGATGAGTATGTACATAGAGGAATCTCTAAGAGAAACTTCACTCGTACATTTACAGTTGCTGATGATGTAATAGTCAAAGGTGCTAAGATGAAAGACGGAATGCTTTCTGTCGAACTTGAAAGGATTATTCCTGAAGAAAAAAAACTTAAAGTCATAGACATTAAGTAAATTAACAAGACTCCCCACCCGATGGTGGGGAGCACCACTTTAACATGGAGATATTATGAGTGATAAACAAATTAAATTATTAATGATGACCTCTGGTGAAATTATAGTTGCTGAAATAGTGGCTACTGACACCGAGACTTATGAAACTAAAATGCCGAGTATGCTGGTGACTGATCCAGGATCGGATCCTACAAAACAACAAGTTGGTCTTGCACCATATTGTCCTTATGGAAATCCAGAATATTCAATTATGTTTTATAAGACAGCAGTACAATCTGTTGTGACACCAACCGAACAATTAAAAGATGAGTATGAACGAATCTGGGGCAATCCTTCAGGATTGGTGATGCCAGAGAAGAAATTAATTGTATAACTTTACTTTTAACAAATAAAAGAGTAGAGTTGTATTAATGAAGTTTTATACAAATGTTCACCCACATGGCAATCAATTACTAGTCAGATATGTTTCTGGTGGTAAAAGACGAGCAGAAAAAATACCTTTCAAACCCAGTGTATGGGTGACGAGAGGTAAAGGCGAAACACCATACAAAACTCTCAAAGGGCAACCTGCCTATAAAATCCAACAAGCTAATATAAGAGATGCAAAATCTTTTGTTCAACAATACCAAGAAGTCATGGATGTTCATGGTCAGACTCAATGGCATTATCAATATATGCATGACGAGTTTAAAAATGATATTGAATGGGATAAAGATCTTATTAAGATTTGGTCTATTGATATTGAAACTGAAGCTGAAGAAGGATTCCCTAATATTGAAAGAGCCAACGAGAAACTTCTTTTAATTACTTTACAAGATAACCATACCAAAGAAACTGTCACTTTCGGAACTAAAGAATATACAGGTGATGCACAGCAACATAATAATTGGCGATATGTATATTGTAGAGATGAAAAGATTCTCTTTAATAAATTCCTAGACTATTGGATATTAAATTATCCAGATGTTATTACTGGATGGAACTCTCAGTTTTTTGACCTCGCATATTTATGGCGAAGAATGTGTCATGTAATTGGTGAAGACCATGCTCGTAGATTATCCCCTTGGAAGATTGTACATGAACGAGAGATATTTGTAAAAGGTAATAAAGAGTTCGCCATAGCAATCGCAGGTATTGCTCAACTTGACTATCTTGACCTCTATAAGAAATATACATATACTGCTCAGGAATCTTATCGTTTAGATAACATAGCATTCGTTGAACTTGGTGAAAAGAAACTTGACCATAGTGAGTACGCAACATTCTCAGAGTTTTATAAAAACGATTGGAATAAATTTGTTGATTATAATGTCGTTGATACCAGATTGGTTGACAGACTAGAAGATAAGATGAAGCTGATTGAACTTCAACTAACTATGGCATATAATGCTAAGATTAATTATGATGATGTATTTTCTCAGGTTCGTATGTGGGATATGATTGTTCACAATTATCTGATGAAAGTAAATGTCGTAATACCACCAAAGTCAAACCAAGATAAATCTGCCAAATTTGAAGGAGCATTCGTAAAAGATCCGATAGTTGGTTTACATAAATGGGTCGCTTCCTTTGACTTGAACTCACTATATCCGCATTTAATTATGCAATATAATATCTCCCCTGAAACACTACAACAAGAATCAGTTGAGAAAGGTGTTGACCATTATCTTAAACATCCTGCTCAAGAATCTGATTATGCTGTTGCTGCAAATGGTTCTCAATATAGAAAAGACTTTAGAGGTGTATTCCCATCTATTATGGAAGACTTCTATAATCAAAGAAAGATTGCTAAAAAAGAAATGCTTCAAGCACGACAATTATATGAAGATGAAAACGATCCTAGACAATTAAAAGTTATCTCAAGTAAAAACAATTATCAGATGGGAATGAAGATTGCTCTTAACTCTGCTTATGGTGCACTCGGCAACCAGTACTTTAGATATTTTGATTTAAAGATGGCTGAAGCTATTACTACTTCTGGTCAATTATCTATTCGTTGGATTCACGATAGAATGAATGATTATCTTAATAAGATAATAGGTACGAAAGATGAAGATTATATTATAGCTGTTGATACAGATTCTATATATGTGACATTCGAAAAACTTGTAGATAAAGTTATGGGAGAAAAACAATCTGACATAAATAAAACTATTAAGTTCCTAGACACAATATGTAATGAAAAATTTATGCCATATATAAATGAACAATATGCTGAACTTGCTACAAGACAGAATGCCTTTGCCAACAAGATGGTAATGGAAAGGGAAGTTCTAGCTGATAAAGGTTTATGGACTGCCAAGAAAAGATATGTTCTTTCAGTATATAATTCTGAGGGTGTATCTTATAAAAAACCTAAGATGAAGATTATGGGTCTAGAGATGATTAAATCTTCTACACCACATGCTGTTCGTGAATTATTGAAAGAGGTATTACCAACTGTTCTTCGTGGAACTCAATCTGATTTATATGCCTTTATTGAAAAAGCTAGAACGCATTTCAATGGACTTCCTGTTGAAGATATTGCTTTTCCTAGATCTGTAAATGGTTTGAAACAATATAAAGATTCTTCAATGATATATCGCAAGGCAACTCCTATTCATGTTAGAGGTGCTTTATTATATAATCATTATCTAAAAGAAAAGAATATTACTCTCAGATATAACACGATAAAAGAGGGTGAAAAGATTAAGTTTGTATATCTTAAGAAACCAAATACCATGAGGGAGAATGTTATATCCTTTCTAGATGTTATTCCTAAGGAGTTTGATATACATAAATATGCTGATTATGACCTTATGTTCGAGAAAGTATTCCTCGATCCACTAGAGATATTGGTACAATCGCTTCGCTGGAAGGTCAAAGAAACAGCGAGTTTGGAGGATTTCTTTTAATTTCAATGACTTACCACTGGTTTACTTTTAAGTTTTTTTCAAGTAATATTACTGATAATGAATAAAGTAATTACATTAATGGTCTTTCTGGGGATAACTATGTGTTCTCCTCCAGCTTACACTGCTCCTCTGACAAAGGTATATGGTCCAAACTGTACAACTGAGACAACTCAAATCGTACAGAATGGTATTATCGTATCTGAGATACAGACGACTACTTGTAAGGAAGAGACTAAAATGGGACATCAAAAGTTTGACCCAGATGCTAACGCAACTGATGCCTTACTATATGAAGCTGCACAACTGATGATGTATTCTGTTTTTGTTAAAGTAATTACTGAAATGAACTAGGAGATAATTATATAATGAAATATATTATTGGAATCAGTATCGGGATTGCTCTCACTTATTTTTATCCTGATATTGCTAATAACATAATTGAAATCGTGAAGGAGGTTTACCATGTCATCGTTTCAAAATTTTAAAACAATAATCTTAGTTGGAATGCTCGCTTTATTTGTGAGTGCGTGTTCGACAACTAAGATAACTCAAGAAGCTAATAGAGATGGTGTTCTAAATAAAGTGCCGACTTGGTACTTAGACCACGATGTTAAAAAAGGCATAATTAGAAACAGGGATGCTAACGAATACATTTATGGTGTTGGTTCTTCTGTATCTTATGACTTACAGTTTGCTCTAGATAAAGCTACTACTATTGCGAAGTCGGATTTAGCTGACCAAGTAAATGGTAGAATCACTCAAAATGAATCTATATATAAAGAAGAAGGATCTGGTGAAGGAGAGGATCTAATGATTGAAAGATCTACCTCTCAAACAAATAATATTATTTCACCAACTTCTCTTCCAGGATACGAAGAATGGAATAAAGATGTATTCATTACAGCCGATGGTTTGTATAGAGTATATGTTGGATTGAAATGGTCGGAAAACAAAAATAGATTGGCACCTAATATTCAAATGAATAAATTAGAGCCAGTTATTGTTGAGCCGACTAAGAATGAAGTTTAATTTAATAGGAGAATAATATATGGTTGGTTATTTAAACGACCTTATAGATAATCTTGATAATGAGTACGCAGGACTTGCGGAAAATGCTTTAGACTCTGATGTTCACTTTGTTGACACAGGGTCTTACGCATTTAATGCTTTATTAAGTGGATCTATATATGGTGGACTCCCAGGAAACAAGGTCACTGCCCTTGCTGGTGAAAGTTCTACAGGAAAAACATTCTTTGCTCTAGGAGTTGCTAAAAACTTTCTAGACATGGATAAAGAAGCAGGTGTTATATATTTTGAAACAGAGGGTGCTCTTACTAAGCAGATCCTCGAAGATAGAGATATTGATTCTAACAGGTTCGTGATTGTTCCTGTCACTACTATTCAGGAGTTTCGTACTCAAGCTGTGCGAATACTTGAAAACCATAAAAATGTACCAGAACCAGCTAGGAAGCCAATCCTATTTTGTTTGGACTCACTTGGTATGCTTTCAACCACCAAAGAAGTAGCAGATGTGGCAGAGGGCAAAGATACTCGTGATATGACGAGAGCACAATTAGTTAGAGGTGCTTTCAGAGTATTGAGTCTAAAACTAGCACAGCTTGATGTACCAATGATTGTGACAAATCATACTTACGATGTTATCGGATCTTATGTTCCTATGAAAGACATGGGTGGTGGAGGTGGCTTAAAGTATGCTGCATCTACAATCGTGTTCTTGGGTAAGAGTAAAGATAAAGATGGTACAGAAGTTGTCGGAAATATTATTAGATGTACTACACAAAAATCTAGATTCACTAAAGAGAATTCTAAAGTAGAATGCAAACTTAACTTTGAGAAAGGACTTTCTCGTTATCATGGACTAACAGATCTTGCAGTTGAAGCAGGTATCTGGGATGCTGCTGGTGGTAGGATTACTGTTGATGGAAAAAAAGTTTTCGGTAAGCATATCGCCAACGATCCTGAAAAGTATTTTACTGAAGATGTTCTTAAACAAATAGATGCCTTTACAAAAACTAAATTTATGTATGGTGGATCTACATTAGAGGAAATAGATGAAAAAGAAGTTGAGCGAGATAATTCAGGGGAATAACCCCAAGGAATATCTACCTATTCATTCTGCTAATGATTATGTCTCGGAAGAGGATTATCTAAAAGCAAAAGAAGAATGGGAAACTAAAAATTATCATACTGACAAGTTGCGAGCAACTGCTCAGGAACAATTACCCCACGAAGTCTTAGAAGAAACCAACGAACAAGGGTTTATGAAACTTAAAATCACAGAGGGTATTTTACAGGATAAGATTGTTTCCTTTGGTAAAGTAGCATTTCAACCCACTGAGGATGAAACTATTAAACTTGATTACAATTATGAGATCGAGGGTCCAGATAAATATAGGACAGTACCAAAGGTTGAAGTTGAAAAAATACTTGGTGACTTTTTAATGGCTATGATAAAAGAACAAATGGCTGAGAAGCAAGTTCTTTTCAGAGGTGGCGAAGATGAAATGAAAGAAGCAATCAAAGCAGTTGAGCCAGAGACCTATACATATTCCAAACAAATGCAAGATGAGATTGAGCCGATACAGGACGATTCTTGACTTTTAACTTTTTTTCAGATAGAATATAAATTATGCGTATTGAAGAAACTATCTTAAATAATCTATTACATAATGACGAGTTCTCACGCAAGGTGATTCCATTCATCAAGCCTGAATACTTTGAAGAACGCAATGAAAGAATATTGTTTGAGGAATATACAAAATTATTCCTTACATATAATAATGTTCCTAATCCAGACATGATTGCCAACGAGGTCTTTAATCGTAAAGACTTATTTGAAAACGACCATAAATCTATTCAAGATAAAGTTTCAGAATTAAAAGAAAATAATCCAGTAAATGAAACTTGGTTATATGATAAGACTGAAGAATGGTGTAAGGAAAGAGCAGTATATAATACTGTTATGGATGCTATTAAGATTATTGATGGTAGAGATAAAGTACATACCAAAGATGCTATTCCTAAAATGATGCAGGATGCTTTGGGTGTTTGTTTTGATAATTCTGTTGGTCATGATTATCTAGAAGATGCTGACGACAGGTTTGAATTTTATCATAAAGTTGAAGAGAAGATTAAGTTTGATATTGATTTATTGAATACTATTACTAGAGGTGGCTTGAGTAAAAAAACTCTTAACATTGCTATGGCTGGTACAGGTGTTGGTAAATCTTTGTTTATGTGTCATCATGCTTCATCAGTTTTGGCTGAGGGTATGAATGTTCTTTATATTACTATGGAGATGGCTGAAGAAAAAATATCTGAAAGGATTGACGCAAACTTATTGAACTTGGGTATGGATGAAATTAAAGTTATTGACCATGGGATCTTCAGTAAAAGAATTAATAAAATTAAAGATACAAACAAAGGTAAATTAATTGTAAAAGAATATCCTACAGGGTCTGCTCATGCTGGTCACTTCAGAGCATTACTTGAAGAACTAAAAATGAAAAAAGGTTTCAAGCCAGATATTATATTCATTGACTATTTGAATATCTGTGCTTCACAAAGATTAAAGATGGGATCTAATGTAAATACATATTCTTACATTAAATCTATTGCCGAAGAACTTAGAGGACTGGCAGTTGAATATAATTGTCCTCTCGTATCAGCTACTCAAACGACAAGAGGTGGTTATAATAATACAGATGTTGGTCTTGAAGATACTTCGGAGTCTTTTGGTTTACCAGCAACTGCTGACTTAATGTTCGCAATTATTGCTAGTGAAGAACTAGACAATATGGGACAATGGATGATTAAGCAACTTAAGAATAGATATTCTGATCCAAACTATTATAAAAGATTCGTGGTCGGAGTTGATAAGAATAAGATGCGATTATATAATGTAGAGTCATCAGCACAAACTAATATAATGGACGCAGGGCAAGAAGAAAAAGATGTCGGAGCTGTTTTCGACAAAAGTGAAGCTGGTGAAAGAATGAATTTAGAAGGGTTCAAAGTATGACAAAAGTAATAACAGCACCAAAGAAATTTGATTGTGAAGACAAGCTAGGATTATTTGGGGACGAAAATGATTATGAATTATTGTGTGATTGGGATTGCGACTTTTATGCACCCACTCCTATGGGTGAAGAAAACTCTGAAGCCAATATTATATTTAAGTTTAGAAAAAATTGGTTTACACAAGAACAACAAGATGAAGCATATAATGGTTTGCGTGAAGCAGCAGGTGCCACTGAGAATCGTGGTCTCGCAGCAGGTAGTGAAAAAACAGTTGCTCTAGGAACTAGAGATTGGGTCACTAATTATCATAATGCTTTACTACAATATTTTATGTCACCATCAGCTACACTTGATGGCTCGGATCCTGTAGAAGCTATACGACAAGAATATAAAGGTAGAGAAAAGATTGCCGATGACAGTCGTGGTAAAGTCTGGTTGGCACAGAAAGTAGCTGAAGAAGATTTCGTATTTGAAAACTGGGTTGAGGAAGTAAGAGTATTGCCTAGAGATGAAATGATTACAGAAGCAACAAGAGTAAATGATAAATTAACATCTACAACTTCTTATGCTAATTCAGTTTTCTCAGGTATCGCAGGATTCTTTGATAGATATCCTCGTATTCCTTTTGGTCGTCCTACAACTTTCACTAGAGATAATCCTGAGAAGTTTAAACAAGGATTCCCTTTCTTACAACAATTATCTAAAGGATTTGAAGAACTATTGCCAGTCAGGTATGGTAAACAAATGGAAGCATGTGATAAACTAGATTCAAAGTTTATTATTCCTGGGACACCATTTACTACTGCTACTGTTAATAAAACTTTCAGAACAGCTTATCATCGAGACTTTGGTGATTTACATGAAGGATTCTCTAATCTTACAGTCGTATCAAATAATGGTAAATATTCTGGTGGGTATCTAATACTTCCTGAATATAAAGTTGCTATTAATATTCGTCCTGGAGATTTGTTATTAATTAATAATCATGAAGGAATACATGGTAATACACCAATGGTTATGGAAGATGAAAGTGCTGAACGAATATCTTTCGTATGTTATTTCAGAGAGAAGATGTTAGAACTAGGAAGCTGGGATTATGAACGAGCTCGTGAAGATTATGTTATTGCTCGTAGAACTAATAAAGAACATCCTCTACAAAGAAAACTTTGGAATGGTATTAGTCCTGGGATGTGGGATGAGAAAGAATGGTATGACTTTCTTGAAAGTAAACTAGGAAGTGATGTGGTTTCTCAATACCACCCTGACAGTCAATCTTCCTCTCTAGCAGATTTCTTTTAATGGATTATAGAATATTTAAAAACACATACATTCGTGAGATTGATGGCAAAGGTCTTAATGTAGATAAAGATATGGTAAATCAATGCCTGTCTAATTATTCAAACTTTGATAATCTTGATGGTGCCATAGTTATGGACTGGGGCATGAACATAGGTGCTTTCGGAAGAATGCTACTTGATACAAATATAAAACAATATATTGGTGTAGAATGTCATCCTGAAAATTTTGAAGTATGTGAAAAGAATCTAGGGCATGATGAAAGATTTTGTTTAATTAATGCTGCAGTCACTACTCAAGATATTCCTGAGATAACTTTATATCTAACAGGAAGTAAACAAGAATTTTGTTCAGGCACTACTAATCCAAAAAGTAATGCTGCGAAGAACATGAGAAAAAATCAAGTCAAAGTTCCAACAGTACAAGCAAAAAAATTATTTGATATTTACCAACCAACACATTTAAAGTGTGATGTTGAGGGTGAAGAATATCGTATCTTTGAACCAGATTGGTTTATTCCTGAAAGTATCAAACAGATGTCTTTAGAGTTCCACTGGTCAGATAGAATACTATCAGATTATGAAAGCAATCAACGAGCCAAATTTATTGAGCAAGGTTTCAAACCTTTACAAGAACAATTAAATTTAGTCCCAGGAGATAAGCAAGTAATGTTCTTAGGTGAAGAAGTTAAGTACAGAAACATATGGGGTATGGATACTCTATATAAACGATGAAATATTTACACCCAGATAATAAAGATAAAGAATATAAAGATTGGCGACTCCCTGAGAATAGAGAACAAGGATTCTTATTATGGTTAGATTGGCGACTAACTTATAACGATCTTGACCACTACATGCCAGCTAACACTTATCGTGATGCAACTGGCGATAAATCCCCTACACAAAAACCTATGACTGAGGAACAGAAACTCTGGTACTCTTTAATATTTGGTTGTACTTATCAAACAGAAATGGCTTGGGCAATATATTGGAACTTCCCAAATCTATTTGAAATTAATATAAAAGAATTAGAAGAATGGAATGTTGAGCATTTAGATAAACAAAGATATGCTCGTGATACAAAATATAATAAAGGTAGAATTGCTGAACAAGTAAAATCTATGCAAGAATTGATTATGCCTTATGGTTCTATTAAAGCATGGGTAGACAATCAATTAGTAGATGACCCAAGTCAATCTTTTTTTAATATGTATGAGGAAGCACAGAAGATACATAAATATGGTAGAATGACTACATGGTTATTTTGTCAAGCATTAAAAGAAACAGCTGAAGTACCTTTAGAGCCAGAAACAATGTTGGCTACTGACAAATCTAACTGGAGTGTTAGATCTGGTCTTTGTTATTTAAAAGGTTGGGATAATCTTATTGAAGCCAAAGGTGCAAAGCTATCAAGTAATGATATGGAAAATGTACATAATGAAGAAAAATATATTTATGCTAAAGCCAAAGATTCTATATCAGATAAAAATTCTAAAGTTCTTACAAATTTTCTTTTAGAATCTCATCTATGTCAATATAAGAAACTAATGCTTGGTGGCGATTATGGTGGACACTCTTCAGGTGACCATTATTCTAGAGGAACATTTTTAAAAGAACAATGGGAAGGCATAGTGAACTATGATGCTTTCTTTGAAGATGCTGTTGCTAAACATCATCCACTCGTACAGAAAAAAAGGGAAAGTCTTGCCCTAAGAGATTTATGTAAAAAGACTGGTCAGATGATTAATCTCCATGAAGATTATCCATTTATGCCAGATATGTATAAGGAAACTGGAATGGATCCTAATTGGTTCTACAACAAGGGTGCTTTTGAAAAAGAAGCAGTCAAATGTATTGATGCATATCAAGCAAAAATGGCAGGAGAAAAAGTTGGCTTGGAGGTTTACTTTTAAGAAATTCTAGTATAGAATTCTTATATATATTGAAAAGTGTGCTACTCTGATCCAGTCAAATATCACACTCTAATAAACTGATATAAAGGAGAAACAATATGTCAAAAATTAAGGTCGCCATCATTGGCACTGGTAATTGTGCAAAGTCATTAGTTGAAGGTGTACAATATTATATTCAAAATCCCCAAGATAAAATAGGTTTAATGTATCCAGATATTGGAGGATACACTGTAAATGATATCGAATTCGTTTGTGGCTTCGATGTAGATCCTAGGAAAGTTGGGAAACCATTAGCACAAGCATTAAGAGCAGAACCAAACTGTGCTATGCATCATGTAGAAGAAATAGATTATACATGTGTATCACAAGACAGTATGGTTTATTCTAGTCCAGAACTAGATGGTGTTGCTTCACACATGCTTGACTATCCAGAAAATGTTTCATTTAGAACAGGAGCAGAAACTGCTTTATCTAAAGGACAGGTTGCTGCTAAATTAAAAAACCACAAGGTTGATGTAATTATAAATTATCTTCCTGTTGGTTCTGAAAAAGCAACAGAGTTCTATATAGATGCAGCAATACTTGCTGGTGTTCATTTCGTAAACTGTATTCCAACACTTATTGAAACTGAAAAAACAAAAGTCATAGAACAAAAGTTTATTGACTCTAATCTTACTATTGTAGGATCTGATATGAGATCGGCATGGGGTGCTTCTAGATTATCTGAAGTATTACAGGGTGCGATGTTGGATTCAGGTTTACAAGTGACGCAACATATTCAAATGAATATGGCAGCAGGATCTACACAAGGTCAAGAAAATATTAGAACAGGAAGAACAGCAAATACTGACTTCTTGAATATGGCTTATAAAGAAAGATTAAAATCTAAACATATTTCTAAAGAGAATGTTTTAAAAGGTCAGAATGTAGTTAGAGATGAATCTACTGCAGGAATGACTTTATATGCTGGTCCAAGTTTAACAGTATTCCAAAAACCTGGAGGAACATATGTTGGCTCTGATAATAAGATTGCCAACTTAGATATAGTTGCTTATGGTTTTGGTGGTGCTAGATATGAAATGTCAGCAAGGATGTCAGTACAAGATTCGCCAAACTCAGGAGGTGTAGTTGTATCAGCTATTCGTTTCTGTAAGGTTGCTTCTGAAATGAATATAGTTGGTTTCTTAAGAGGTCCAAGTGCTTGGACGCAAAAGACTCCACCTGTACAATTAAAAACAGAAGATGCTAAGTTTGAATGTGATGCTTTATCTAGAAGAGAACTTACTAAGATGACTGAACCACAATTAACTGTAAACAATCCTATTGCTAAAAATTTAATATACACCTATCAAAAAGGTGAAACTGATTATGAGTAGCATGCATCCTTTTAAAATTAATACTTTTGATATTGATGGTGTTATCTATATGGGTAAGCACGATGGTGTTTATCCAGGAAAAAGTGATGTCATTATTACAGGTAGATCTATAGATGAGTGGGATGAAACTTCTGCTATGCTATCTGCAAAAGGTATTAAGAATGAAGTCTTTATGAATCCAGCAAGGTTTGAAAATAAAACTAGAAAAGGTTCTGGTATCCATAAAGGCAATGTTATAAAGATGTTAAGAGTTCAAAGAGAGATAGAAATAGGAATACATTTTGATGACGATCCTATACAAATAAAAGAGATCGAAAGAATAAATCCTGATATCACATGTGTACTATTACAGCATGAATTAGTAGATAAAGAAAATTGTAGACATAAAGATTTCTTTGACTCTGGAGGAGAATAATGATTATAGCGATTGGTGGAGAACCAGCAACAGGTAAATCAACATTGATGAAACAATGGATGAAACCATATAAATGGGAAGATGTAAAACTTACAGATCTATTATATGGTATGTGGTGTAAAGACATTAATACTATTGTTCTCGGAAAAGATTATTTCAATGAAGCACACATGTTCTGTGGCACTGATAGATTGTCAATGGCAGTACAGCCAAAGGCAATAGAATGGTTTAAAGATTCTTATGCTCCATCGGGAGTGAATATCGTATTTGAGGGAGATCGACTGTTTTCAGGCTCATTTCTTACAGAAATGCTTACTCAGGGACACGATATGAGCATAATTTACATGAAGGCAGACCCAAGTACCCTAGATGAAAGACATGTCTCCAGAGCAGACAATCAGGACGAGAAGTTCCTGAAATCGAGGAGAACCAAGATAAATAACATATTATCTAACTTTGACATCATGCCTTATATAGAGGAGTTTAATAATAACAATTCAGAGGATCAATTAGTCCTAATAAATCATATCTTGGAAAAACTAAATATAGCAGATGGCAAAAAACAATTGGTACAGAGATAAAGCAATAATCAATGTCAGAGGTGGCGATAGGGACACGAGGAAACTTGTGAGATCCATTGCACACTGGGTATCAAGAAAAACCATGGATGTTCGACTCCGAACATCTGTCACAATAAACATCTATATTCAAAAGAACTTATACATTAAAGAAAAAGTCCAGGGATTATCTTGGATTGATGATGACTTATATCGTCCAAAAAAATTTAAGATACAAGTAGAGGAACAGTCTAAGTTAAGACATATGCTAGAAACTATTGCTCATGAAATGTGTCATATTAAACAATGGGCATCTGGTGATATGTATGAGTATTCTGATGGATTTAGAACTCGTTATAAGAAGAAAGCATATAATACTAAGAAGATGGACTATTGGGATTCCCCATGGGAAGTTGAAGCACATGGTAAAGAAGTAGGATACTTTGTGAGATGGGCAGAAGAAGAAGGATATAATAAAGAGCCATGGGCAAGAATAGACTTCTTAAAGCCTGAATATGCTAAGAAAATAGCGAAACACATCAAAGCAAAAAAAGCAAAATAGTTCTTTACTTTTGATTTAAAATAATATAGAATCAATATATTAATTAATTAAGAGAGGTAAATTGTATGAAAAATCGTTGGGAAAATCCTGTGTGGCTTGATCTTGTTGCTGAGTTTAAAGCTATTAAAAGTGTAAAAAGTAAAATCGCTTGGCTTGAAACTAATCGTAAATATCTTGAAACTGAATGGGGTTCTAAAGTTGATAACCTAATAAAAGGTTGGTCTAAAAAGCTATAATAAATAGTGTTATGGAACTACAGAGAGAACTAGAAAATCAGAGTTTTGCGATTGGCTCAAAGTTTGAGTACAAGGGCACTCAGCTCATCATAAGAAATAAAGATAGAACTACTCTACAAGAAAAGCTAGAGACATATCTTGTATCTAAAAAAATAAAATATACTGTAAGAAAAAAGACAACTGAACTTGATGTCATGGTTCCTGCTGAAAAAAAGGGACAGGAAGATAAAAAGCAAACAGTAATATTTAAACCTATGGCTGCAAAAGGTGTAGGTGGTTTAAAATTTGAAGCTGCATTTATTCGTGATATGGATAATTGGTTTAAAGGTGCTGAGTATAATGAACTAGAACATGGTGATACTATCGAAGGATTAGTAAAATTATTAAAACTCCCACAAAATTCTAGATGGAAATGTAAACCAGTTGGTGCTGCAAATACTAGACGACCTCCTTTATTTACAGCAACAAAATGTACTGTAAAAAATAATGGCAAAGGTAATGTATCTGATGTAAATATATTGAATGCCACAGGTGCTGTGGCTCATTATTGTTCTTTAAAATTTTCTAAGTCATTTTATATTTACAATGCTACTGTAATAGATTTGTTTAAATCGCCAAGTGAAAAAACTCGTGCTATGATTAATAACTTTTTTGGTTTTGATGGCGATAAAATGGCAGAAGCATTTGGTGAAGAGTTTGCTGCAAAAACTAATAAGACAAAAAACTTTTCTCTGATAGGTAATAGATTTGCTGATATTATTAAACAAGCACTTGGTCCTGACATTGTACTCGTATCTAAAATTAAAGAAGGTGTAAACCACTTATCAAACATAAAAGGATTGGGGCATAGAGTCAGTATTAGTGGTATTACCAAAGACAGTTATGGGTATGCTGCAAAAGGTGTTCGTAAATATAATTTTATAAACATGCAGGGAAAGATAAATGGACATTCCTATACAGTACAGTTTCAGTTTAGAGGAACAACTGCCATAGATACAGGTCCAAGATATCTTAGAGTACTTTTAAAAGCAGATCCTTCTGGAGACGAAGATCCTGAAAAAAATCGAGTAATTAAATTATAAGTCCTTGTTTTTTAATAACAAAAAAGTATAAAAAAAGTGAAATAATCCTTTACTTTTGCTTCAAAATATAGTAAGATAGTATTATAAATTGATAAAAAGTGAGGTAAATATGACTATGACAATTTTAAAAATGACTGAGGAAAAAGGTTCTTATCAAAGAACTATGAATTCTCTTGAGAACCAATTAGTTGGTGTTGATGAAATCAGAATCGCTGGTAGAGATTATAAAAGACAATCTGAGTTTTTTAATCACCAGTGGTCGACTACTTCAAACTCTGTAGAGTTTGCTCTTAACTCGTCAGGGTTTTATGTCGACGAAATGAATATCGTTAGATGGAATTCTAATGACCAAGAGCCATTCGGTGATATGCTTCTTGACTTACATGAAGCTGGTCATATTACTTTAGACCAAGTTGAGCAAACTTGTAATTCTAAAGAAATTAAAACTGAACAGTTCTGGAAAGAACAGTTCTCTTCTGAACTAACTTATGCGGAGGGTGAATAATGTCACATCCAGGAAACGATATAGTAATTGACCAAGTCAGCGACCAAGTTGCTGACATGAGTCTTCAACAAGTTGTGAAAGAACTTATATCTAGAAAGATCGTTCTTCACTATTCAGAAAAACCAAGAGATGTTCTTATGGATTTAATCTATGAAGAAAGAATGTCTCAAGAGTGGGTGCAATACTAATGGAAGAAATTTTATATATGAAAATGAGTAATGGTGAATTTATCGCTGGTACAAATTTGCAAATTGGTAAGTATTCTGTGGCACATGAACCAGCACTTGAATGTGTAGAAGAATATGATTTTAAATTCCTAGGGAACAAAAAATAAATGGTAAAAAGTTTTAAGACAATGCTAACTGAACAAAAGAATGTTCACATGGAGCATATTGAAGATCTTATTTTTGATGAGGGAGTTGCTGGTACTCGTCGTGCTATAAACTTTATGCAAGGTATGCGTGACTTGTTAGCAGGTAAATCTGTAGGAAAAGTAAATGCTACTGTTAAATGGGATGGTGCTCCAGCAATCTTTGCTGGTACAGATCCTAGAAATGGCAAAAAGTTTGTTGCGAAAAAAGGTATCTTCAATAAAGATCCTAAAGTTTATTATACACCTGCCGATGTTAAGAAAGATACATCTGGGGACTTACAAGCAAAGCTATTAATTTGCTTGAGATATTTACCCAAGATTCTACCAGATCGTGGTATCTTTCAAGGAGACTTAATGTGGGCAGGTCGTAATGATTTAAAACTAAAAGATATAGATGGTCAGTCTATGGTGACATTTCAACCTAATACTATTGTCTATGCTGTTCCTGCTATATCTCCATTGTCAAATGATATTCGTCGTGCTCACATGGGTATTGTCTGGCATACTGAATATACTGGAAATACATTCGATACTCTTAGAGCATCGTTTGGTAAAAACATTGCTAAGAAAATGAAACAGCCTGGGATTTTAGGTGGCGATGTTTGGTTTGACGATGCTACTTATAAAGATGTCTCAGGTCAAGGTGTAATGACTGCAGGAGAAACTGCTAATTTTACTAAGCAACTTGCAGATATCGGAAGACAGTTTAGAAAGATAGATGCTAAAGTTGTAAATGGTATTCAAGCTAATAAAGACCTGCTCATTAATATCAAGGCATTTAATAATACTAAGATAAAAGCAGGAAAAAGAATTACCAACCCAAACCAGCATGTGACACAACTGTTTCATCATATTGCTAATAAGTACAAGAAAGAAATAGATAGCAAGAAAACAGAAGCTGGTAAGAAGACTTGGAAAGAAAAGAAGAATAATGTATTAGCATTCTTCATAAATGATAAACAAAAAATCGTTGAGATATTTACTTTGATGAATTTAATGGTGGATGCGAAGCAAACACTAATCAACAAGATGAACCAAATAGGATCTATGAAGACTTTTGTCAGAACTCGCAATGGGTTTAAAGTGACTGGAGTTGAAGGATTTGTGGCTATTGACAAGATGTCAGGCAAAGCTGTAAAATTAGTAGATAGACTAGAGTTCTCTCGTTTGAATTTTTCTCCAGAAATTCTCAAGGGTTGGAATAAGTAAGATACTAAATATAGGTATTGCGAGCAAAATGCTCTTTATTAATCGATGGGAAAACATAAATGAAAGACTTTAAAACACTTCTAAATGAAGTGCCTAGCAAAAAAATAGTTATCGGATTTGGGAGATTTAATCCTCCAACAACAGGTCACGAATTGCTTATCAATAAAGTCACTCAATATGCACGATCTAAAGGCAGTCCTGCCAAAATATATGTCACAGCTACTGAAGACAAAAAGAAAAATCCATTAAAACAAGAACGCAAGATCTATTACATGAAGAGAATGTTCGGTGTGAATGCTCCTTTCGTGCCAACGAAGTCGCCTAACCAAAGAACAATAATAGAAGTTGCCAAGCATCTTAATACTAAAGACAAGATTACAGAACTAACATTAATCGCTGGTAGCGATAGAATTGCTGAGTATAAGAGATTGCTTAACCAATATAATGGTAAAGATTACAACTTTGACAAGATAACAGTTTTATCATCAGGTCGTAGAGATCCTGATTCTGATATGGCTGAGGGAATGTCAGCAACTAAAATGAGAACTGCTGCTAGTTCTGGTAAATTTACTGACTTTAAAAAGGGTGTTCCTAGACGAATGACTATTGCTGACAGCAAAAGGTTATTTAATGAAGTCAGAAAAGGTATGGGTCTTCCACCTATTAGAGAAGAAATAGTATTACCAACTTCTCAATTAAGAGAAGATTACATAGCAGAAAAAATATTCAACATTGGTTCAGTCGTAGAAGATGACAAAGGTGTCTACGAAGTTATGGATCGTGGAGCAAATTATATTAGTGTATCTGACGAAGATGGCAATGTATCTAAAAAATGGCTACACGAAGTTCGTCAGATATCTGCAAAAAATATTGTAAACGATTATCACTATGAAGATGAATTAGTTTATAAAGGGTACACAACTGAACACTTACATAATTATTACGAAATTAAAGATAAATTTTTAGAACTATTTGAATCTAATAAAGATCCAGTTGCTACTCTAACATGTTTAAAATTAATCGACCAATCTTGTAAGATTTTAGAAGATGCAGCTGAAAGAGGATTCGCATTAGTAGAAGAAGCTGGAGCTGATTCTATCATAAAAATGAAGTTTACAGATAGTCTAAATAGTATTGGTGAGTTGGAAAAACACGATTATCTAGATAAGATAAATGCTGATTTGGCTGACTTACTATCTAAGGAACCAAATATGAGAAAAGAATTAGAAGAACAAAAGAATCTTAAAATAGATCCACAAAATAAATTTAGATTTACTTCTGCTGACAGAATTAAAGTTGCTAGAATTATTGCTGGTTCTATGGGTATTGATAATCCTGAGAAGATGTCAAACCCAACACAACTTATAAACTTTGGTCTTAGAAAATTAAGAACAAAAAGAGTCACTCCTGAGTTTGCTGAAATTGTAAGCAAAATGCTACAGACTGCTAAGACTGCAGGAATAGATTATGACAGACAATATTTACCAGCTATTATGAGACAAGGAAAGTTTGCTGTAGAAAGTAAATCCTTCAAGCAGTTTGTAAATGAAGTTTCTGGTTCTGGTGTAGATCCTATCGTATTACAATTAAGAAAAAATATTAATCTAAAAGGCAATTACACTTTTGAGTTTAGAGATGGCTCTAAAGGTAAGATGTCTCCAGGAGCATCTGAAGGAATCTTAAACAAATACAATTCACTTCGTAGACCTGCTCAAAAATTAAATGTATCTAATCCTATGGGTAAATCAATGAACTCTTTAAAAGATACATTGAAGAACTGGGACGCAGTTGCTAATAAAGAAGATAAGAAAAAGAAATCAGGTAGAGATGAGCCACTTCGTGGATTAAAAAATCCTATGGATGAAGCTGACCAATATTATAAAGGTGTTTCTAATAAAGATAAGAAAGCAAGAAAAGCTGAGTTTGAAAGAGATGCTAAAAAATCTGATGACGATCCTACAGGATACGATCCTGCTGCAGGAGATTTAGATAAAGATGGCGACTTCAAGAAAACTAAAAAATCTAAACATACTAAGAAATATGAAAAGATGTATGGTAAGAAAGATGAAGAATTAAATAAAGACGACTTGCCTACAGTAAAAAAATTAATTAAAAAACTAAAAGGTGCCAGCAAAGCACATGGTGGTCAAGCTAAAGAATTAGAGAAAGCTGTAAGCGAAGACATGCAATCGGAAGCATGGTTAAAAACTGTAGACGATCTAGAAAAGTTTTGGAATCAAACTGAAGATGTATCAGCTACCAAAGAAAGAATTAAAAAAGAAAAAGAAGCAGATAAAATGAAGCATGATAAAATGATGGATCGTGCTAGAACTCAAGATGCTCGAAAGAAAAATATAGAAACCAAACCTGGAGTGAAGAAAGAAGAATATTATAATGTTGTTTATAAAGGCAAAGACGGAAAGCCAGAGTCAGGTAAAGAAAAAAGATTTGGAGATAAAGAGTCTGCTAAGAAGTATGCTAAAAAAGGAAACGAGATAGACAAGGTTGGTGGAAAGTACCATGTATTTAAAGTAGATGAAGAGTCTGAAGGCAAAGATGGTATCATGGGTGTTGGTGCTGATGTCACTCGTAAAGTAAGACAAGGATTAAGAACTGAACTTATGATGCGTATGACTAAAGCAAAAAACAAAATGTCTAAATGCGAAAAAGGTTCAAAAGAGTTTGAAGAACTTTATGCTGAATATAAAAAGTGTAAAGAAAAAATGAGAAATCTTCCAGGAAAAGAAGGTGCTAATGAAGAAAAGATTTGGGAAGTAAAAAGACCAAGTGTAGATGAGATAGATACTAATAGCAATTATAATCTAGCCAAGTCTATTATGTCTTATCAAGATTATAAAAAGATGTTAAAACTCGCTGGTGGTATTGAGAAGCGAGATGAAACTGGTAAGATGATTGAAAAAAAGAAAGCTACTTCTGACGAAGAAAGATTTAAACAAGTAGATGAAGAATATCTAGATGAAAATCTAAAAAAGGCTGTAGCAAATAAAGCTGAAAAATCTGGTATTCCTGCAGGTATATTAATGTCAGTTGCTAAAAGAGGTATGGCTGCATATAAAACTGGGCATCGTCCAGGAGCAACTCAAATTCAATGGGCACTTGCTAGAGTAAATTCTTTTATCGGTAAAGGTAAAGGCACTTGGGGTGGTAGAGATAAAGATCTTGCTGCCAAAGCAAGAGAAAGAAAAGAATCACTTGATGAAGCTCTTCCCTTCCAACATTTGCTGGACAAAAGAGCTAAAATGAGAGCACATGGCGAAAATCTGGTCGGCATTAATAAGCTAATCAAAAGAGCCAGACAAGAGTATATGAAGCACTCGATGAAAGAAGAAAAAGCTGAGGATGCAGTAAACGATATTGCTAAAGGTACTGAGCAGGAAATGACTCCTGAAAAAGAAGATAAACCAAAAGCTGATAAAATTAAAAAGAAATCAGGAACACCAAAGTCTGACGATCCTTATGACTTAGAAATATTCATAGCAGATCCTAAAGCTGACGCAATGCTAGATGACTTAGATGATAAAGAAATAGACAAAGTTGTAGGTATGTTCGATCCTGAACAAGATCCTATGACTGGTAAGTTAGATATATTTGACCTTTATGATGATGAAGAACTAGCCATAGAAATAGAAGGCGAAGATGAAGAAGTTGAAATGGAAGATTTCGAATGGATGGGCGATGATGTAGAACAACAATTAAATGAAGTATTATCTAGAACTGAAAGAATTAAAAATAGAGTAAGAGTACGAAGAACAAAGGCAAGGAGAGCAAGAGCTGTTAAGATTGCACTTCGTCGACACTCATCTCAGCAAGTAATAAATAGTAGAGCGAGACGACTAGCAGTTAAGCTATTAAAAAGAAGATTCTTTAAGAAAGCACCTAACCAATTATCAGTTGGTGAAAGAGAAAGAGCTGAAGCAAGAATTGCTAAGATGCGTCATGTAGTAAAAAGGATTGCTCTAAAATTAGCACCTAAAGTAAGACAGATGGAAAAGAAAAGACTACACAGTAGAAAATCTGGTGGTGCTAAATTCAAAACTGTTTTAAGAGGTGGAAGAATTAATACTAACAAACAAAAAGGTCGTTCAACCAGAGGGAATACAGTAGGGCAAAGAGCTCGAGGTGGTAAAGGTTATGGTGGTGCCACTGGTAAGAAATATGGTGGGGTGAAAAAAAGATGAAAACTTTTAAAGAACATAGAGAAGAATCTATAGATGCAGTTTGCGAAGCTATGGAACTTCCAGTAATAAGCGAAGCAGAATATCAAGGCAAAACTGTGACACTTAACGATCCTATTCGTACATCAGAAAATAAGAATAAAAAATTTAAAGTGTATGTAAAAGGTCCAAAAGGTAATGTGGTCGTGGTTCGCTTTGGAGATCCCAACCTAAGTATTAAAAGAGACGATCCTAAAAAAAGAAAGAGTTTCAGAGCAAGACATGGATGCGACAATCCAGGTCCGAAGTATAAAGCTAAATATTGGTCATGCTACCAATGGAGAGCAGGTAAAAAAGTCGACAACTAAAATTATTAATCAAGTGGAGATTATGAAATGAATGATAAAAATGGTCCAGTGGATATCCCAGAAACTGACGAACAATGGGATGAACTTATAAACGAATCAGATGTAGAACAACATCTGGCACAGCAACAAAAACTAGAGGAAGAAATGCAAGGTGGGTTGACCAAACCCACAACACCAAACCCTAGTGTAAATATCCATAGTACAGATCCTAATGCACCTCTTCCTGAGGGAGTACTCAAACGAGTTATGGGTATGGCTATTCCTACAAGGGAAAAGCAACTAGAGGATTATGAGAAGTACAAAGAAGCAACAGCAAAAACTACTGACCAAACTAAAGTCGCTTGGGCAATTGAACAGATTGGTGAATCCGATTTAGATGGTGCTCAAGAATGGCTAACAGAAAACAAACAGGAAATAGATGAATCTAAAAGATTAACTATTACTGAAGGACAAGCTGTTCAAGTGCACTATGTTAAATTCTTATCAGAAGAAGCATTTGAAAAGAAAATTATTGAAGGTCTAGCTGAGATTAAACAGTTAGAGGTATCTGAGATAATGGATGCTGGTGGTATGGATGCACACCTAGTAAGAGATTTAGATATAGATTCGCTAGATGCTATTGAACTTATAATGGATGCAGAAGATATGCTTGGTGCTCAAATAGAAAATACTGAGATAATGTGGGTCAAAACCCTTAGAGATATCTTTGAAGTTATTAAGTATAAGATCGAAAATGACAATATGCCATATCCGATCCCTGACTTTGATGAAGAAGATATCATATTCAGACCAACTACAACCACAGTAGATGGTAAAGAGATACATCAGGGCAACTCTGCTTATAAACAATTCATGGCAGGGACTGATGAAAAGCATCGTATGGAAACTGATATAGATAAATTCTTGGAAGAAGAAGAGGAAAGAGAGAAAAAAATGCGTGAATTACTAGACGATGACGATGATGATTTGTCTATTGGTCATGGGAAAGAAGATAAATAATGGATTATCTCTCACTATATGAGACAGAAAGAAGTAAAGTAATGGAATTAGAAGCTAAAATTCGAGAACTTGAAAGTAAAATAGAACTAAATAATAGTAAATTCAACAATGAAGGAGAACGAAATGATTAATGAAGATGAGAAAGTGGCTGTAGAAAATGAAACTCCAGAAGCTACTCAGGAAACTGAAGCACCTGTAGAACAAGAAGCACCTGCGGAAACTCCTGCTGAAGAGCCAAAAGCTGAGGAAACTCCAGCTGAGGAAAAACCAGCAGAGCCAGAAGCAGAAGAAAAGCCGATGAGTAATCTACAAAAAGCAGCAGTTGCCAAGTTAGACGAACTTATCAAATAAAGGGGAACACCATGTCAGAGGTATTAAGTTATCAACAATTTCAAGAAGCATTGGATTCAGTGAATTCAAAAGCTGTGAAAAAGAAGTTTAAAGATCGTAAAGATAAAGACATCGATAATGATGGCGATGTTGATTCTTCTGACAAATTCCTACACAAAAGACGCAAAGCTATTTCTAAGGCTGTCAAAAACGAAGACATGATGAAACCTATGACCTCTGCTCAAAGAGCAAAGGAAATGCAAAAGAAAGCTGACAAAGTAAAAAGGGATGCGGAAGCAAAACTTAAGAAAGCAAAAGGCATAACTATGGGAGAAGGCAAGTATGCAAAATACTCAGACCTACTTCTAAAGAAGCAACGCATGAAAAAGATGGGTCAAAACACTATGGTGGTTGATAAAGAAATAGAAGCTGAAAAGAAAAAGATTCAATCTCAAGGAACAATGAAGATGAAGAAAGAATCTTTATATGCTAATATTCATAAGAAGCGAAAAGAGGGAAGACCTATGAGAAAAAAAGGTGAGAAAGGTGCTCCTTCAGAAAAAGACTTTGATAACGCAAAGAAAACTGCTAAAGAAGAAGTCGATCCTAGAGATCTAAGAGGAAGACCTAAAAAAGATTCACATCCCAATTCACCTTATGGTGTAAAACATCCTATGCATCCTGCGAATATAGCAAAACGCAAAGAGAAAGAAAAAAAGAAAGCACAAAGTGCTAACGAAGAAAGAGAAAACTGTCATTCAAAAGACCATGACTGTGCTACTGTCGTAGAACATATTGTATGGGGATTCGGAAAGCCAGTTTATGAAAGTCACGCAGTACCAACTGACGATGGCTTTGTTTCTTGGTATGATGTAGAATTCGAACATGGTGTTGAAAAAGAAGTACCAACTGAGGATTTAAAAATTTATACTACAGAAGACCATTCTAAGTATATGAAACCGAAATCTAAAAAATCAGTGAACAAAAGTGAAATGTACGCACAAAAGAAAAAAGACAAAAACAAAATGATTGATGAAGGAGAATACTCCGATGCAGAAATCGCTAAAGCTGTCGACATCGCTAAGAAGATGGCTGGACATAACTACACTGGTGCTACCAATGCAATTAATAAAATGAAAAAAGGATTAGCATCTGTAGGAAAAGTAAAATATGCTTTGAAAAAAGCAGCAGAAAGTTTTGAAACCTTTAATGGTTTATCTATATCAGAAGTCCAGGATCTTGTAAAAGATCTTACAGACTCTGCCCAAGACTACATTAAGCTGGTGGAAAGTGGAGACTTAGAGTCCGCTGACGAGCCAGATGTTGAAATAGCCAAAGGGATGCCATTATCATTTAAACAATTTAAATCTAAAATAGGAGACTAATATGGCTTTATGGGGAACTTCGGATTCACATGTGAACCGACCAAACTGGCTAGAAGTTGGGCAAATTAAAAAATTAAATGTAGGTACATTAGGAAGTGGATATGGTTCTGCTCCTTCTGTGGCTATTGCTGCACCTGCTTCTGGAACTCAAGCAACTGGAACTGCAGTATTATCTGGTTCTACTCTTGCTTCAATTACAATTACAGATCCAGGAGACGGATATGTAGCAGGTGATGCTGCTGGTGTGACAATTGCTGCACCAACAACTAACACTGTTGCTACTTCTGCTGTCACTACTGCAACTGATACCTTTACTACTGGAACGCATAACTTAAATACAGGTGATGCTGTTATATATGCTAATGGTGGTGGTACTGATGCTACTGGATTAACTGGTGGTACAACTTACTTCGCAATTAAAGTTGATGCAACTAATATTAAAGTTGCAACAAATAAAACACTTGCTGAAGCAGGAACTGCTATCACTATAACTGGCACAGGAAATAACGCACAATCTTTTTCAGGTGTACAAGCTGTAGCAACTGTGGTTAAATCTGCAAATAAATATGCTGCTGCTGACATTATGTTCGTTGACACTGACGAAGCTGCACTTGCTCAAAACAAAGCAAGAGGTATTACTGGTGCTGGTTGGTGGACAATTAAATCTGGCAAACAAGACTCAGATGGTAATACAAGATACCAAGCTGAATGTATAGTTGCTATGTCTCGTACTGCTGCTCAAGCAGGTGACGATGCTGCTGATGATGCTTCTGTATCAGATGCTGCTAACTCATTCGCTATCACAGTACAACCTGCTGCAATGACCACATCAAGTGGAGCAGCAACAATTACTCTAACTACTGGATCAGTCGTAGGTACGATTGGTGCACTCAACTACAAGTGGCAAAGACAAACAGCTACTGGAACTCGTTGGGTTGACATCGCTGCTGGTACTGATGGTGGAATCTACGCAGACTTCGCTACTGCTACATTAGCAGTATCTGGTGTGACTGATACTACTCACGATGGTAAGAAGTACAGAGTAAAAGTAAACAGTGCGAATGGTGCACCAGAGCAAGTCTCTAATGGTGTAGCAACACTTACATTTGGTACTTAATACCAATTAACATAAACCTAGAACTGTGGGAGGGTTGTAAAAAACCCTCCCAATTCTGCAATTAAAATAGGAGTAAAATTATGGCAGACCAAAAAATATCAGAACTAGTCGCAGCAACCTCTGCTGCAGGTGCCGACCTTTTAAATATCGTACAAGGTGGTTCCAACAAAAAACTAACAGTCGCAAATTTATTCGCTAATCTTGACACACCATTAATCATTAATGAGAGTGGTGGTGACCAAGATACTCGTATCGAAGGATTAAACGACAACAATCTATTATATGTAGATGCTTCTACAGATAGAGTAGGTGTAGGAGTAGCAACTCCATCACAAAAATTAGATGTAGCTGGAAATCTTGCTATATCTGGTGGTGCACTTTATTTAAGTCAAACTGCTCAATCTGCTACTGGTACTTCTACAGCTGACCTTACCAAACAAACTACTGAATATGCTTTATCCTCTGGATCAGATGCATCTTCTTTGGCTAATGGTACAGTCGGACAAGTAAAGATTTTCACAGTCGTAAGTGGTTCAGGGAGTTGTGTATTAACTCCTACAACTGCTAATGGCTTTACTACAGCAACATTTAACGCAGTTGGTGATACACTGACTCTTATGTATGTTGCTACAGTTGGTTGGTCAGTTATTGGCAACCATTCTGTTGTAGTAGCTTAAATTAACAAATATATATTATTACTAGGAGATAATTATGGCAGACTATGATGTAAATGCGAAACTTGATGGTTATAGAGAAGCAATCAAAAAGAAAGAGGAAGTTCTCGTACAATTAAATCAAGGTGTAGTAAATACACAAGCTGAAATTCATATGTTGACTGGAGCAATACAAGCACTAGAAGACATAGTAAAAGTTGAAGCTGAAGTTGAAACTAAGAAGAGCAATGACAAAAAAGCTGACAGAAAATAACTTTCTTCAGTTCGCTCTAAATAATTACGATAATCCTTCTTGTGCTACACTAGAAGAATTTGAAGACGATTTAAAAAAGTTTTTATATCTTAATAAATTACTACAAAGATATCAAAAGCACGGAGAGTTAAGAGAACGACTAATTTTAAATCATGTTATCGTAATATTTAATTTATGGGGTGACGAAGCAACAGATATGCTCTTTCATAAAGTGGATGAAGAACATTGGAGTGCCTTGATAGTTTTCTTAACTTATCTAGGCAGACTCCCTGAATATATTCCAGGCACGCATACTCGTGCTACAAGTTTAGAACACGATAATAAAATTGTGGAAATTTTAAGAGAAATATAAATGAGTAAGACAGTAGATAACATAATTGCATATAGAATTATTTCTATGCTCGTCAAACCTTTTAAGGATACAGATGCCTTTAAAGAGGGAATCATTGATGAGAAGGGAAAAGTTATTAAGAAAGCAAACAAGTTGACTACTACTAAAGAGAAGAACGCATATACATTTTTACATCGTCTTGTCTTTAAACTTAAACAATTTGTAGAGAAAGCTCCAGGAGGGAAAACTAGATTAGGATCCCTTGCTGCAGCATATTATTTAATTAGGGAAGCATATGAAGGACAAGAGTCTGTTCATATACTGGAAGATAAATATACTGATTTAATTGGAAAGAATCTTTCTTTACTAGAAGAAGAATTATTAGTAGAGGAAGTTATAGAACATTTATATTGGAATATGTTCCAACAAGAAGCAAAGTTGCCTGAGGATGTAGCTGCAAACTCAGTCTCAGGTGGGGGAGTGGATTTATCCCCAACAGTTAGAATGAAAAAAGGAAGAAAGTTCGCTACATTTAATGTTAGCGATGATGTTCTTAAAAAGTTTAGAACAGGAAAAAAGAAATATTCTAAATGGAAAGAATACTTGAATATGGAAGATGATGCTCAATCAGCAATATATTCCTATGCTCGTAAAAATCCAAAAGGAGTCATCATCTTACAAAATAAAGCTGGTGATACAAAAGCAATAAGATTTAATAGAAATGGTGGCGGAAGCTGGAGACATATCAAAAGACCTGTAGCAAGGTCAGTTGGTAAACAAACTATGATGAACCAGCCATCCGACATTATTGTTTCAACGACTGCATTATAATGTTTAGTTTGATTAGCATCCTAGGGTGGATACCCACTTCAGTTTATTTTGGTATTACAGCTGTTGGCTTGATAGGAATGATAGTAGTTGGTATTTTACCACTCGTTCCAAAAAGCTGGGGATTAATATTCGGATTGGTATTTGGTATAGGATCTTTCTTATTAGGTGCAGTTTGGACTAACAGTCACATCGTCGATGAACTAAATAAGTTGAAAGACGAAATACAACAAATAGAAGCTGAAGCTGAAAAAGTTTCTAGTGAAGTGGCTGAAAAGTTTGTAGATGAAACAAACAAAATTAAATCTAATGGAAATAAAATAAGTGAGAAAGTCAATGAACTACTTAGTGAAACTGATGATGCTCAGTGTAGCCTGCCTGACAATGTTAGCCTGCTCCACGACAGTGCCATTAAAAATGAAGTTCCCGACACCACCAGAAGTGTTGATGGAGGAGGGGAAGAAAATGGAGACGATCGAGGAGAGGAAAAACTCCGACTCTCAGAATTAACAACTATAACAGTCGAAAACTACACGACCTGTAATGAAGTGAGAATACAACTCAAGAATTTACAACGATGGGTAGATGAGATGCAAAGGGTACACAACTATGGCGAGTGAAGTCGAAATAGCAAAGAATCAAGTTGAGATTACAAATCTAAAAACTGACATTCAAAAGATTGACCAGAGTATAGAAAAGATAGGGGAAGCAACTTCTCAGATCTCTAAACTTCTGGCTGTACACGATAATAGATTGGACGATTCAGAACAAACTGATGCCGAGATTAAGAAGGAAGTAAAAGTCCTTCACCAAAGAATTACAGAGGGTGGTCAAGAGGTTATTAAAGCAATCCACGAAAGTGAAATTAGAATCAACGAGAGTGCTACAAAACAGCATAATCTGATGAATGATACGATTGCGGAGGTAGGTCTTAGAGTAAACAATTTAGAGCAATATAAATGGTATGTAATGGGCATTATTGCTACAATTGCAGGTGTTGCAGGAGTCTTCGGCTATTTGATGTAAGACTTTACTTTTAAGTTTTTTTTATATAATATTATATTTATGATTTATGTGGACGCTAAATTTACAGCTATGCTCTCACCTCGTGTGAGAAACTTCAAACAACAGAAGGATTATCTATGGAATTTTTCCTGTCCTCTCTGTGGCGATTCCAAAAAAGACAAATCAAAGGCTCGAGGATATATCTATCGTAAAGAGTCATCCCTATTCTATAAATGTCATAACTGTCAAGATGGTAGAAGTCTTGGCAATCTAATTAAAGAAGTCGATCCTCGCATGTATAGTGAGTACCAATTAGAAAAATTTGGTGCCACTAATAATAAACATGTAAATGATAAACCAGATTTAGAAATATTCAAGACAGCTACTATTGAGAAAGCATCTTTAAAACATGCCAACTTTGTAGCTTCACTTGATCCATCGCACCCAATAAAAAAGTTCTTGTTAAGACGACACATAAATCAAGATCTACACAAGCACTTTTATTGGGTGCCACACTTTAAACAATGGGTCAATGATAATATCGTTTATAAGTTTCATAAGATAGTATCTGATGAACCACGATTAGTAATACCTTTCTATGATGAGAATAAAGAATTAATTGCTTTACAAGGTAGAGCATTCGGAAATGAAACACCTAAGTATTATACACTGAAAGTAAAAGAAGAGAATCATAAAGTTTATGGTCTTGACCGAGTAGATAGAGATAGACATGTTTATGTAGTTGAGGGTCCAATAGATTCTTTATTTCTTGATAATGGTATAGCAGTTGCAGGTGCAAGTTTTGATGTACCACAAGTTGAACAGTTTAAAGATAATTGTACTATCGTATTTGATAACGAGCCAAGAAATCGTGAACTCGTAAAACAAATAGAATCTATAATTAAAAAAGGTTATAGAGTATGTTTATGGAGCGATAGTGTAAAAGAAAAAGATATTAATGATATGATTATGGCAGGCAAAACACCACTAACAATACATGCTCTCATGGAGGGAAGTAGTGTACAGGGTGCAGAAGCTGAAGCCAAATTTAATTTATGGAGAAAATGCTAATGAGCGATGTTCCTTTTGATAGAGCCGACTTACTAAAAGATTATGTTCATGATGTAGATATTACTGAAGAACTAGTAAGAAATTTTTGTACAATTATCCAAGATGATAATCCCTTACATTTTGGAGACGAGGAGGGTAATGTAATGCCAGGAGCATTAATGATATCCTTGCTATTTTCTAATCCTGTTCCAGGATTCTTTATAAGAAATTTTGAAATTAAATTCTTAGCACCAATACACTTTCCTACAAAGGTTAAGATATATCGTAAAGTATGGAAAGCTACAGATAGAAAAGCTGGTGAACTCGGAGAAGGTATTTTCGCCATAAAAGATTATGCCGATGGTATCATAAAAGCAAAGGGAGCAGGTCAAGTATTCAGACCGACCAAGAGATTAGTTGAAACTTTTGAAACAGGAGTAGACAGAAATTTTTTTAAATCAAGCGATCCAAACTTCAAACGACAGCATTGGGTCAACCCCACAGGAAAGGAGATTAAATGACAGACGATAAAGATAAAGCACCAGAACCAACAGTTGGTAATATAACTGACATAAATGAATTTGCTGCTAAAAAATATGACGAGATGAAATTAGAAGAGTTAAGAAAACAGCATGAGTTTGAACAGAACTTTATACTCTCCCCATTATGGGAAGCACTCACTAGTATTAAATCATCAAAGCAAGCAATTAATGCTGCAATGGGAATGTTAATAACAGCAAAAGATATATTGGTTTTAGAAGTTGGTAAAGAACAAGCTAAGACTATATTCCAAACTATGGATTATGATAAGATAGATCTAGTGACTATTGTAAAAAAACCAGAGGATGGTAGGATAGTTGAAGAGTATCAGCTTAGAGAAGAGGATATGGACCCCATGGAAGCCCCATTGGAGGAAGATAAGGTAGTTCCATTCAAAAAAGGAGATAATGATAATGGCGAAGAAGAAAGCACTGATTGAAGAGATATGGGACGAGCAGGAAGAGTTCGTCGAAGCAAAACCTAAAAGGATTGTTTCTAACTTCTATAATGGAGAATGGATAGATCGTATTTATGGTGGTGATGGTACAAAGGTTAGACTATCACAAGGCGAGTTCGGTCAAGAGTATCAAGGAAAGATAGAGAAAAAAAAGTTTCGCAGATATAGAACAGACTACAATGGCAAAGCTGTTGATGTTTATTATCAAAATTACTTTCATACAGCTGATGGAAGATGGTTTGACAATGGTGGATTTGAATGTAAAAAACCCCATCATACACCAAAACAAGATAATATTCAGGAAGATGAGGATTGATGGATATACCTGACATGCGTCTAAGAAAAATAGACGGAAAAAGTTTATGGACTTTTGACGATATCTTTAATTATGAAGAACGAGAAAGACTATATAGTTATTGCTTAAATCAAAAGTATTCGCTGTCTGGTTCAGATGTACAAAGACTTGAGACCAAAGGCGATTACAACCTATATTGTAATCTCTCCCCCACCGATGTGGACAATATGGGGATAGAGAAATTAAGTAATTATTCCCACATCAAACACCACTTAACTGACTATACAATAACACAAGCTAGGATTAATCTTAGTACAATCCAGGATAAGAATCGCTTTCATTGCGATACTGGAGCTGAGCATAATTTAACTATGCTATATTATCCCAACATGGAATGGGAAAAGTCTTGGGGTGGACAGACACTTTTTTCAAACCTAATGAACGATTCGCTCGAATGGGTATCGTTCTATATTCCTGGAAGGATAATATTATTCGATGGCACACTCCCCCACTCAATCAACCCCCCAACAATCCACAGCCCAACGCACAGATTTTCAGTCGTCATTCAATATGGAAAATAAAGTGGATACAAAATTAACAGCAGAGATACATGGTATTACGATAGACTATACCAGAGATACATTATTAGACAACGCAGGTAAAATAAGATTGAGAGAATCTTATATGAAAGATGATGAAACTTCCCCACAGGAAAGATTCGCTTTCGTATCAAAAACTTTTTCATCTAATCCTGAACACGCACAAAGATTATATGATTATTCTAGTCAGCATTGGCTATCTTATTCAACACCGATACTTTCATTTGGTAGATCTAAAAGAGGATTACCAATTAGTTGCTTCTTAAATTATATTGAAGATTCTTCTGAAGGACTGGTACAAAATTTATCTGAAACAAACTGGCTATCAATGTCAGGTGGTGGAGTGGGTATAGGATTTGGTATTCGTAGTGCTGATGATAAATCTACTGGTGTTATGCCACACTTAAAAATGTATGACGCATCGTCATTAGCATATCGTCAAGGAAGAACAAGACGAGGAAGTTATGCAGCATATCTAGATATTAACCATCCCGACATAAAAGAATTTATTGAAATGAGAAAGCCAACTGGCGATCCTAACATGAGAGCATTAAACATGCATCATGGTATTAATATCACAGATGACTTTATGCAGATTATTGAAAACTGTATGAAGAATGGAGACTGTGATGATAAGTGGGCATTAAAAGATCCACATAATGGTAAAGTAAAAGAGTATGTATCAGCCAGAGATTTATGGCAAACTATTTTAGAAACTCGTATGATGACAGGTGAGCCATACTTACACTTCATTGATACAAGCAATAATCATCTACCAGAGTTTCTAAAAGAAAAAGGATTGAAAATTCATCAGAGTAATTTGTGTTCGGAGATTATACTCCCAACGAATGAAGACCGAACAGCTGTATGTTGTTTATCATCATTGAATCTAGAATACTTTGATGAGTGGTCAAAAGATAAACAATTCCTAAGAGATGTAGCAGAGATGCTTGATAATGTATTACAATATTTTATTGATAATGCTAGAGATGAAATATCTCGTGCTAAGTTTTCTGCTCAACAAGAAAGATCGATTGGGATAGGTGCTTTGGGTTTCCATGCTTACTTACAGAAAAATGGAATACCTTATGAAAGTGCCATAGCTGGTAATAGAAATGAAAAAATATTTAAACATGTTAGGAAACAGTTGGATGATGCGAATCTTGCTTTGGGTGAAGAACGAGGTGAAGCACCTGATGCTGTTGGCACTGGCTTTCGTTTTAGTCATATGCTTGCCATTGCTCCTAATGCTAGTAGTAGCATCATTATGGGTAATACTAGTCCTAGCATCGAGCCTTTTCGAGCTAATGCTTATCGTCAGGATACACTTAGTGGATCACATACTAATAAAAATAAGTTCCTTCAAAAACTTATGGAGAAAAAACAAAAAGAACACAACTTAGATATTGACGCAGAATGGTCAAGTATCATAGCGAATGATGGTTCAGTACAACATTTAAAATGGATGACAGACATAGAAAAGGATGTATATAAAACATCTATGGAAATGAACCAACAATGGATTATCAATCACGCATCTGAAAGACAGAAGTATATTGACCAAGCACAATCAGTAAACTTATTCTTTAGACCTGATGCTGATATTAAATATCTACATGCTGCTCACTTCTTAGCATGGAAGACAGGTCTTAAAACTCTATATTATTGTAGAAGTGAAAAGATTGGTAAAGCCGATAAAATAAGTAAAAGAATACAACGAGAAATTATAAAAGAAATAGACATCTCAGCTATTGCCGATGGAGATGTTTGTTTAGCTTGTGAAGGATAAAACATGGCATTAAAACTACCAGAACATTTAAGTTATAGCAAAGAAGAAATAGAAAAACTAAGAACGCAAAAAATATTTCGTTATGGAGATGTTAAAAGATTTGACGATGAATTAGATTTTCTTATGGGATTCGTTCCTGACTTGGTAAAAGATTTCCTTACAGAGTATGAGGATATTCAAGCATGTTTAGAAAAAGGAACTACCTCTGCAATGGGAGCAATATATTCTCAACTTAAACGAAGCAAAGAGGGTTCGCCTGATAAAGCATTAAGAAATAAAGCAACCCTACAAGGCAACGAAGATATTAAGGAACTTGACATAGGTGATGATTCTTTTTTAAAAGGTCAAACAGATGAAGATGGAAAAATAACTACTGATGCTTGGCGAGTATTAGTTATGAAATATCATAATCCTAATATAGTTGGTAAAGGTCAAGACCAAGGTGTTCAAGAAAGAATGCTTAGACTAAGACAAGCACAAGATGGTTATAGAGCATCAGCATTTCCAACTATGATGAAGATTGCTAATCATTATAAAGATTTATGCCCTGTGTTAGAATATAGTATTTTACCAGCTCAAAGTATTATTGAAAGACATATAGGAATAGAAAATAAAAAGGGAGAGAATATAAGAATACATATTCCTTTAATTATTCCTGAAGGAGATTTATATTTAGAAGCTACTGGCGAGGAAGTTGATTGGCAACATCCATGGGGATTTAATAATCAACATATGCACAGTGCTCATAATAATTCAGATGAACATAGATTAATTATGTTGATTGATTTGAAAAGAACATTTGTTGGTATTCCACCAGCAAAACATTTTAAGGATATGACCATGGAAGAAATAGGTGATGTCCATTTTAAATATGCTAGGGATAATGAAAGATCTCAACCAAAGATATCTTCATCATTATCAAATAAATTTAGAGACCCAGAGGAGTACATATAATGCCAACAAAATTTAAGAAAGATGAAATAATAGTTAAGAGAACTCCTGATGGGAAACAATCTAAAACTAAAAAGAGACACTATATTCACACTATAAACAAAGATGAATTAATTAAAACTTTGAATAATACTTCAAGTGGTAAATTAAAACAAAAAATAAGAAACGAATTAACCAAAAGGGGAATCACTCTAGTAAGGAAAGCATCATGAGAAACTGGATACGAAATACTGCTTATGTCCTTATAGCATTAGTTGCTTTATCAGGTTGTGCCAGTTTAAAAGGATTAATTCCTTCAGGCTGGGACAGTAATGAAATGTTATGGATAGCAGAGATGCAGTATGACATTCGTAATATCGAATGTGAAGGAGATAACAAACTAGCGACAGTAGAAAAAGTTTGGAGAACAAAAGAAATTTTATGGTGGTATGCTCAAGCCAATAGACATGCAGATGTCGTTGAGTTGATACGACCATTTAGTGAAAGTATGGAAGGAATATATATGTCTGCTAAAGCAGATAAGTTAAGAAAACCATACTGCGTAAACAAGGTTATCATATTGACTATACAAGTTGATGAGATAGCAGAAGCACTAGCATCAAGGAGAAAGCGATGACACAAAGATTAATTATCATGGGTAAAAATAATTGCCCATATTGTGACTTAGCGAAAAGACATTTAGACGATAATAGTATTCCATATGATTACATCAAAATAGATGAAGACATGGATGCATATACTGAATTTAGAGAGTTTGGATTTCGCTCAGTTCCACAAATTATGATGAGAGAAGATGACGGAAAGCTAAAGCTGAAAGTCGAAGGTGGATGGGATGGATTAAAATCTACTCCTATTCAAAATTTACAATCAATGGTTGGAGGAGAATAAATGATAGACGCATTTAAAGAAATTCGTAATGACGAATGGGCAGCAAAGAAAATAGAACTCGCTGATAAATTTAGTAAGCAGTTAGAATCTGGTGAACTAAATGAGTGGGAATATAAAGATTTGATGCAAGACCTTACTCGTACTGATGAAATCATGGACAAAGCTAACGCAATGAAAATGAAAGCAGCAGTAGAAAAAGCTATTTCGATTGCTTTGAAATTTGTTTAAGTTTCAATTCAAAGACTCGGAAGAAGTAATTGACCATGCTTCTCGTGAAAGAATACTAGAGAAAGTATATTTTCATAAGAAGTATTGGAAACCCTTATCAGAATATTTCGATTCTAGTTTATTCATGCAACCTGGAATGGAACATATGTATCTATTCGGTGATGGATTGTATGTATTACAAGAAAATAATGAGATAGATGAGGAAGTACAGGAGATATTAGATACTGAATTTACAGAACTTATATATACTCCTGTTCTTAAAATTATCGAAGAGATGTTTGGCATCGGTGTCAAGGAAGTTTCATACTATAAAGACTTGCCTTTGCCAGGATTTCATATTTATCTAGGCAATGATATAGGACTGACTGAAAACAGACCTTATCATACTGACGATAATCTAAGATTTTTCAAACCTGATTTGCTAAGAGAGAATATATACTCTTTTGCAATACCAATCTCACTGCCAGAATGTGGGGCATGCTTAGATTGGTTGGGTGATTCTAGCGACTACTTTACACATAATTATGAACTCGGCAAAATGCATTTATGGCATGGGATGGTCAAGCACCGATTGGGAGCAAAGCCACCGAGCAAAGAAGATAGAATCACTTTACAAGGACATGTATATGTTGATTATAAAAATGGAACTTTAAAAGTTTATTTCTAGGAGGAAACTAATATGGACATAAATTTAGACGCACAACTCTTCAATGATATAAGTTGGGGAGATGGCATATCATACATTATACTAGGACTGGCAGTTTATATCGTTGTCAGAATTATAAACAAATATACAAGATAGGAAAAGCAATGGCAAAGAAGCAACTCAAACTAACTGATGAAAGAACATATTTTAAACCTTTTAATTATGCTTGGGCATATGATGCATGGCTAAAGCATGAGCAAAGTCATTGGTTGCATACAGAAGTACCAATGATTGAAGATGTTAAAGATTGGAAGACTAAGATTACTGCTGAGCAGAAATATTTCTTGACCAATATTTTTAGATTCTTTACTCAGGGAGATATTGATGTTGCTGGTGGTTATGTAAATAACTATCTGCCATATTTTCCACAACCTGAAATCAGAATGATGTTAAGTGGGTTTGCTGCAAGGGAAGCATTACATATTGCAGCATACTCACACTTGATTGAAACTTTAGGAATGCCTACAAATACATACCAAGAGTTTGCTGAGTATCAAGAAATGTCTGACAAGCATGAATACTTTATCAAGCTGTCAGAATCTAATGGCAATAAAAGATCTATTGCTACTAACATTGCTGCATTCTCAGCTTTCACTGAGGGCATGCAATTATTCTCATCTTTCATTATGCTTTTAAATTTCCCAAGGCATGGTCTAATGAAAGGCATGGGACAAATCGTGACTTGGTCAATCGTCGATGAAACTCTACACGCAGAAAATATGATTAAACTGTTTAGAACTTATATTGAAGAAAACCCAAGCATTTGGAATGATAAAACGAAAGGTGACATATATACTATCGCTACCAAGATGACTGAACTTGAAGACAAGTTTATTGATTTATCTTTTGCTATGGGTGACATGCCTGACTTAACAGCAGCAGATGTCAAACAATACATTAGATATATCTGCGATCGTAGATTAATTAGTCTAGGATTGAAAGGAATCTGGAAAGTTAAAACTAATCCTCTACCATGGGTTGAAGAAATGATTAATGCTCCAACACATGGAAACTTCTTTGAAAACAGAGTGACTGACTATGCCAAAGGTGCATTAGCAGGAGACTGGCAAGAAGTGTGGGGAGTAAGTGCGACTGGATAGTATAACTAAATATGAGTAATAATAAGAAATACAAATTTAAATGTAATTCATGCTCAGCAGAATACTCTATTTCATTTGAGCCAATAGAAGATAATATTTATGGGCAAGACATAATCTGTTGCCCATTCTGTGGCGATGATTGTGATAGACCTGAGGATGGACTTGAGGAAGAAGAAGATAATGAAGATATTGGTTGATGTAATTAGTCATGATAGAACTCCAAAAGATACAAAATTAAACTTACTCGAAGACTTAAAAGAGTATGATGTTGATGTTGTTGAAACTATCAAAGCATATGGGACTCCCCTTACATATCAAGGAAAGCAACAAAATTTAGATAGGGAAAGATTTATTATAAATCATACTGACAATGATTTTGTTATTCACATGCGTGGTGCTTCTAAAGTATCTAGAGACTTTTCTACAGTTATTGATTATGTTAATAATAATGAAGTAGATATATTATTTCAATCTGGTAGACGAGAACTTTATATCGACGATACCTTATATGAAAAGAATGACCAATTCTTAAGAGCAATTCTAGAGGAGTATTGTGAGCAAGGTAAAAATGTTGCTTACAAATATCCAGTTGAGTACATACAAAATATTATGTTATCTTGTGCACCTTTTATAAAACAATATGTTCCTTATACTAATGAGCAAGGTGCTCATAATGTTATCATAGGATATTCTAAAAAGTTTGCTAATGCTTTTTTATTCAACGAATTTATTAATCCTAATGAAGTATTAACTTGTCATGATGCCCTGATGACAGCTTCAAGGGAAAAACTAAAAGTCAAATATATAAAATCTAATGCAATATGGGCAGAAGATATTACTATGGAAGAAGCAGTAAATGCTGGCATATGGGAAAGCTATGACGACTCATGGAAATCTTATATGAAGAAAGCCATACCCAAATTTACCAAGAACATCCTTGGTAGAAAAATCGAGTTTATCAATTAAACTCTAATTCCAACCTCCAACATACCTAAATATACTTACATGACTTGGTTATTAGAAGACAATGTCTTCACTGATTATGAAGATTATTATGGTTTCATTTATGAGATCACCTGTAAAAAAACAGGTCGATCTTACATTGGTCGAAAATATTTTACAAAAGCGAAAACTCTACAGCCATTGAAAGGCAGAAAAAATAAAAGAAGAAGTAGAGTTGAAAGTGATTGGCAAAATTATTGGGGATCGTCAACAATCCTACACGAAGATATAATTAAAAAAGGCGAAAGTAATTTCGAGAGAAAGATACTTCGTCTTTGCAAGACTCGTGGAGAAGTAAATTACTGGGAAGTTAAGATAATGTTTGATAACAATGTGTTGAGTGCTAAACTTCCTAATGGTGACTACAAATATTACAACGAAAATATTATGATGAAATTTACAAGATCTAATATAGGAGGATAATATATGTGGAATCTTACTGATATAAAAGACTGGATAATCGACACCAAAGACACTATTATGTGGAAGTGGCACGACATGTCTAGAGCAAATAAAATAATGGCAATCGGCTTAACAGTTATTGCTATTTGGATTATTACAAAATTTGTATAATCAAAAACTGGTGGGGACTTCGGTCCCCATCAAAGGAGGACTATTATGTTCATGAAAATATTAATGTTGGGGACTGCCTTAACTATATCTGCCATTGCTGCATACTACTCAATTATTGGGTTAGCAACTATTTTTGCTGCAGCAGTTGTACCAGTTATAATTATGGGGTCTGCCATGGAAGTAGGAAAGCTGGTCACAGTCGTCTATCTACATAGATACTGGAATCAAGCACAGTTCTTCCTTAAATCATATTTAATGTTCGCTGTGTTTTTCTTAATGTTTATTACTAGTATGGGTATATTTGGCTTTTTAAGTAAAGCACATATTGAACAAACTGCTCTATCAGATGAGCAGATAGCACTTGCTGAAACTATTGACGATAAATTAATTCGTTCAGAAACTAAGATTGAAAGATGGGATGCTGAGATAAATAGGTTGCTACAACCTAACAGTGAAAGAGTTGATGTTCAAATAGGTAATGAGCAAGACACTTTAAATGGTTTATATGATAGGATAGCTGAAGAAAAAAAAGCAGCAAACGATGCGTATAATCAAAAACTAAAAACAATTAATGCAACTGTCACTGGCTTTGGTTCAGGTGCTGCTAAAAGAGAACAAGTAGATGCAGCAAATACTGAACTAAAAAAAGAACTTACTGCTATTGACAGAAAGTATAGTAAACAAATAAAAGAATTAGAAGAAGTAATTAAATCTTATCGTATTACTGCTGAATCTAAAACAGATGATATAGATGGTAAGATACTAATTCTAGAAACTAATATAGAAAAAGAGCAAGTAAATGCTGACGAACTAATAGAACAAAAAATGGTTTATGAAAAAGAGTTTCGTAAACTTGAAGCTGAGGTTGGTCCAGTAAAATACATTGCTGAATTAGTTTATGGTGAAGCTGATAAGTCAGTTCTTGAGGATGCTGTAAGATGGGTTATAATAATCTTATGTATTGTATTTGACCCATTAGCAGTAGCACTATTAATCGCTTGGAATGGCATGATTGAACAGCCAAAGCGAGGTGTACGATTACCTGAAAAAAAGTTAAAGCCGAGCGATGATGCTCGGTGGTACTGGCAAAAGATACAGAAAGATCTTGATAAAGTCAAAGAAGATAAAATAAAAAATCATATTGACAGTCTTCCTGAAAAAAGGGAAGATGCTCCAGGTCCTAGCATTGTATCTGCACCTAAAGCACCAATGGAAAAGCCTGAGGAAGTTGATCCAGACAACCAGCCATATAATCCAGAGTCCTTTGAAATAAGGTCTGATATTAAGGAGATGATCCGCAAGAAAGATTCGGAAAACCCTAAATAGTCATCTAATACTTTACTTTATTAAAGGTGGATTAAAAGATGGCAAACAAAGATTTTGACTTAGATGGCGACGGAATCACTACCAAAGAAGAGATAGAGTCAGCCAAATTACTCAAAGAAGCAGAGTCAGCAGAAGAAAAAGCTGATACCCAGAGACGAATGGCATGGATAGCAATGATATCTATGCTTGGCTTTACTGGATTTTTATTCCTCCCCTTTATGTCCGACGAACGAGTGTCAGCACTCGGAGATCTACTTGGTCTATTTTACATAGCACAAGCTGGTGTAGTTGGAGCATACATGGGAATGTCTGCATACATGAGTAGAAAATAACAAACGATAATTATGGATGATATATTTTTATTGATAGGCGAGTTGGGTCTGCCGATAGCAGGCTGTGTATTTCTTGGTGGCTTCATATATGTGATTTTAAAGTACATATTAAGCGATGTCACTGAGCAGGTATCTACTATGCATGGAATCATATCCATGCTCGATAATCGCATTAAAAATATGAATAATGATATGATTAAACTTGACATACTAATCTCTCATTCATTAGAATTAAAGCCAGACGAGGAACGCATCGCTAGAGCCGATGGGAAAGAAGATGCTCGTCGTGATTGATATTATTAATGAGTATGGCTTCCCAGTGGTTGCTGTTGTTGGTATGGGTTGGTTCATCTGGTTCATATACAGCTATATCACTGAAAAGATTGCTGCCAAATTAGATAATGCTAACAAAGTATTAATAGCATTAATAGATAGAATTCGTATGTTAGATAACGATATTATAAGACTAAAGTCTAAAATTAATACAGTAATAGAACTGAAAGAATTACACGCAAACAAGGAAGAAAAAAAAGATGAAAATACTAAATAAGAGTATGAGGATTCTAGTATTCTTCTTAATGTTTACACCATTAGCAATGGCAGATGCCCTTGTATTCGAATTCGGAAATCCTGCTTTTTCAGGAAATGGTTATAGCTCTCATGTATTGAGTGTTGAGCAATTGCAATACTCAAGGAAGCAAGATGTAAAGGCAGATGAAAAAAGTGCTGCAGCAGCATTAAAAAGAGAGCAAGAAAATACAACGATTGCTAAGTTTATAAAGAATGTAGAATCTAGAATATATGCCAACTTATCTAAACAATTAGTTGATAATATGTTTGGTACTGGTTGTGATACCTCTGACCCACTAAATGGTTGTCAGAATAGTGGTACAACAACGATTGATCCTGATGGAGATGGAACTGGTGCAGTAATAGCATGGATCCGAGACGAGACTGCTGGCACTATAACATTAACAGTGACAGCTGAAGACGGAACATTAACAAATCTTACAGTACCTATTGGCAATTTTCTATTTTAATTAAAGGAGTTGCCCAGTGCAAATTTTGTTTAAGAGTCTAGTCTTGTTGTCTATTCTGCTTATAGCAGGATGTGCAACTGTACCTAATAAGGTCAAAGAGTATGATGCTCTTGGTCCTTTTCAGCACCAGACTCCTACACATAAAATACTGGTAAATTTACCAGAGTTGGATCAGGAAGTAATAACGATTGCTGTTTATTCCTTTACTGATAAGACTGGGCAAAGAAAACCCAGCACAAAGTTTTCACAACTAAGTACAGCTGTATCACAAGGTCCAGAAGTTTGGGTGATACAAGCACTAAAAGAAGCTGGAGATGGTACTTGGTTTAAAGTTGTTGAACGAGGTGGATTAGATAACCTTGTTAAAGAAAGACAACTGATACGATCTACTAGAGAATCGTATGAAGGACAAGACGCAAATAAAAATAGTTTAAAGCCATTATTATTTGCTGGTCTAATATTAGAGGGTGGCATTGTCGCCTATGATACTAATATAGACACTGGAGGTTTTGGTGTTAGATACTTTGGCATCGGTGCTCATGAAGAGTATAGAGTTGACCAAGTGACTGTTTCGATGAGAATCGTAGCAGTACAAACTGGCGAAGTAATGCTGGCAGTATCTGCAACAAAAACAATTGCTTCCCATAAAGAGGGAGTAGATGCTTTTCGTTTCATCGATATGGGAACGAGAGCAGTAGAAGTTGAAAGTGGAGTTAGCTCAAACGAACCTGTAAATTATGCCATAAGATCTGCAGTAGAACACTGTATTATAGAAATAATAAAACAAGGAGAGGAAAACTCTCTATGGAAATTTAAGGAGACACAAGATGCAAAAAATACTGACATACATTAACATTATCTTTGTTATGTGTTTTATGTCATATTCTATGGCGAATGATATCTATGTCACACAATCTGGTGCGACACTTGATTTAGATATTACTCAAGATGGGCAAAACAACACAGTTGGTAATTCCACGACTGCTTCATCATCAGCTGGAGCAACCACTACTTTAAACATTGACCAAATAGGAAACTCAAATGTTATCACTTATGACATTGATGGTGCTTCTTATACTGGTGTGATTAACTTAGTAGGAAACTCAAACAATGTAGATTTAAACTGTGATAGCACTGGAGGAAACTCTTCTTGTGGAAGTGCAAATGCTGTAATTAATTTCACTGGTAGTTCAAACGATATAGATTTAGATATAGGTCAAACATCATCGGCAGCAAGTGCTGATGTTGATTTAGTTGGTCAATCAGGATCTGACTCGAATGTGGTAGCAGCAACTGTAGATGGCAACTCTGCTATCCTAACAATTACTGTAAATGGAGATACGAACAACTGGCTAATAGATATAGATGGTAATGGAGATATTAATGGACATACATTAATACATACCCATACTGGTGGTATCGCAGATGTTGATATAGTTCAATCTGGTATTAATGACCAAATGATTACTTTGACAACTTCAGGAGATAACCATGATATCGATATCTCTCAGACTGACTAATATACTTGACGAATCTGTTGGAACATATTTAACTGATATATTACATCAACCATCGATTATGTTGTTATTGTCATGGTCATTTTAAAATGAAGTTTGCCTTACCATTAACTATCTTGTTCATGCTTATACTATGCTCTCAAGAAGCAAAGGCAAGTATTGGTGAGGTGACACTTCATGAAGGAAATGGTAGTATAGAAAGAAAAAGTGATGGCGAATCTGTCACCACTGAAAAAGAAGTAGATGTATTCAGTTATGATACAGTTAAAACTGGTAATGGTAAAACTGCTATTGAGTTTATTGACGATACCAGAGTTGATGTCACAAGTCATAGTAAATTAGTAATTGATGAATTTGTTTACGATCCTAATACTAAGACAGGGAAGTTATCATTAAAAGCTAGTCTCGGAACAATAAGATATGCTTCTGGTCAGATAGCAAAAAACTCAGCAACAAATGTAAATATTACCACCCCAACAGCAACCATTGCTGTAAGGGGAACAGACTTTACTATGACTGTAGATGAGGTTGGATCTTCTACTATTATATTATTGCCTAGTTGTGATACAACAGGTGCTTGTTATGTTGGTGAGATAGCTGTAGAATCTGATGCTGGATTCGTAATTTTAAATCAAGCATTCCAGGCAACAGTAGTTGATACAATAGCAAGTCAACCTATGAAGCCAGTCATACTAAATTTAGATGAGGAGATGATTGGAAACTTATTAATAGTTGCCAAACCAAGAGAGATAGCTGAAGGACAAGAAAGAGAAAAAGCATATAACCAAGTAGCAAGTGCACTAGATATTGACTTCCTACAGTTTGATGATTTAGAAATAGATTACTTAGAGGAAGAAGAAGATACTTGGACTACTGGTTTAGATATAGATTTTTTAGAACAAAACTTTCTAGTAGATATTTTGGCTCAGATAAATAAAGAACTTGCCAAAGCTATGAGAAGCGAGTTTGATAAGAAAAAAGGAACTGGTGATATACAACTAGGAAAAGATCCTGTCACTGGCATTATAATTTTAGATGAAGATCCTGAATGGGTTTACTCTAGAGAGGGTGCAGGAAACTTTTTTGAATTAAGATTAGATAAAGAATATGGCTATGTTATTTCATTTACACAAAACGATTTTACAATTTACGATTATGAATTAGGGGGACAAGATAATGTCATTAATATCTTACAAAACCAATGATTGATTTTAAAGATTTTTCAAAACAAGGAATTAAAGTTATTCTAACAGCTTGGGTATTATTTGCTCTAAGTATATTTGGCTGTGAAAAAGCATGGGGTGGTACTCTTAATTATGAGGTGTTTGCTATTAGTCATCATGCACCTTATTTAGAAGCACCTTGTTTTAATTACAATTCATATCTCTCTACCTGTAATAATACTAATCCAGCTTATGTAGGTACATCACAAGGAACTGGTACTCTTGACAGTTTAAATTATAACTGGAATAGTGGAAACATAGTTATTAATAATAATAATTATGGATCACAACAGAGAATGGTAGTCATCACAGGATACTGGCAACATCCAGGAACAGCTGGTCAAACATCAACAGTATATTTTGCTGGTCGTAATGATGATGGTCTTATAGTAAATATTAAT
>TARA_B100001057_G_scaffold264305_1_pt1 | contig 45580 bp, 42 predicted proteins | sample TARA_B100001057 | Tara Oceans TARA_B100001057 (sample SAMEA2621839) | marine metagenome | biome: marine biome (ENVO:00000447); feature: surface water layer (ENVO:00002042); material: "saline water (ENVO:00002010), including plankton (ENVO:xxxxxxxx)" | depth 5 m | reverse complement strand
GATTTTCCACTTTCTTCAGCTAAAATTGGAAAAGATGAATTCTCACTTATGATACTTTTTATTAAACTTTCAGACTCAATATCAGCCTTTAATTTCGTGTCTTTTGAATTAGAATTTAATCTTTGATTATATTCAGATTTGTTATTTATTAACAAATCTCCAGATTGTCTTGCTGCTTCTTTGGCTAATTTTATTTCATTGCTTAAATTTTGCAATTCCATTTAGCCTTTGTAAGTAACTCTATAAATTACATTATATTTGTCATCTGATAAGAGCATAGAGCCATCCTTCATTATGTAAGGTGACACTGGTCTTCCCCATGCGGATTCATTTGATAACCATCCAGATATGAAATCTTCTTGATACAAATAATTACCATCATCATCAAGCTTCACAAAAACAACAGTATATCCAGATTTTTTAGTTCTGTTCCATGATCCATGAAGTGCAACAAAAATACTATTTTTGTATTTTTTTGGGAATATATCATTGTCATAAAATGCAATTCCTAAAGGAGCTACATGTGGTCCTAATTCAGCTATTGGATCAACAAAATCTTTTTTTACGGTAGGTATCAGATTCCCAAATTCTGGATCAATTACATTCTTTGCATGTTTGAAAGGATAACCATAAAAACTACCCTCTTGATTTACTACATTTAATTCACATGATGGTGAGTCATCTCCTAACCAGTCTCTTCCGTTATCAGAAAAATACAACTTCTTAGTTAAAGGATGCCAGTCAAATCCAACACTATTTCTTACTCCGTCCGCAACAGTTATTAGTTTTCCATCCTTATACTTATGTATTGCTGCAAACCTATTATCTTTAGTTTGTGGCTCTAGACAAATATTACATGGAACACCAACAGGAATGTAAAGATTGCCGTCTGGACCAAAATCAATGTATTTAAAACCATGCCAAGTTTCAGATGGTAAATCATTCATGAAGACTGTTTTTGTTGGTAATATCTCAGAACCTGAATTTAACCAATCATCAATGTTCTTAACAATCCAAATTGTGTCAATTTCAGCAAAATATAGATTTCCTTGATAAAAACTCACGCCTGTAGGATTCTGAAGCCCGTCGGCAATTAATATCTTTTTTTCAGCATATCCATCAAGATCTGAGTCTTGAAGAGCATAAATTTTATCTCCTTTTTTTGATCCCGCTATTACGTACCCTGAATCAGTTTCTGCAATTTGTCTAGGAGATTCAAGTTTGTCTGCGAAAATGCTTATTTCAAAACCATCAGGAATAACTAATCTTTCAAGATTAGAGGAATTTGATGATACCGAAAAAAATATTATCAAAACAGTTATAGCATTTTTTTTATTCATATTTAACCTCTTTAAACCCCTCAACATTTGTTTTAAGAATATCTCTAATTTGAATTACATCATTAGATAATGAAGCATTATATAAATCATCAAGAACTTTGGTCAAAACTTCTTTTGAAGGGTATTTTTCAACTGAACGAAAAATTTTATTATTTTCGGTTTCTAGCTTATCTCCAGAAATTAATAATTCTTCATATAACTTTTCACCAGGTCTAAGACCAATCTCTTGAATTTCTATCCCTTCTCCTTCGCCATCATGACTTATATTTCGTCCCGACAAATAAATAAGTTTTTCAGCCAGATCAAGAATTTTAACTTGATCTCCCATATCTAATATAAATACATCTCCACCATCGGCATACTCACCTGCTTGAATTACAAGACTGGAAGCTTCTGAAATAGTCATGAAATATCTTGTTACATTTTTATGCGTTATTGTTACTGGACCACCCTGAGCTATTTGTTTTCTAAATAATGGAATTACAGAACCAGATGAGTTTATTACATTCCCAAATCTAACAATACAATACTTTGTATTATTTTCCTCAGCATCTATTGATTGAACAACCATTTCTGCAAGCCTTTTTGAAGCACCCATGATATTTGTTGGCCTTACAGCCTTATCTGTTGATATAACTACAACTTTTTTTACTGCTGCCTCTGAAGCGACTTCACATAAAGCCTTTGTACCAAAGATATTATTTTTGAGGCCTTCAGATATATTTTCATAATATTCAACTATGGGGACATGTTTGTATGCAGCAGCATGATAGATATAATCAATTTGATGGCTAGTTATTATTTCTTTGAGTCTAGACTTATCTTTAACATCTCCTAAAACATAAATTACTTCTAGGTTTATATCTTCTGCCTTAATGATTGATTCAATTTCTTCTTGAATTAAATAAAGATTGATTTCAGATATTTCAAATAATACTATTTTTTTTGGATTACCAAGTATTGTTTGTCTTACAATCTCAGAGCCTATAGACCCTCCTGCACCAGTTATCATAAGATTTAAGCCATAAAAGGATATAGAGGAGTTTTTAACTGGATTTCTTGGCAAAATATCATCAATTGATAAGTCTTGCATTTCAACCATTTTTTTCTGATTAGCTACTATCTCATGTAAAGCTGGAATAGTTCTAACCGCAACCTTATATTTTTCTAAACTTGAAATTATTAATCTTCTCTCTGATACGCTTAAGCTCGGAATTGCAAGATATACTTCAAGCGAAGGATATAAGCTTGATAACTTTTTGAGATGTTTTTCTTTTCCATAAATTTTTATACTATTTATTTCTGCACCACTAAGCGCCTTTGAATTATCAAAAAATCCAACAATATGGATGTCAGAATTATGTTTAATGGATTGATAAAGTTCATTACCTGCAGAGCCTGCACCATAAATTAAAACAGGTTTACCAATATTATTTTTTTTTGCTGAATTTAATATTACTCTTGCTATATCTCTTGATATTTGTAAAAACGCATAGAAAACATATGACAAAAATATTGATTTGATTATAGTTGCAAACAAAAATTGATTTCTAACAATTTCATATTCTGCTGCATAAACTAAACCCCATGAAATACCAAATATGAAAGCTCCTTTGAATGATCTTGCTATTAAATCTCTCGATTCTGAATACCTTATTGATGATCTATAAAAGCCTGAATTTACAAAATAAATAAAAGTTAATACTGTTGGAATAATGAAGTTATATATATTCTGACCCACTAATCCAAAGATGCTTATTTGGAAATTTGAAGCTATTAAAGCTGTAAATGGAGGTCCAAAAATTAACCAAATAGCAAATGCAGTTACTAAATCAATACAAAATAGAATTATTAGCTTATGTCTTCTTGATAAGCTTCTTAATAAAGAAAGTATGGTATCCATTCAGCAATTTTACTTTAAAAAAAGCTTTGTATATATATTATTAATACTTGTAAACAAGATTATAATTATCATAAAAAATAAAGGATATATTTAATGTTTAACTTTTTTAAAAAAAACGCCACAAAAGATTTAAAAAAAGAAGTTCCTTCTTTTGAAATTGAGCTTACTGCAGCTGTCTTAGCATATGAAATTGCAAGATCTGATGGAAATATTAGCAAAGATGAATTACAAGTTTTAATGGATGAAATTGAAAAAATAGCAATTAAATCTGGAAAGGATAAATTAGAAATTTTTAAAATTGTTGAAACATACAGCTCTAGCAGCGTTTCTTTTCATGAATTTATTGAAGATATAAATAACAATTACTCAAAAGGTGAAAAATTGCTATTGATAAAGTTTCTTTGGAGAACGGCTTATGCTGACGGAAGACTTGATGTTGATGAAGAACGATTAGTCAGAAGAGTTGCAGACCTAATTAAAATTAAAGATATTGAGGTACTAAAACTAAAAGATGAAGAAAAAAACTAATATTCTATAAAACTAGCATTTTCAATTAAAAAATTCTCTGCATCAGATCTATTACATTTGCCCGGATAATGTTTTATATTTTCGTCATATAAATCATTACCAACAAAAGTTAGCATTTGTAACAAAATTACACATTTCTCTAGGGTATTTACTCTTTTATCTTCATAAAGCTCCTTTGCTAAAGATTTAAAAGTGTTTTGAGTAGACTGCATTTTTAAGTTACTTTTATTATCGAGGATGATATATGAAGAACCTAATTCACCGTTATTTACTATGGAATCCCACTCAACAAGATTTGTAGATTTACCCGGCTCTCCATTTTTTGCAAAATTTGTCCAAAATTTCATCATATTTCTTGAAGTAAATAATTTTGATCTGCCTGCTGGATAGATCAGATCAGAAAGAGGATATCCTCCGACTAGTTTTGCATTTCCCGCCAAAAGAGGAATTTCTGTAGCATGTGCTGCTCCAATGAGTTTCTTAAAATCAGCTACAACATATCTCCTATGATCATCCCAGTCATATCTATATGCATAAAGACTTTGATTTCCTGCATTGAACAAACTTTCTAATGGAATATCAACACCTCTAATTTTCCAAGCTGAGCTTCTATAATAGTTAAAGGCAGCAAAAGCATCCTCATCTTTAAGCTTCACTTTTGGAATATTTAATACAGACCCAACCGGAGAAAAATCTAACTCAACAAAGTACTCTGCAGTTGCTAACCATAACTTGACTTCATCTCTATTTGATCCTGCTATTGTTGGAACATTATTTACAAACTCTTTTCTTGAGAGAGCTGCTTTAAGACCAATCTTTGGGATAACTATTTCATCTGAAGTAAGGAGTGGTATTTCTTCATAAGATTTTCTTTCTGAATAATGTTGGAAAAATTCTTCAGTTGAAAGTCCCAATAAAATATTCCTGATTTCTTCATTGGTATATTCATTTAAAGAGTTTTTAGAGTCCGCAATAATCTTTTTAACAATTTCGGAGCTTGTATGCATAGAAGTAGAAGATTTTTTTTCTTGTAAATATGCATCGGCCTGTTCTAACGAAGTGGTATATCCTGACATTGAAATTGCTTTATGAAAAAGCCCTTTTGATTTATCAGTTACAAGTAAAGAAAACACATTATGGCCACCTGCAGATTCTCCAAAGATTGTTACATTATTTGGATCACCACCAAATTTTGAAATATTTTTCTTAACCCATTTAAGCGCTGCTATTAGATCTAATGTACCAAAGTTTGATGTTCTGTCTAAGCCATCTTGATATCCTTGAATTGAAGGATGATAAAACCATCCAAATGGACCTAGTCTGTAATTAACCCTGACAACAATTACATCGTGTCTTTTAATCATCTTTTTAAAATCATACAAATCTTTTAATCCAGATGTATTTCCACCACCATGAATCCAAAACATAACTGGAAGTGAATTAGACTTTTTTCTAGCAGGTGCTGAAATATCCAAATACAAGCAGTCTTCTGTTCCAACGTACATTCCTTCCCCGCCGGGACCGCCCAAGTTTGAAGGTCTTTGGACACAGAAATTATTTTCTTTGGGTAAAGTAATTTTTTTTGAATCAATAATTTCTCTAGGTGCTTTCCATCTTAATTCTCCAATTGGGGGCTTTGCATATGGAATATCATCCCAATAAAAAACTCTCCCTTTTTTATTTCCATCAACAATCCCAGAAGAGGTTTCAATCACAAAATCAGAATGCATCACAAATGATGCAAAGAGATACATTAAAAATATATAAGTTCTAGACGAATTCAATTTTATTTTAAAACAGCTTTTTGCAGGTTAATATTATATATTATTTTTTCGGGATGTAGCGCAGCCTGGTAGCGCACTACACTGGGGGTGTAGTGGTCGTCGGTTCAAATCCGGCCATCCCGACCATTTAAAGATAATGTTAATTAAGCTTGCTCTTTATGGCGCTAGATGCTTTAAGAGTAAGTTTCTGACGTTTTGGTATTATAAATTCTTCTTTGGTTTTTGGATTACGTCCAAGTCTCTGTGGTGTTATATGGAAATAGAATGTGCCAAAATTTGAAATTTTAATTTTTTTTGATTTATTCTTTTTAATAATATTGATGAAAGAGTTTAATAACGCCTTACTATCTGACAGAGACAAAAAAGCCTCGGAAGAGATATTTTTAACAATATCTTTTTTTCCGAGGCTCAAATCTATAAGCGACTAATTACTGAGCGCCTGTTCCAGTTCCAGTTCCGGTTCCAGTTGTTCCGGTTCCAGTACCTTGAGTACCAGTTCCAGTAGCTTCAGTACCTCCACCAGTAACAAATGTGGATGTACCAGTACCAGTACCTGTTCCTTCACCGACAGTAATTTCTCTAGTAGCTGTTCCTGTTCCGGTTCCAGTTGCTACTGCTTGAGTAGTTGTACCAGTTCCTTCAGTTCCAGTAGAAGTTGGATTTAAGGCCGTACCAGTTGCTGATGGGAACGCTACAGTTCCAGTTCCAGTTCCAGTTCCAGTTCCGGTATTTGGATTATCATCAATACCTCCAACATCTCTAACTTTAACGGTTATATCTTGTGTCGCAGCATTACCACTTGCATCAGTAGCAGTGACAGTTGCTGTAATATCCATAGTACTACCGTCATATTCAAAGCTTGATTGACTTTCAAAATCTGGAGCTGTTATGAATGACAATACACCAGCTGCAGTAATTTGAAGTACATCGCCAGAAATTGTAAAAGTAACATTATCAAGATCAGTTGCGGTAACTGTACCAACTGCTGTTTGATTCTCATCAATAATAAATGTGGATGGTGATGTAAATACAGGAGCAATTGTATCTGTAACATTCACAGTTCTTGTTGCTGTAGCAGTATTTGCATCTTTGTCAGTTGCAGAATATGTAATGGTATAGGACCCTACTACTGATGTGTCTACAGAACCACTTGATTCAACTGGTGTTTCACCGTGAAATTCGTCAAAAGCAGTTGCGCCAGCATCTGTATATGAGGTTCCAAGCTCAACTGTAGCCGGATTATCTCCAAGTATAGTAATGACAGGAGGAACATTATCATTATAACCATCATCGGTTAAGGCTGAAATTGCACCAAGTCCTGCTATAGCTATTAAAGCTTTCTGTATAGCAGATAATTCTGCCATAATCTCTGCAAGTCTTCCTGAAGAAGCAGCAGAGCCAGAAGATCCACCTTCGGCTTCACCATCACTTTCTTGATATGAAGCACGTTCAACCAATAGCTCAGAACGTCTAGCATTAAGTTGCTCAAAACTCATTTTGTTTACACGATCTGCTATCTCATTAATTTTTTGATCAGATAGCTGACTGTAATCATCAGCAAATGAAACTGGTGCAACTAAGCTAAATGCCAGAGCTAGTACCATAAAATTTAAACTTTTAAAATTTTTTGTTTTCATATAATTTCCTCTACAACCCCAATTTAATTAAAACGGAAATGAATTGTATAATACTTTTATATCATATGCTATAAAAATAAAACTTACAATTATGTTTATATTTTTTACCCATTTTACATAAAACTATAAAAAAAAGGCTTATTTTTTTTATTTTTTTCAAATTTCTTAAAAAAAATAATTTCGATATATGTTAAAAATATTTAATTAATTGGTTTAAAACGCACCAAGAGATCATGTAATGAATGTCTTCTAACAAGTTTGGCGCCAGGATCTTTGGTCAATGGTCGCCATGTATAGCTCAACAAATCTCCATAAATAGGTATATTAAAAAATATTCCTTTATCAAAACTACCTTCTCCAAAATCTGCTCGGCTAACATCTGTAAAAGTTGCAAATGCTCCAAACTTAACACCATTATCAAATGTTCTTGAAAATTCTATTGTTGATCCAACATCACCAGCTAAATACTCTCCAGCAGAAATTTTCATGTCAAACGGAATTGATCCGTAATTTCTATAATAAAAATTAGAAGTCAAGGTTACGTTTTCGTAATCTAAGTGGCCAAATCCCCAGTCATAGTCTCTTTTTTTTACGCTAAATAACTCAAGGCCGAATGCATAATTTGTACTTTGTTTAAAATATAGATATTCCATACCAAAGCCTGAAAACATGTCCTCCAAAATTCCAGCAGTAAACATGAGGTGATGATTTGTTTTTGGAGTATAGTGATAGTCGAATTGCGCTCTTCCAATTAATATTCCTTTATCCATATTCTTTAAATATTGTTTTATGTCGGACCTTACCTGGGCTGGAAAGGTATCAACAGGTCTAAATCTTAAATCATCAAAATTATCAGCGATTGAATACTTTAAGTTTGCATTGAAGAAAAAATTGTCTCTAATAACATACTCAGAATTATTCTCTACCAAAAACGCTCCTTTAAAAAACTCTTCTCTTGATGCTAGAAATGGTCTAAATGTAAATCCTGTATTCGTTTCAAACCTTCTAGCTGGTTTTCTTTCGTAAATTAATTTTGAGTTTCTTTCAAAAGCCTCATCGATTTCAGAATAAGCATCCAAATCTGCAATTTTTATATCTTTTTTTATACCCTTTTTAATTCCGGCATCTGATGATGCTTGTTCAATGATTCTTTCAATTACTCTAATATCTTGATGAACAAACTGAGTTAACTCTATACCAATTGAGCTTGCTCCTTCTGTTATTTTATTAACGCCAATGCTGTTACCTTCAAGATTTTTTATTAATTTTGTGTATTTATTTTCGCTTTCATCATAGTCGACTTTCTGATACTCATACTTTTTTATCGATTTTTTAGGATTATTTTTATATACGAACTTAAAAGAAAAGTAATTCCCCCTTTCATAAGAGACTCCAAGGGTAAAATTTTCTTTAATTGTGTAATCCAAGCCAAAAGAATAATCGCTGCTTCTTTCTTCATATATTAGCTGATCGTCTCCAGTACCTTGTGTATTAATAGTATCTCTCTCTAGCTTTAGAAGTAAGCTATCATTATAGCTGTAGGAAATCCCAAAAAAGGGTGAAGCCTCTTTACCAGTGAAATACTTACCTGGATCAAATTGACCTCCACCACCTTTATTTCCAGTAATTCTTGTGTCAAAACGATCTGTAATGAGGCTAAGTGGATTTTTAATTGTCTGTGTTCCTCCGTTAAGCTGACCCCATCCAAGACCCAAGTGCAAATCAACTTTATTAATTCCATAACTTGCAACTATGTACTCTGAGCTATGCAGGCCTGTCCCAGCAAAGTCATACAACCCAACTGCAATTGCGGGCAAAACTCCCTCTTCTTTAATTCTTGCCTTTAAATTAAATCCTTTATCTTTAAGAGACTGTTTACAAAAGTCATATAGATCGGTTTCTGGACAGTATGGAGTATTTTGCACTCTAGTATAAAATATTGATGCCTCTAACCAATTAAAGGGATTAGCAGTAATAGTCATTTTTTGATCTGGATTTCCATCATAGATAGTTAATCCATGAACTCCCTCATCAAAAAATCTAGCCGTAGGAGCATTTATTAGTCCCACAGTGCCTTGATTATTATAGCTATTGGTTACATAACTATCAGCTACAACAAAAGAGCTATATAGAAAAAAAGTAAAAATAAATTTATTTTTATGAATACTGGGTAAAATTTTTAACATTCATAATCTCTATCTAATCATCATTAATAGCAGATAAAGAAGCTAATGCAATTCCAAGATTACCTAAAATGCCAACATATGCCTGGGTAGCAAGTCTTCTAGCAGCAGAGTTGTCTAATTTTTTAGGCACAAAAATAATTGAACCGGGATATAGTTCTAAATTTTGAGGTTGGTTAGCAAATAAATTTTTGCGTTTTGAATACCTCTCAGTTTCACCATTTGGATGAAGTATATAAATTGATTCTGCATCAGCAAACCTTTTAAGGCCTCCAGATTTTTCAACAAAATAATCAACATCCTCTCCGGATTTAAACATTACTGCTCCTTCAGATGAAACTTCGCCGTAAACGTAAACATTATTAGTTTTTTCTGGGATGATTAAGGTATCTCCTGCTCTTATGTAAACAGCATTGTCTGAATCATCTGATGATAAGTTAACAACAACCCTTCCAACTGCTTTAGAATTTTTTATCTCCTGTGTTAGTCTTATAACAGGTGTTAAATCAAAATTCTGAGAAATATTTTGCTGACTAATTGCAATAATATTATCTAAAAATTCTTTATACAGGAGTTCTTTAACATTCTCATTTATTAGCTTAGCATCAATATTTTCATAAACAGCGCCAAATGGATATGCATTATCTGTAAAGCCTCCTGCTTTTTGAACTAGGTCTTGAATAGTTTCACCAGCAGCCATGGTATATTTTCCAGGTTTAAGAACTGCACCTGTAATTGATGCGGTCCTGTAAGAATATTCTCTTACGTAGACAAGATCTCCGTCAATAGGTTTAATAGAGTTAAATTGGGATATATTGACAATTGGTATAGATTTTAGAGTTCCGTCTAGCATTCTCTCTAGAGATATATTTTGTAAATCGGCAGTTTGTTTTATACCGTTAGAATATCTGAAAACACTATCTAAATATTCTTCATCTTTCAATTCATATTTAGCTTTCCTTTTTACAGCACCATCAACTTTAACTATATTCTTTCTTGCTTTTACAAATATGACATCACCGGATCTAAGTCTTTTTTTGAGGTTATAGCTTCCATCAATTAACAAATCATACACATCAAGTGTCTCTATTGTTTCATTGTTTCTTATAAGGTTTATTTCTCTAAAAGATCCATATTCATTAACTCCGCCAGCCACTGTCAGCGCATGCAATATATTAGAATTACCTGTAAGAGTGTATACACCTGGATTTACTGCATTTCCTGAAACTAAAACATTTACATCTCTTATCTCTTCCAGAGTAATAAAAGCATCTGTGCCAAGAAAAACATTTTTAACCTTAGTTTGAATAACCTTGGATGCCTCGTCTAAAGTTAGCCCAGCTAATGTAATTTTGCCTACTTCTTCAATATTTATAGATCCATCTCCACCAATCAGAAACACATCAATAAAGTCTTGTTGTCCAATTAATTGAATATTTAAAACGTCACCACTATCAAGGGTATAGGTTGAATCTGGGTTAGGTTCATTTATTGGCATAAAGGAAGTCTGAAATGAATTAAAAAAATCAGAACCAAATAATTCTAAATCTTCGTCAATTTTTAAGTTTTCATCAGAATTAAGCCTTCTTTCTAATTCTTCAAGATCAGCCTCTACTCTTGCTTTTAAATCAATTAAAGCTTGAGTTTGCTGAACCCTGCTGGAATAGAGTGATGCTCTATAATTTTCTTTAGTTTTATCTTTTTGTTCGTCAGCTCTTTCAATTAAATCCGCTTTGATATCTTCGGGAAGACTTTCAAGATATTGCTCATCAAGCTCTTGAGCCTCTACAAAGAGGACAAATGACAAAAGTATTAACAAAAATTTAAAATTTTTCATAAGTTATATTTTTATTGATGAAAATTAACATGTAACCCCGATTGGAGCTATTATATTATATATATTGTAAATTTTGTTAATTAAATATGTTCGATATTATATTGAAATTTATTCTAATCCTGGGATGCTAACTGATTCGATTTTGTTAGTGTAATCTACTATTTTATTTATTACATCGTTAACCTCATCATCAGTAATTGTTGAATTTCTTGCTTGAAAAACAAATCTAAAGCCAATTTTTACTTCGGAAACTTCTTTATTGTTGTAATAATCAAAAATAAACTTTTCTTTTAACAAGTCATGGTCAAAATTTAAAATGTAATCCTGCAATTCATCAAATTTTTCAGGCTCTTTAACAGAATATGATAGGTCTCTAATCGAGCATGGGAAATCTGAAATCTGGATATAATCAAATTCTTTTATTTTAGTTTGTTCTTTTAATTGATTTTTTATATTTGTTTTCAAGGAAGAATCTAAATCTACTTCTAAATATATAATTTCGCTTTTTGATTTAGATTTTATTGTGTCTCTAGAAATGCTTGAAAAATTTAACTTTTCTAGTTCAATAATATTTTCAAAAATATTCAAAAAATAATTTTTATCAATCTTTTTTGAAAAGTCTTCATAATTTTTGTCAACTCTTCCGGCTGCAATTACTGATAAAATTCTTTTGTTAGATTTAGTATCTTTGAGATATATATCAGATATTTCAAATAATTTTACTGAATCGTGCTGTCTTCGTTCGTTATATTCGAGATTGTTAATCAGTGAGTTTTTTAGATTTGTTCTTAAAAATTTTTTATTAGAATCTAAAGGATTATCAATGACAATGGATTGATTATTATTTTCTGATACAAATGGATTATTAATAACTTCATAGAAACCATGACCTATTAGTATATTCTTGATACTTTCCTCAGTCTGGATATTATTTTCTAGTTTATTTTTTATTGATATGTCTATTTGTTCCTTTTTAATATTGTCATATCCTATCGCTCTTGCTATCTCCTCAGATAAATCATTCATGGTAGAAATGTCACTCCTGTAAGAAGGAACTTGAACAACATTGTCTCTTTCAGTGAATCCAAGTTTAATTAAATACCCTATATAAGTCTCGTGTACTTCGTTTGTTCCCAAAATTTGATTTATTTTACTGACATCAAAGGGAATTTCTTTCTTAGAAAACTCATCTTGAGATTGAGAAAACATCTCAATTTTTTTTATTTTGGTATAGTCTTCAACAATTTTTATAAATCTTCTTAAAACATACTCATGACAATTTGGATCAGTTCCTCTCTCAAATTTATGAGCAGCTTCAGAATTAAGATTATACTTTACCGCCTTATTTAGTATCTTTTCAGGATCAAAATGGGCACACTCAATTATCACTGATTTGGTGTTCTTATCACATGCAGTATTTTCACCACCAATTACACCTGCAAGATTTATAACTTGACCATTTTTATCAGAAAAAACTAAGTCGCCCTTCTCTAGATGGATTGTATTTCCAAGAAGTGTTTTGAATTCAGTTTTATCCTCTAAGAAGTTTAATTTTAGAACATCACCTAATTTTTCTGAATCATAGCAATGTGTGGGTTGGCCGGTTTCATATGAAATATAATTAGATATATCTGTAAAAAAATTATTATCTTTGCTTTTAGTTGAATATAAATAATTATTTACGTATTCGAAATGTTCTGTTGGAATTTCATCTATTTCAATTTTTAAAAAAGATATATTTTTACAATATTTTTTAACATTGTTATTAAAGTTTAATAAAAGTGGTTTTATGTCTTTTTCATAATGACTATCTGTAATATTGATTTCGTAAAATAGCTTTAAATCTCTCGCTAGTCCGTTAACAGAAAGGCAGTCGCCTCTATTTGGAGTAAATTCAATATCAAATATTTCATCAAAAACTTCATGTTCATGACCAAGCTGAAATAATTTATCTGATAATTCATTTATTGAGGGCTTAGCATCAATTTTGCTTACAAGATGCTTATATGATATTTTCATTTAAATTGACTCAAAAAATCTAAATTAGATTTATAAAAATCCCTAATATCATTAACACCAAATTTTAACATTGCAATTCTTTCAATACCTAAACCAAATGCAAGGCCTGAATATTTTTTACTATCTATGCCGCAATTATCTAAAACTTTAGGGTTTACAATTCCACAACCTAATATTTCAAGCCACTTACCATCTTCGGATAATATGTCAACTTCAGCTGATGGTTCTGTAAAAGGAAAGTATGATGGTCTAAATCTCAATTTGATTTTTTCTCCAAATAAAAAGTGAACAATTTTATATATCAAATCTTTGAGATTTGAAAAACTTACATCAGTATCAACGTAAATACCCTCAATTTGGTGAAACATTGGTAAATGTGTTGAGTCATCATCCTTTCTATAAACTTTACCAGCAGAAATAAATGCAAGTGGTGGCTTTCTTTCAAGCATGCCTCTTATTTGGACTGGGGACGTATGAGTTCTTAATACAAAGGACTTATTTTCAACATAAAAAGTATCATGCATTTGTCTAGCTGGATGAGTCTCTTTAATATTTAACATATCAAAATTAAACTCCTCGGTTTCTACTTCTGGACCCTTGACAGTTTCAAAACCTAAAGTTAACAGGTAATCAACAATAGATTTTTTTATTTGGCTAATTGGATGATGAGAGCCTAGATTTTTTACTAATTTAGGGGTTTTGAAGTCTCTATCTTGTGTCATCGAACCATATTCTAATTAATAGAGTGCTCAACAATCCTTTTAAAAGTTGGATTGTCGTTAACTGCCAAATCAGCAAGTATTTTTCTATTAATTATTATATTTTTCTTAGACATTGAGTTTATTAGTCTAGAATATGAAACTCCAATTTGTGAAGATCCTGCATTAATTCTAGAAATCCATAGTGACCTAAAATTTCTTTTTTTGTTTTTTCTATCTCTAAATGCGTATTGGAGAGATTTGATTTGTGACTGCTTTGCAGTTTTAAATAATCTACTTCTAGCACCGTAATGACCTTTAGTAGCTTTAAGGACTTTTTTATGTCTTGTCTTAGCTGATATTGATTTTGTGACTCTTGGCATAAAATTTACCTATTTATTAATTTTGAGGCCATTTTTAAAACTGTGCCGTGGATTTTATTTAAGCCTCTATTGTGTCTTTTTCTTTTTGTAGACTGTTTTGTAAGAATATGATTCCTATTAGCGCTTCGACTTTTTATAGAAGAACCAGTTTTCTTAAAGCGTTTTGCTGCTCCAGAATGTGTTTTTAATTTATATCCCATAATAACTTATTTTTTTTTCTTTAAAGGAGATAAAACCATTAGCAATTGTCTGCCTTCTAGTGAAGGCTCCTGATCTAATTGTGCAATTTCATTAAGATCGTCTTTAAGTTGGTTCAATAATTTTAATCCCATATCACTATTTAATATCTCTCTTCCTCTAAATCGGACGCTAATTTTAGTCTTAACTCCATCAAGAATAAAGCTTTTTATTTTATTTAATTTAATATTGTAGTCTCCCACATCTGTTGAGGGTCTAAATTTGATTTCCTTTGTGGTATTTTTCTTTGTTTTTCCCTTAGAAGACGCAAAATTTTTCTTTTTATCAAATAAAAATTTACCGTAATCAAGAAGTTTACATACTATTGGATTTGCATCTGAGGGAGATACTTGAACTAAATCAAGTGATACAGATTTTGCTTCATTTAAAGCATCTGGCAATGATAATATCTCTTTCTTTTTGCCATCAGCATAAATTAGCAAAACCTCACTGGCTTTGATATGTTCATTAATGGGAGTCTTATGTTTTTTTGATAATGCCAAAATAGTAATATTTTTTATAATGAGGCCATAGAACTTAATGAAGGAGACAACAAATTAGTGCGCCGTTATGATAATACAGATGAAGTTTGCATAATTTCGAAGATTTTATACTAATTAATCCAATTCGAAAAGCCTTTTCATGGCTGGAGTATTTCTAAAATCCAATCATTATTTTTTAATATATAAGCTTCTCTTGTGTTCAGTCTTGATGGGTGACCTTCCCAAAACTCAATATAATATGGTCTAAATGAAAAACCACCCCAGTACTCAGGACATTCATCAAGCTTTTGCGTTTCAAGAACTTTATTATAATTATCTAAAACATCGTCATATGAATTAATTGGTTGAGATTGATTTGATGAAATTGCTAGGGCGTTCTTTTTTGGATCTCTTTTTTTAAAATATGATTTATTAAAATGTGATGGAGTTTTCTTAATTTTTGCCTTCATTCTTATTTGAACATTAATACTATTCCAAAAAATTATTGCAGATATTTGATCATGGCTGTCAAAATCATTTGATTTTGGAGAGTTGTAATTCGAAAAAAATATAAACTCGTTATTTTCAATAAATTTTAAATTTACGTATCTTGAATTAACTTCATTGGCATCATATGAAAATGAAGAAATTGAAATCGCTTCGACGATTTTTTGGTTAGATTTTACAGCCTCATCATATTTTTCTTTAATCTTTAAATATGGTATTTCTTGGCATAAATTTTTGAAGGTTATCACTCGAACTATTTTAATTATTTATTTAAAATAATCTATGAAAATATTCTTTAAATTATAAAAATTTAAAAAATAAACATCGACTGGTATATAAAGTATAATTTCAGGAATTTACATACTTAAAATAATAAAGATAGCTTAATGAATAAATTACTTTTTATGGGAAGAAAGTCATATGGAGCAGAGGCTTTATCATGGTGTGTTGAAAATGGATGGGATGTTGTAGCAGTAGTTACAGACAATCATCAACAAACTTCTCCTACTGCAAATGTTGCAAGAAAACATGGGTTAAGACTTCTTGATTTTGATTCTTTATCTGATTTAATTGAATCTAAGTCTCTAAATTTTGATCTTGCTGTTTCATATGTTTATTGGAGAATACTTAAAAAACCAATCATAAAATCACCTAAACTTGGAATTTTAAACTTTCATCCAGCACCTCTACCTGAATTAAGAGGTACTGGTGGATTTAATCTTGCTATTCTTGAAAATCATGAAACTTTTGGTGTAACTGCTCACTATATGGACGAGGGAATTGATACAGGTCCTATTATTGAGGTGGAAAGATTTCCAATTGAAGCTAAGTTTGAAACTGCTCAAAGCCTCGAGAAAAAGAGTCATCAAAAAATGGTGGAGTTATTTAAAAAAGTACTTACAAGAGTAAAAAAAGAAGGAATTCTTCCAAGTGAAAAGCTTGAGGGTGGGAGGCACCTATCAAGAAAAGAAATGGAGGAATTAAAAATTATTAATCCTGGCGATGATATTGATGCAAAGATAAGAGCATTTTGGTTTCCACCCTATGATGGAGCATGTGTAGAAATTGATGGAAAAAAATATACACTCGTTAATCGTTCCATTCTAGAAAAATTGGACGGAGATTCTGAAGCAATCTTTCGTCATACTCAAACTGGTTCATAGGGAAATTAGATATGTATGATTGGGTGAGAAAAGATCTTAGAGAATTTGGTAACTATATATATTCTGAAAAGGATCTTAATGAACTTAGCTTATCAAAAATTGACCTAGCTTTTATTGGATCTGGACTTTCCTCAACTCACACACTTATTGAATATATAAATCAAATTAGTAATCAAGATCAAGAACTCTTAAAAACCGACTTAGAAAATCCACTGAGAGTGGTTATGTTTGAAAAAGATTCATGGATTTGGGGTGGAATACCATATGGAAGAAGGTCTGGTTATACTTCATTAATAATTACCCCACTTGACGAATTTCTTCCTGAAAGTGAACTTTCAATTTTCATAGAATGGATGAGCGTAAATTACAATTGGCTAATTGCTCCATTCAAAAAAAATCCTGGTGATAGATCAAAACAATGGTTAAAAGATTCAGAAGAAAAAATCATCTCAAAAGATAGTGCAGGAATTCATATCCCAAGATACTTTTTTGGTATTTATATTTGGGATAAGTTAAAAGATGCGATTACCAAAACTAGTAAAAACGTAAAAATAGATTTTGTAAACTCGGAGGTTTTCGAAATCAATAGCAAATCTATAGATGAAAGTATTGAGTATGAAATATCAGTAGGTAATAAAAGCATATTGAAAGCCGATCAGGTTTTACTAGGAGTTGGTATACCACAAGTTAGATCTTTAAATAATTCGCAAGTCGAGCCCAAAGATATACTCTTCTTAAATGATCCTTATAATCCTGATCTAGAATCCTCATTACAAGATATTAATAAGTGCATTGAAAGTAATACATCAACCAAAATTCTCATTGTTGGTGCGAATGCAAGCGCATTAGAACTTATTTATCAGATAACAAACTTATCCAGCTTTAAAGAAAATCAGATAAATTTCACGGTGATTTCGCCACAAGGAAAATTACCAGACTTATTTATTAAGAATAAAGTAACTGACTTTAAAGCAGCAAATCTTGAGGATTTATACAAATTAAACGAAAACATTACTGCAGATGTTATTTTAGATTCTCTTCAAAAAGACTTAAATTATGCAGATGCTAATAATTATGATATCTCAGATACGCTACCAGTATTCACAAGTCATGTTGGTAATTTAATAAAAAAACTTTCAAAAAAAGAAAAATATGAGTTTATTTCATATCATGGTGTTGAAATCGGAAGATTACAAAGAAGAGCAGGACTTGAATACACACAACCGATATTTGAGCTTATAGAATCTAAAAAACTAAAATTTGTAAAAGGAAAGTTCGCCAAGCTTGATGAAAAATACGGAAAGACTATGGTTAATTTTATTAATGACGAAGAGCATACTAAAACTGATTTTTTTAACGTGGTAATTAATTGTGCTGGTTCTTCTGGTTTAACTGAAGATGGCATGACACCTCTACTCAATCAGTTAAAAAGTTCTGGGATATGTAAGCCAACCAAGTCAAATCATGGCTTTCAGGTAAATAACAAATTCCAAATACAACCTGGTTTTTTCATAAATGGTCCCTTGCTTGCCGGAAATGTTGTTGGTGAAATGGGAATTTGGCATGTTGAGCATTGTGGTCGAATAATATCCTTTTCTAAGGAAATTGCTAAAAATATGATTAATGAAAAATCTAGTCTTAATAAAACTTAGACTATTGCATGCTCAAAATTAAATCTATAATTTTATTTTGATCATTTTCAGACAAATCGCTACTGGACGGAAGACATATTCCCTTATTAAAAATTGATTCGTCAAATCCACTGCCATGATATGGTATTTCACTGTATATGGGTTGAAGATGCATTGGCTTCCACAATGGTCTTGATTCAATCTCACATTCATCTAGAATTTTAATAACATCATAATTTGAAAAACCAGTTTTTTTCTCATCAATTGTGAGGGCGGTAAGCCATCTTGATGATTTATATCCATCGGGTTCAGGCATAAAATTTATACCTTCAATATTTAAAGCCTTTTCATATATTGAAAAAACATTTCTTCGTTCTGAAACTCTCTTATCAAGCACCTTCATTTGACCAAGACCAATAGCAGCAGAAATATTAGACAACCTGTAGTTGAAGCCAATATTTGAGTGCTCATAATGAAGTGCTTTATCTCTAGCTTGAGTTGATAAAAACCTTGCTCTATCAGCCCAATCCTTATTCTTTGTTACAATCATTCCTCCACCAGATGTTGTAATAATTTTATTTCCATTAAATGATAGAATTGCGATATCGCCTCCAGAGCCTGCCTTCCTTCCATTTAAGTACTCGGCTCCCAAGCTTTCTGCACTGTCAACTACTAGAGCAATATCAAAATCTTTAGCAAGAGATTCAAGTTCATCTAATTCAACTGACTGTCCATAAAGATCTGTCGGTATTATTGCTTTGGGTAGTCTATTTTCAGAGGCAGCTTTTTTAAGTTCATCCCTAACTAGGTCTACATTAATACACCAAGTTTCAGGATTTAAATCAAAAAAACGAGGTTTAGCACCAATATAATTAATAGGAAAAACGCCACCTGCAAAAGTCATTGAAGAAACCCATACTTCATCACCTTTTTCAACTCCTGCAACTATTAAAGCCAAATGTAATGCTGCTGTTCCAGAGCTTAATCCAACACAATGAAGATTGTTACCAATGTATTTTGAAACTTCATCTTCAAATGCATCTAAATGAGGACCTAATGGCGCAATATAATTTGAATCAAATGCATCTTTGACATTTTTTTGTTCATTTCCACTCATATGTGGTTTGGATAAAAATATTTTCATAAAAGTAGATTAATATTTAAATTAATTCAAAATTAATTTTTATTTCCCTTAAATTTTTCTTGGCCCACCCCAAAATCATCATCGATACCAGACCTATCCAAAACTTTAAATATGGTCTTAAGAATAATTTTTATATCTAAAAATATACTTTTATTGTCGACATACCAAACATCATAATTAAATTTTTCATCCCACGAAATTGAATTTCTTCCATTGATCTGAGCCCAACCTGTAATACCTGGTAAAACATCATGTCTTCTTGCCTGATGATCTGAATATAATGGCAAATATTGAATTAGTAATGGCCTTGGTCCAACTATACTCATGTCCCCTTTTAAAACATTAAAAAGCTCGGGTAACTCATCCAAAGATAAGTTTCTTAACCATGTTCCAAATTTAGTCATTCTCTGCTCGTCAGGCAATAGGTTTCCTTGAGAATCTTTGTCATTAAGCATTGTTCTAAACTTAATAATTTTGAAAATATTGCCATTTTTTCCTGGTCTTTCTTGGGTAAAAAATATTGGATTCCCCATAATTACTATAATAAGAATACTTACTACTAATAAAAAAGGCGAGATGATAATTAATATTACCAAGGATAAAAAAATATCAAAAATTCTTTTTAACAATTAAGCGTCTCATCTATTTTAAAGTCAACAATATTATCATAACGAAATATCCATAGGTACAATTTTAAAAAAATAGTGTTTAAGAATTTTGAAATCATCTTATTCCCATTTGATTCATCATTTCACAATTAACTATTTTTACATCATATTTTTGTTCAGCAATTAAACGAGAATTAGCACCCATCTTATATATTAATTTTGGTTCTTTTATAAATATTTTCATTGCTTTTACAAGAGCATCTACATCTTTTATAGGAACAAGATATCCGTTTTCCCCATCAACTACAGTTTCTTTGCAACCTGGAGCATTTGTGGTAATTATGGGTCGTCCCATTGCCATAGCCTCAAGTACCGTTCTAGGAGTACCCTCACGATAAGATGGTAAAACATAAACACTACTTTGCTCAATGGCAGATCTTACATCTTTCATACGGCCATAAAATTTTATGTCTCCAGAATCAATCTTTTCTTGTAATTCTTCATCTTTGATAGCACTTGGATTCTCATCAATCCATCCAGCCAGACCAAAACTTACATCTGGGAACTCTTTTTTAATTATGCTTGATGCTTGAAAATATTCTCTTATTCCTTTGTCCTCAAGTAGTCTTGCAATCAGTAAAAATGAAATTTTTTCTGGGTAAGACGAAGTATTAAAAATCTTTATATCAACTCCAGAACCATTCACAACAGCTGATTTTGAACTATTGTTTCTTATTAAACCTGATTTTATAAATAAATTCTTATCATCATTGTTTTGAAAAATGACTTTATGACATGACGACAATGCAAATTTGTAAAGTAATTTTACAATGTAATTTAACCAAAATTTATCACTTAAGAATGTATATCCTAGGCCTGTTATTAGCGCATATCTTGAGGGAACTTTTACAATCCTCGCAGCTATATTACCGTAGATAGAAGGTTTGGTTGTATATCCTAAAAAGTAATCAGGCTTAATCTTAAACATTATAGAACAGAGTTGAAAAATGCTCTGAAGATCTCGAAATGGATTCATTCCAGTTCTTTTTAAAGAAATTTCATGAACCTCTGCTCCAATGCTTTTAAGTTTTTTCTCAATTTCAGTATTAATAATATTTGGTGCAATTACATGAACTTCTAATTCTTTATTTATCAATTCTTCGATTAAAGAACCTCTAAAATTTACTAATGATTCTGGCTCTCCTCCAACTAATAAAAATTTCTTAGTCATATGCTAATTATTGTTCTCTAACCATGCTTGAAAGATTAATACATTCCATAATTGATAATGCCAGTTCCTTTTACCACTTAAATGTTCATTCCATTTATTTCTTACAAAATTAGCATTAAAAAAGCCGTCTTTTCTTAATCGACCCTCATCAAGCAGAGATTCTGCCCATTCTTTTAAAGGCCCTCTTAACCATTCAGCTAAGGGAACAGCAAATCCCATTTTTGGTCTTTCAATTAATTTTTTAGGCACATGTTTATACAAAACCTCTCTTAAAATCCATTTACTAGTGCCATTTCGAATTTTAAAATCTAAAGGTAGCCTAGCTGAAAATTCAATAACATTTGGATCGAGAAAAGGAACTCTTGTTTCTAACGAAACTGCCATGGCAGCCCTATCAACTTTAGTGAGAATATCTGTTGGTAGATATGTTAATAAATCATAAATCATCATTTGTTCAATTTCATCAAAATCATTAAATCTTTGAACCTCATCATTGAGTATCGTTTTATGTTCATTCACATCTATTAACCAATCTGAAGGTTCATGTATTAATGATGCTAGTTTTAAATGTAAGTTTTTCACTGAGCTAGAATTTAAAACATCAGCACCTTTATGTAGCTTATATCCAAAGTTTGAAAATCGTGATTCAAATAATCTACCAAAATATTTGTTCCAATTTTCTTCAGATAAGCTAAATATTAACTTAGACAAGATATTTTTTATTGGGGTTGGTATTTTCTTAATTTTTCCAAACATATTTTGTGTAAATATATATCTATTATATCCTCCAAAAAGTTCATCTCCTGCATCACCAGACAAAGCAACCGTTACTTTTTGTTTTGCTATTTTTGATACTAAGTATGTAGGGATCTGAGACGAGTCTGCAAAAGGCTCATCATAAATAGATGAGAGATTTGGGATAATATCCAATGCATCTTGTTCATTAACATACATATCAAAGTGATCTGTATTCAAATGTTTTGCAACTGCTCTTGCATGCTCAGCCTCATTAAATACTGGAGTATCAAAACCTATAGAAAAAGTATTAATTTTTTTTGAACTTTGGGCCTGCATTAAAGATACTATGCAGCTTGAATCAATTCCACCAGATAAAAATGCGCCAAGTGGAACGTCAGCTTGCATCTGTTTAGAGATAGAATCAGATAAAACATCTTCCAATTGATTGATTGCTAAACTATCGGACGAAAAGTTACCTTTATGCCTAAATTCATCAAAAACTCTCTCAAGCGACCAAAAGCAATGATCTTTTATTTTCTGTGAATTTAATTGATATTCGAGAATATGCCCAGGCCTTAATTTGAAAATATCTTTATAAATTGAATGCGGTGCCGGTATCGAGCTGTATCTCAATAGCAAAGCAAGTGAACTTTTATCAATATCATTATTAAATCCAGGAAATTTTTTGAAAGCTTTTAACTCAGATGCAAAGACAAAGCTGTTGTTCACCCACCCATAGTAAAGTGGTTTCTCTCCTAATCTATCCCTAGCTAAAGAAAGAATATTATTTTGTTTGTCCCATATAGCCAATGAAAACATTCCAGCAGCTTTATTAAGTGTTTTCTCAAGACCCCACATTTCAATTGCAGCAAGTAACACTTCTGTATCAGAATGCCCCCTCATCTGAATAGATGAATTCTTTTTTAATTCGATTAAGATTTCTTTATGGTTATATATTTCGCCATTAAAAACTATCATATATCTACCTGTTGAAGACTGCATTGGTTGATGTCCTGCTTCACTTAAATCAAGTATTGATAATCTTGCATGTGCCAGACCAATCCCTACGGAATCATCAAACCAAACGCCTTTATCATCAGGACCACGATGGATGATAGTTTTTATCATCTCATTAAGAATATTTGAATAGTTAGAATTTACCTCGGAGAACCCTGCTATACCGCACACTTTAAGAAACAGCCTCTTTTGGATTTAATGTTTTAACAGGTCTATGTTTTTGTTCGTAAAAAACATAATAATAAAATATTGCAAATTCAACCCAAAAAAAGAAATGACGGCCTGAAAAATGAAACAACCCAGAAACAATAAAGGCAGCTACAAATGCAGCTTGCATGTAATAACCATATTTAATTCTGTTAAATAAAAAGGCGAAAAATACAAAATAAATAATTGCAGGGAAAATCATCCCAAATTGCATACTCAGATCCAAGAAAGTATTATGAGCTTCCCATGACTGAAAAGTAGTCTCCATGCCACTAAAATTTCCAGCTCCATAACCAAAAAATGGTGATGTTATACTGACTTTATATGCATTTATTAGTAGAGATGACCTTGAGCCTCCTTGATCAGCAGTTTGCCAAACTAAAAATATTTGATCGAGGAAGTTTGTTAAAATTATATATAATAATATCAAGCCAACAATACTGGATATCATTAAACCAACTCCAAAAGAAAATCTTTTACCAAAAAATATAAATATCAAACCGTAAATAACTATCGTTACAAATAAAGTTAAGAAATAGGCATCGCTTCCAGACTTGATGGTGATCCAAGCAATTATTGGTACAAAAAGCAAAGATAGTTTTGGATGATATATTACTAAAAGTAAGGATGCAGATGACGCATAGAACATAAGTTGATTTGGATTATCTGCTGCGCCAGTATATCTGTCTTCTACAAGAGAAGATGGAAAAAATAAAATTGTAATTAAATTTGTAATTATGTATGCGCACGCAAAAAAGAGAACAACATTTGCCATTTTTATTCTTTTTACCTTCAAAGCTTCGACAATAAGGAAAGAGAGTGTAATACCCATCATAAATGAAATTATGTATTGTGGATCTGTTTCAAGACCAACAAAGATCAAAGACGCCATTGTCATGATCGGTAGTATTACAAAAACAGCAAAAACCATGTACAACTTAATAAAACCTGCAGCATTTAATTGATATTTAAAGAAGGTTTTTCCGTGATTCTGTATCAACAGAATCAAAGCAAACAAAATCATCAATTCTGCTATTCCAACTGGTCCTGCAAAACGTAATGAAGTCATGTAACCAAATCCAAGTCCCAAACCAAGAAGGACTTCTAGTGGATTAAATTTTCTAGGTATTTTTAAGAGAGTCACAAAGAATCCTTTCTAATAATTTAACTTGTCCATTACGTTCATATTGCATTCTATTATCATAATTAAATTTGTAATTATTTTTTAATATATCTCTCAAAAAAAAATTAATTTCATCAGGTTTATTAGTGGCTACTCCAAAATTATTTGATTCAACAAGCTTAGATGCGACATCATGAACTGAACCAATTGATAATATTGGTTTTGCCGCTCCAATATATTCAAATAATTTACCTGTTAAAACTCCTCTTTCTTTTATATTATTCCATGTTAGCAACAACAATACATCAGCTTGTGATTGTTTTTTTAATGCTTCTTCTCTTGTCACTTCTCCTTTTAAATTAACGCATTCATGCAAATTATATTTTTTTATTAATGAGTCAACAAAACCTAAATTATTTCCATAGAAATCAACTTGAACAAATTTTCTCAATTCTTCATTTGATATCAAAGCCTCAAATAGTGGAGTCGGATCTCTTTTACCCTCATACACCGAGCCAGTATAGACAATGTTAATATTTTTTTTTGTTATCTTTTCTGTATCGATTTTAAAATCTTTATCATCAAATGCATTCAAAATTGTGTGTGATGGTATATTGGGATACTTTTGCTTTAGTATTTCTGTTAAAGGCTCTGAGACTGTAATCAAAGAAGAAGATGATTTTAAAATAGACTTTTCAATTTTTTTGTCTATCCACCAGCTATATCCATAATGATTGTCTGACCAAAGATCTCTCAGCTCACCTACCCATGGTATTCCATACTTATTTGATATTTTTTGTGCAATCAACAATGAAGTATAGGGAGTTGCAGATGCATATATTACATCTGGCATCCATTCCGAGCTCATCAGCTGTTTTGCTTGATTAAAGGCATATGGATACCATCCAATATATTTATCTGGGAATGAAATTACTCTGTGAAATGAGCTTTTCAAAAAGCTAAGGATTTTCCCCTTTATCGAAGCCTTATGAAGACTATTATTGATTGATTTAATTCTATCTTTACCTCCAAAAAAATATATTGGCTTTTCAAGATCAATCCATTTTGTCCTGTAAATATTTTTATCCGAAAACTCATAAATTAAATTAGGATCCAAGTTTTGCCTATCAGCTGAAATAATTTTGACGTCATGACCTTTTTTAATTAAAAGTTCGGCTGTTCGTGTTGTTCTTACAGCTCCAATGCAGTTATATGGCGCAAAAAAATAAGTGATAAATAAAATCTTCATGAAGAAGATGGATTTTCTTTATAAAAAGAGTGATTTTTGATCATATCGACAACAATCTCAGCAGAATTTCCGTCACCATAAAGTTTTATTGAATTATTAGGTATTTTAAAATTTTTTATTTTATTTGCAATTTGTTCGCTGTCTGCTCCAACAAGACAGTTCCAGTTATTATCGACAAGTTCAATCCATTCAGTCTCATCCCTTAAGGTAATGCAGGGTTTATTAAAAAAATATGCTTCTTTTTGAACTCCTCCTGAATCGGTGCAAATTAATTTACAATTCTCCTCTAGCCAGACCATTTCAAGGTAGCTTACTGATTCAACAATGTGAATATTTTTGGCAGGTTTTATTTTATATTTATTTAAATATGCCTTTGTTCTGGGATGAAGCGGTAGAATGATAGTTGCATTTGAAGATTCTAAGCCTTTAAAGATGTTTATCAGTCTTTCTGGAACCTCCGTATTTTCTGCTCTATGGATTGTTACAAGAACAAAATCGTTAATACTAATATTCAAATCTTCAAACCATGAAGGTTTTCTGGAGTTTTTTCTGTAAAAAAAAGATGCATCTAACATTACGTCACCGATATTTTTTATTTTATTATCAGAAATACCTTCTTTTTTAAGGTTAGCAACTGCGATTTCAGACGGAGCAAGAAGCAATTCAGCCAAATGATCAGTAAGAATTCGATTTATTTCCTCAGGCATTGTTCTATTAAAACTTCGAAGGCCAGCCTCAACATGACAAATAGGAATTTGTATTTTAGCGGCAGCCAATGCTCCGGCCAGTGTAGAGTTTGTATCGCCATATACTAGAACCCAATCTGGATTTTCTATAAGTAAAATTTTTTCAATGCTCTCAAGCTGCCTTCCCACCATTGCACCATGACTTAATCCATTAATATTTAAATTGTAATTAGGTTTTGGTATTTGCATTTCATCAAAAAAAACATCAGACATATTATTATCAAAATGTTGTCCTGTATGAACTAAAATTTCTTTTATGTCTTCAGATCTTGCGATTGCACGTGAAACTGTTGCTGCTTTTATAAATTGGGGTCTTGCGCCAATGACAGTTAATATTTTTTTCATATCTATTCTATGTAACCATGAAAATGTTAAAACCCAATAAAAAGATTATAAAACAAAAGGGAATGAAGAAGGAAAAGGGTAATTTAAGATGTTTCGAAGACAAATAAAAATGAATTAAAAACCCTACAGATGCTGCTATGAGTGTCGCAAATGCAGCTCCTTCGATTCCATATATATTTATTAGATAGTAGTTCAGAGATATGTTTAGTACAGCAGTAAATAAGTATATTAGTGATAATAGTGTTGTTTTAAGGGACTTTATTAATCCAAATAGAAATATGTTTAAGCCATTTACTATAGAAGCACTTGCAAGTATGAGTAAAACCTTCGCACCCCCTAATGCCTTTGAAGTTCCTAAGAAAATCAAAATGTAATCGTCAAATATTTTCAAGAATAATAGAATCAATGTTGAGAAAATTAGATATATAAAAAATATTCTTGTTATGCTTTTTAAACCGAAAGAAGTATTCCATGTCGAAATAAAATGAGGAGATAATACTCCTTGAATTCCAGATAATAAGATCGTAATGACTGATGCTGCTTTAGCAGCAATTCCATAAATTGCCAAAGATTCTAGACTTAGGACATCATTAATTATTAGCCTGTCTGCAAACGAAGATAAATGAATAGCTGTGCTTGACAAAATTAAGGGCACAGAAAAAATTAACATTTTTTTTGCAATAAAATAATCTATCGCGACTGAAAGACTGCCTCGAATTGCAAATATCCCAATTAATGCTGATAAAAAACCTCCTATAATTTGACCAATTAATAAAAGGCGTAGGCTTCCTCCCGAATAAATCAAAAAAGTCAATGCAAAAAATCCAGAAACAAAAGCAACAATGATTGAATGCCTAATTGCAAATAAGAATTTTTTTTGTGATCTAAAAATTACAACGATTGAGTAATTTATAGCTTGTATCGCAATAATAAAAGATGCCAATCTAACAATGTAAGAATATGAGACGTCTTTGAAGATTAATATTGACATCGAAGAAGAGAAAAGACTACAAAAAGCTATAAATATAATTGAAGAAAACAGTATTATTTGGAAACCGCTACTAATGTATTTATTTTGAAGTGATTTATCATCTAATGAATCAGGAACAAATCTTATGATTGCTTGTGTTAACTCAAGCGATACAACAACAACAAAAATTATTACAAGCGTTGTTACTAGTTCAAAAATTCCATATTCCTCAAAACTAAGGTATCTTACATAAATTGGTATTAAGATAATATTTAATGCTTTAATTGCAATATTTGCTAATGAAAAGCCAATAGAATCCCTGAGAAAATTTTTAAACATTATTTGGTTTTTGATCTAAAGTATTCAATAGTTGCTTCATGAGAACAGTACTTTTTAGCCCATTTAGTTCCTTGATTTGCTATACGTTTTGATTGGTGAATGTTTTCTAGACAAAATCTTAGATTATCATATATTTCATAGTACATTGTTGGAACCCATGCCTCATCGCAACCATCAAATAAATCTGGCTCGAGATTTTGGGATGCGCTTGTTAATAACAAACAATTTGACTCAAGGGCTTCTATTCCAAATATGCCTGGAACATATGCATAGAATTCATTTAAAGCTATATGAGCTGCATCAAGCTCCCTTAATACCTGGTCTTGTGGGACTCCTGATAAAAGTTTGAATTGAAACTTAAATCCATCAATCTCAAGTTTTTTTATTGCTGATAAAACCATTTGTGTTCCTTTATTCATTGGAGCAGATGGAGAGTGTAAAATTTTAATAAGCGATACATCATCCCATTTTTTATTATTCGTAAAGAAACGATTTCTTGAAACTGGCATTGGGGGCATGAAGCAATTTTTAATGTACGATAGCTGATCTTTTTTACTATTAAAGATAATATCTGCGTATAAATTTGAGGCATTGCTTAAAGATTTTGATATTTCGTCACTGTATTCTATGGTTGAGTCATCATTAATATAATTCGACCAATGATCAAGTCCTAGAGAATTATTATGCTCTATTGTTAGCTTGAGAGATCTAATATCAGAGCCTACGAATATACATATTATTTTAGTATCAGATTCCTTAGCTTTACAGAATTCCCATTCCCGCCCATCATTCGATATGAAAAACGATCCAGAAGAAAAAAATAAGATACTTGAGAATTTTCTTAGAATTATTGGATATATTAAAGGAAGAATAAGATGTTTAATAAACTTAGGGTAACTTGATAAATCTATAGAATAATTATTTTTATAGAATTTGTTCTTATCTATATTAATTGAGAAATACTGAAAAAGATTTGAATAAGCACTTAATAAATTAGCAGTTTCTCTTCCTATAATTAATCCATAATCATTTTTTTTTAATGGAATCCAGAAAGTGCATATTTTTGAAATGTAAAATAATAATTTCTGAAACAAAAAAATAATTTTAATTAAACCTTTTTTATATTTTAAATTCATTTAGTTGTAAATTTTTTTGTTAACTATTTCTGGTCTAGGAAAATTAACTAATACGCCTTTATCTTTCTTTTGAAAAACCACCATACTGCCTATACCAGCAGCAGAACATTTTGCATTTCTAATTAATGCAGCCACATCATCAATATCTTTTGCTCCACCACATCCAATTAACGGAACATTAATTTCTTTTTGAACACTTCTGTATAACTCTAAATCATAGCCATTCCATGTTCCATCCCTGCTAATATTGTTGAGCAAAATTTCTCCTGCTCCAAATTCCTCACATCTTTTTGCCCATGAATTTAATTCAAGGTTGGTTTTTTTTCTACCAGAATGAGTGAATATGCTATATTTTTTTGTAAAAAACGAAGACTTAACATCTATTGATACAACAACTGCCTGAGATCCAAAAACTTCTGAAATTTCTGTAATTAAAGACGGGTTTTTAATTGCCGCGGTATTAAGAATAACTTTTTCAATTCCAAGGTTAAGAATTTTCTTTGCTTTATCTAATGAATCTACACCACCTCCGTAGCTTAGTGGCATAAATGCTTCAGACGCAATATCTTCAATTAAATTATAATTTGGATCTCTGCCTTTAACTGTAGCATCGATATCTAAGATTGAGATTTCATCAACTTCTAACTCATTAAATATCCGAACTGTATTACATGGATCCCCAATATATGAGTATTTGTTAAACTTTACTGTCTTTACAAGACCTTCTCCTCTTAGAAGCAAAATTGGTATAATTCTGGATCTTAACATTAGATTTCAATAAAGTTTTTAAAGATTTGGATTCCAAACCTGTGACTTTTTTCAGGGTGGAATTGTACACCAAAAATATTACCATTTTTATTAACAATCCCCGAATCAAAATTTATGCCATAGTCTGTAGTCATCATCCTTGATGATTTTTCTGAAACTTTGACATAATAAGAATGAACAAAATAGAAACGATCATCTAGATTCAGTCCATGTGTTAGTTGTGTGTCTATATTAGTAACAACGGTGTTCCACCCCATATGAGGAATCTTCATATCATTGAGGGCCTTAAATTTATGCGTTTTACCATCAATCCAACCAAGCCCAGGAACATTTCCCTCCTCACTAAAATTTGTCAAAATTTGCATGCCTAGACAAACTCCAAGCATTGGAATTTTTTTTTCAAGCGCAAGATAATCCAAAGTATTTTTCATGTTTGGCATAGCATTTATATTTTCCATTGCTTTATCAAATCGACCTACTCCTGGTAAGATTACCTTTTCAACGTTCTTTAGTTGTTCAGAGTTTTCAATAATCAAAAATTTACAGTCAATATATCTAAGCATATTAGCTACAGAGCCAATATTACCCATGCCGTAATTAAGAATACCAATCATGGCTTATTCATCACTCAATGGAAAACAATACTTTAAATAAAAACTCATTGGTACTCTTTTGTTTTTAGCAAGAATATAAAATAGGGGTCTCAAAGCCTCAAACCTCTTTTTATAAGTTTTATAATCTTTCCATGATTTATTTGGCTTTGAAAAAATTTCATCATATTCAGCATCTGAAATCCCAAGTCTTTTTTTCACATAATAAATTAAGTTATCGTCTTCCTTAGCTGGAATAGAATACTCAGCTAAAGCAGATTGCCTTGACAGTTTTCCATTTCTTACCTTGGCAGATAAAGTTAAATTTCTGTAATCTATTCCAAATTTTTTTGGGAGCCATGAGAGGTGGGCAAAAGAAGAGGCTCTGTTTTCTAAATGATGTCCTCCATAATAGATCCATCCTGTCCTATCAATAAGTTCCTGTCTTGCTTTTTCTTTTGTATATTCAATATACCAAAATGGCCTTATAAATTCTTGTTTATAGATGATAGTCCACTTTAAAAATTGGTAAAAAGTCATATTTGGAAATGATTTCCTTTTTATAGAACCATGATTGTTATGAATAGATGAAACATAACCTCCATCAAGATAATTTGACCCGACTGGTGTTAATCCCTCTTCATGATAAGAATGACCCTCAAATATATACTTGACACCAAATTTTGCTGCAACCATTCTAAGAACTTGTATATAAGCAATATCAGTGTCTGCATCGAATTCAGGAACAGATGCATACAAAAAAGCCTTTTTTATGTCATCGTGTTCTTTATTGTTAACTACATAAGTATAAAGATCTATGTTAGTAGCTGAAGTAACCTTTTCAATGTTCATCGTAGCAACTGCAGCATTCCAGGTATTATCATAGTGAACAGCAAGAGGTCTTAATCCCCAATCGATTGCCTTTAGAAGCATATAAGATGAATCAGTTCCCCCACTTACTCCAATTACACAATCATATTTTTTACCCTTTCCAGATGTTTTTATTTTCTCAAGAATTAATTCAAATGTTTTAATGCCCTTTTCTTCCCCAGTACCATATTCAACTTGGAGATCTTCAATTTGTCTACAATAATTACATATACCTTCATCATCAAAAGTTATCCTAGAGATACTACTGTCGTAAATACATCTCTCACAGATTTGTTTTTCTTCATTCATAAAATATAGCCTCTAGACTTCCAAAAATTTATTAAAGAATTGTTTAGCTCCTTTCCAGGAAATTCTTCATTAAATCGAATTAAGATATTATTTACTATTTTACTCATATCATATGATTTGAAAACTTTGCCAACACCTAAAATATCATCACTAATATTTGAATCAAATTTAAAATCTTGTAATAACAAAGCACCATCACCACATGCAACTATCATTTCTCTACTTGGAAATATATAAACTATTTCTCCAGGCGCACCTGCATTTTTGTAATCTAACTTGCTAGATTTGTTAATGTATAAAGTTTGATCATCTAATTTTGTCCTAGCGTTAGGATAGGGCTCAGAAAGTGCTCTTATTTGATTATAAATGTCCTCTGATGACATACTCCAATCTATAAAACTATCCTCAGGAGTCCTCTTTGGAAAATATGCAGGATTTTCTGTTTGAACCTTTGCATTTTCGATCAATTCTCTGTTCATATATATTTTTTTCATTCCCTCTGCACAAGCTATGCCTGATTTAAAATAAGATATAAGTATTGTGTCAGATGGTTCTAAATCAAAACTTTCTGTTGTTATTACTGCTCCATTGTCAATACCTTCTTGAATTCTAAATAAAGATATTTCAAATTTTTTTGCTCCAATTAATATTGCCCAATTTTGAGGAGATCTTCCTCTGCCCTTTGTAATTCCATCACAACTTCCATGGGCGCCAATAACTCCAATATCTGAGTAATCTATATATGACTTTGGTATTAATCTTTGCCAGGCATTTACCCATATGAGACTATTTTTATCAATCAATGTTTCAGGAGTAATATTTTTTAAACTGTATTCATCAATCAGTGAGTAATCTATTTTATTTTTTATGCAAAAATTAGATATATCTACATATCCAGATATTTTTTCTGAGTCTTTGACCATTTCAGGATTAAGTCCGATGATCTTATCAATTTTTACTCCTCGTCTTATGGCATGATCTATTTGAAGAAGTCCGGTGCTTAATGTACAAAAACAAACTATATTCATTTCTTTAGAAAATTATCAAGTGCTTTTTGAAACTTTGATTCATCAAAATCTTCTTTTAAAAATAAATTCATTATTTCTTTATCAGTAATATATTTATTCAAAATATCTTTATCATTAATAATATTATTTTCCTTAAGATATTCACTTAGATATGAAATATTTTCTCTATCTTCTTGGCCTGCAAAATACTGATTGTATTTGTTCATTTGATACTTGTAACGCTTCATCATATATTTAACAACTGTTTCAAGCGGTAATAATGAGTTATTTGGCTGCCACCAAATTGGATGTGTTAGTACTTGAATTATCTGATGATTTTCTTCAAGAAGTGTATTCCAGTCCCTAAAACGCCAATATCCATGGCTGTCTGAAATGTACTCAACCTTTTCATGAAAAAATTCAGAATATGCATTTAAGCATTTTGAGTAAATCTTTTTTCTGCATGACATTGAGAAGTCCGTGGTATTATGGAAAGAAAACATACTAACTTTTTTCTCAAGCAGATCTTCAAGCGCTCTTTTTTCAGCCTCTATTGAATTATCTAAGCTATTTTCATCCGTAATGTTATGAATTACTGGATCAAAATGTAATCCTACTTCGTGGCCTAAAGATATGATTTCTTTTAGATCTTTTCTATTTTTATCCTCAAATGGATTATAAAACTCACCTGTAAGCAAAACTGTGTATGTTGACTTAATACCCTGTTCTGCCTCAATTTTTGCCATTCGTAATGCATTTTCTATACTTAAATCGATATCATGACGGAGAAAACAAATCTTTTCACCAGATGATGATAGGTTTTCAACAGCTTCATAAAAACCTTTAGAAATTGTAAGAAAAGTATATTTACCTTTAGTTAAGTCTAAAAAATTTTTATATGTGAGAAGATTCATGCTTGCTTATTCTAGAATCAATTTCATTAATTACTATCAAAAAGATTAATAATTGTTCCAGTGAAATTGCCTTTGATGAGTTTTTCTTGAATTTTATTATAAAATGTTCTGGATGCAATGATGATGTTTTTAGGAGGATTTTCAAGACAGTCCTGTAAATTTTCAATAGAATTTTTAAATGGAGGTAAAAATTTTTTATATAGATATGGATCATCATCAAAGAAACGAACATCTAAACCTATATCTAATATATTTAATGCCCTTGATGGACAGTAAATACCAGTTGGTCCACTCTCTGATACTTTTGTAATCAATTTTTTATGCATATTGATTGTATTTTCAACATTAGTTAAATATTTGTGTAAATCTGTATTGTTAAAATGCATTGTGTCTTTTGCTGAATTGCTAAGATCTTTTTTAGCAACAACATATAAACTCCTCCCGTATTTAGAATTATAAATCTCAGCATTCATTCCAGCATATTTGAACAAATTACACAGACTATTCTTATCAAAATATGATATGTGTTCATGAATAAGTATTGCTGGATCATTATTCTCTATTTCCTCAGAACAGTCTGGCACAGCAAAAATTGCTACACCATTTTTGTTCAATTGATCACATACATTTTTTATAAATATCACAGGTTGTTCAATATGCTCTAGAAGCATATATCCATATACTAAATCATAAAGTTTGTTAGCATGTCTACTAGGAAAAAAATCATTGACAACATTTACTTCGTATTTTTTCCAATAAGGCATGTAGCCTTCTCCAGGTTCAATACCAACAACATTATATGCATGTTCTTGTAATCTTTTTAGAAGGTATCCCATACCACAACCTATCTCAAGAGCATTTTTTCCTGGAGAATTGTCAAATATGAATTCTATAAAATCATCTGCATATGGTTTACCATCTTCACTTTCAGAAAGTGGTGTTCCTATTAGCTTTCCAAAACAATAAGATTTTTCAAGCGCATCTTTAACAGAATGATTTAAATCTTGTTGAAGCAAAGATAATTTTTCATTTACGCATAAACTAAAGTCTAGAACATTTGGAATACCTTTTGGATTTGAATCACTATCTGAGGCACCAATATGAAAAGGAATATTAGTTATCTGCATTGTCGAATTATACCCTTAATTGACTCTGAGATAGGTGTACTAGCTTCCCAGTTCAATATTTTTTTAGCAAGATCAACCTTATATCTTACGGATAGTGTCTCATTTGGATCCTCTATTTCCTCGTATTTAATATCTCCTTTGTTGGTGATCTTTATTATTGTTTCTGCTAATTTCTTCATAGATATAGTCTTAAAATTTGCAATATTTAATATTTTTTCATCTGCATTGTTTTCTAACATTAAATTGAAGGCTTTTGATACATCAACAACATCTATAAAGTTTTGTTCTCTGCTTCCATCACCCCAAAGTTTTATGGATTCATTGTTTAAAGATGAATAAATAAACTTTAATAAAATTGACTTTGATTGCATGTTTGTACCTATCAGAGCTGGCAACCTACAAATAATAGAATTTGAAACCTTCAGCACATTTTTTTCACCATTAATTTTTGCTTTAATATATGGACTTGATGAGTCTAAATCAAGTTCACTATATTCATGTTTGATCTCTGAATCCTTTTTGTAAACAGCGCAAGATGATGCATATATTAATTTAGATTCCCATTTTTTTGCTGCATTAATAACATTCTCATCTATCTTATTTGTAAGATTTGCAGAATCGATCGAATCTTCATAATTGATTGAGGTTGGAACAGCAGCTGCCAAATGAATTATTGTTTTTGGTTTAATATTAAGATTTAGTAGATTTTTTTTAGTAAGGTCAAAGTTTTGTCTAGATATTTCAACTACATCATGATTTCTATTTTTTAGATATCCAGAAACTTCTCTACCAAGAAGCCCATTAGCTCCTGTAATAACTATCATCAACTCTTAAAAATGGTTTCTTCAAGGTTTCTAATTGCATGATAATCATCCCATGACTTATCTCTTTGAATATTTTGATTTAAAAGATGTCTCCTTAGAAGCAAGTCAACTTCATTGAAACCAACTAATGATCTAAAAAAGCTAGTTCCAGAAAATCTTGGATTAATTTCAAATATTTTTACTCTATTTTCAACAACTCTGCACTGAATATTTAAAGGTCCACTTGAGCAAATAGATTCTGCAATATCTCTGCATTGAGATGTTATATTAGGAAATTTACCAATCATCCCTTGGCTAACTCCAGAGCTAACAATTAATTGTTCTCCTAATTCAGGTTTATCTGAATAATTTTTAATAGATGATCTAATACTTATTGATTGAGATAAATCTCTTTTCATTGCTATTGAATCAACAAATTGTCCTTCAGAATCATGGAGTATTCCAACGGTATATTCTGAGTCAGATTTTCCTATATATTCTTGCAAAATAAATGATTTATTTTTGTAGGCTCCATTTAAGTAATTCATTAAATTAGTAAGCTCATTTTTATTCTGCGCAATGAAAACATTTTCAGACCCACCACTGCTTCCAGTCGGTTTTAGAACAACCGGATACCAATCAATTTCTGGTAAATCTTTATCAAAAGAAATTCTTATTGACTTGGGAGGACGATAATTTAATTCAACCAACTTTTCATTTAGGGCAACTTTATCGAGGCACAAATTAATAGTTTTGAAATTATTTATAGGAAGGTAGACTCCTTTTTCATGAAATAAGTCTATGTTTTTAGCAAAATATATTAATTCTTTATCAGACCCTGGCACAATTACATGTATTTCGTTTTTCACTATGACTTCAGATATTTTCTGAAAATATTTATCATCTGATACTAAAGGTAAATTTATAATAGAATCATCTCTAAATTGAATATTATTTGTATTATTATCGGCGAAAAAAAGGTTATATCTCTCATCTTTACAAAGCCTTAAGGATTTAGCAATTTGATTACCGGCCCCATTGCCCCCTGCACTTGTTATTAGAATATTAAACAATTTGTTCTCCTCTTATTTCTACCTTTTCTCTATGCCTCAATTCCAGAACACTTTTGTCAATTTCCGGGTACTCGCTTCCAAGAATTGAATATGTTTCAGAAATATCAAAACGAATTGTAATATATTTTAAAGTAGCAAAATCAAAAATACCTATCGAGCCAAATTTACCATTATCCCGAGGCAAGCCACAACTTCCAGCATTAATGAATCTTTTCTTGTTAAATGATCTGTCAAAGGCCCAATGAGAATGACCCATAAAAATAATATCATCTTCAACAGTGAACTGAGATAAATCTGTATCAGGATAAACGTAACCATTATTGTAATCTTTGGGGCTTCCATGAATAAATAAAAAGCTTTTTTCTTTATTCTTGATAGTTAATTTTGTTTCCCATGAATTTATATAATTCTTTGCATCATTTGATATTCTTGTTCTGATTAAACTATGAAGATAAATTTTGTTTTTTGTTGGACAAGTGTCTTTTTTAATAAACATTTCCTCATGATTTCCTTTTATGCACAAAAATTTACGCGAGTTTTTGTAAATAATATCTAGTGCTTTAATAGAGGGTATATAACCAATTGCATCGCCTAAAAAAATGTACTTATTTATGTTATATTTTTTAAAAATTTTTAAAGCTTTAATTAAAGCGAGATAATTTCCATGAATATCAGATATTATTCCAACCTTTGGTGGAATATCTTTTCCAACAGTTAGAGAAGGTTTTTTTTCAGCCATTCTGCAGTTTTAAGTATTCCTTCTTCAAGATCAACCTTAGCCTTCACACCAAGCAAATCATGCATTTTTTCTACACTAGGTATTCTTATAGCTATATCAGCAGACAATGGAGGCTCATGCACAATTTGTGATGATGAGTTTAAAACCCTGCATACTGTATTAGCTAATCCTAAAATAGTAATTACTGCTCGTGAATTACCAATATTAAAACTTTCTCCAATTGCATTAGGATTTTCAATGCACTCCATAATACAGTCAACAAAGTCATCTACGTAACACCAAGCTCTTATTTGATTGCCATCACCATCAATGGAAATCATTTCATTTTGTAATGCTTTCTTTATGAAAATTTGAATTGCGCCTTCGCCAGTTTGTCCAGGACCATAGACATTAAATGGTCTCACAGTTACGCATGGTAGGTTGAACTCTTTATAATATGCATGTGCAAGATGCTCACCTGCTAGTTTTGAAACAGCATATGTCCACCTAGCCTCACCTGCAGAGCCAGCAACTGTTGAATCAGTTTCAGATGATCTAAATGCCATCGAACCAAATACCTCTGAGGTAGAAAAATCAATCAAACGATCACATACATTATTTTCTTTTGCTGCTTCAAGAACATTAGCTGTTCCAATAACATTCACTCTACCCGTCAAAACAGGGTTATTTATTACAGTATCAATTCCAGCGATACCTGCAGCATGAACTACTATTTCTGAACCTTTCATAGATTCTTTGACATGTTCATAATCAAGAACATCACCCTTTATAACACTAATATTTTTATTATCTTTTAGGTCACTTCCTGAAAACGTATCTCTATGAAAATTGTCAAAAATTACAATTTTATTGTTATCGACTAATCTTCTTATTAATGTATTCGCAATAAAACCAGCCCCACCAGTGATAAAGATTTTTTTATTTTTAATCATTGCTTTCCTTAATTTAAATATTTAAATATTGTTTCAATAACATAATTCTGGTCTTCTTCTGTTAAGCCTGGAAATATCGGTATGCTAAATCCGCATATGTTTGCAGCCCATGCTGATGGATAGTCATGCGGTCTAGTCTTATATTTATCTCTGTAATATGAAAGAGTGTGTATTGCATGAGTAGGAGGCCTTGTTCCAATTCCTGCATTAGCAAGTTCATCCATAAATTTATTTCTATTTTCTGAAATATTAATCAAAGATTCATAATTACCGGTCAATAATGCTTTTTTAACATCTTTAGGTTTAAAGATACATGCATAACTCTGATATCCATGAATAAAATTTTCTTCAATAATAATGGGATTGCCGATTTGATTATTAGAATTGAATGCTTCGTCATAAATATTAGCTATGTCATGTCTTTCTCTTAATATTTGATCTGCACGATTCATCTGAGATATACCCAGAGAGGCTTGAATATCTGTCATTCTGAAATTATATCCAGCATTTTCATGATCTTTCATGAACGAAGGTTTATTATTTTGAATATCGCTACCATAATCCATACCATGATCTCTTAAAGATCTAATTTTGTTAAGATATTTTTTATCATTAAGGGTGATCATACCCCCCTCTCCGGTACTTATAGCTTTTCTTGGATGAAAACTGAAACATCCAAAAGTTCCTTTTGTTCCAACATGAATATCATTTACATAAGCACCAAAACCACATGCAGCATCTTCAATTATATATATTTTTCTGTCTCCAATAATTTCTTTAATAATTTCTATATCAACAGGATAGCCAAAGAGATGAACTGGAATTATAGCCTTTGTATTATTTGTGATCTTGGAACGAAGATCATCAAGATTGATATTAAATGTTGATAAATCAATGTCACAAAAAACTGTTTTGCATCCAACATTTTCAACAACATTTGCAGTTGATATCCACGAAAGAGCTGGAACAATAACCTCATCATCTTCTTCTAGGTTCAAAGAATCAATTGAAAGAAACAAAGCAGAAGTACAAGAAGTCGTAGCTATAGAGTATTCGGCTTTAGTAAATTGACTCCACATTGATTCAAATCTTTCAACTTTTGGTCCTTGAACAACCCATCCATCTGAAAGAGGTTGTAAAACATGACTCATGTCTTCCTGAGTGAAAATAGACTTTGAGATAGGGACTTTCATGAGGTAATTATAGTTTTTTATGATGATATTAACTAATAATTTCTAATTATTACCAATTTGATTTAAGAGTATTAATAATAAAGTCTTGATGATCTTTCTTCAAATAGGGGCTCATTGGTATGCTAAATACCTCCTTACAAAATTTCTCAGTGTTATTCAGTCCAGAGCTAACAACATTACAAGACTTGTAAGCATCCTGTTCATTAAGTGGTATGGGATAATAAATAGTTGATGGTATATTTTTTGATTGAAGGAGCTCAATTATCTTATCTCTATCAACATGACGTAAAGTATATTGTGCCCACGCATATGAGTTTGTATTAGAAAGTTTAGGGAGTATTAAACTAGAATCATTAAGTTCATCATTGTAATACTTTGCAATTTCATTTCGTTTAATAATTTCATTCTGAAGCAACTTAATCTTTTCATTTAAAATTGCAGCTTGGATAGTATCTAATCTTGAGTTCATACCTATATTTACGTGCTCATACTTATGATGACCCATGCCATGATTTTTAATAGAGCGTATTGACTTGGCAAGATCATCGTTATTTGTGAATATTGCTCCGCCATCACCGTAACATCCAAGAGGTTTTGCAGGAAAAAAACTTGTTGTGGTTATATCACCAAAATTTCCAATCTTTATTTGATTATGAGAAGATCCAAAACTTTGTGCAGCATCATATATTGTCTCTAAATTAAAATTATTAATTAGTTCATCTAATTCAACACAAACTGATGGTTTGCCAAAAAGATCTACAGGTATAACTATTCTAGGATTATGATTATTTTTTTTTGCGTCATCTATTGCTATCGCTAGACTCTTTGGACAAATATTATAATCATCTCCGACATCTACAAAATATGGCACTCCTCCAACAAGTGCTATTGATTCTGCGCTAGCAATATAGGTAAAGGATGGAACGAATACTGCATCATTTGATTGAACTTTGAGTGCAAGAAGTGCTATTGCCAATGCATCTGTTCCATTTGCACAGGTGATTGCATGTTTGACTGAAGTATATGATTTTAGATTTTTTTCAAATTCATTAACTTCAGGTCCATTAATAAATTTTCCATGATCAAGAACTATATCTATAGAATCTTTTATTTTTTCACTGATTTGCTCATATTGACTTTTTAAGTCAATAAATGGAATTTCCATTAGACTTCCTTCATTAATATATCGTCAACTAGTTTATAAGTATCGCCAGTTTTTTCACACCTATATTCATCGTTCCCTTCAAGAGGAAGTGGAATTTGTTCGCCATGCTCACTCATCCATCCAATTTGCTTACCTGGCACACCTACTACAAGTGCATATGGTTTTATATTTTTATTAACAACTGTGCCTGCGCCAATAAAAGCGAATCGACCTATTGTTACTCCACATACAATTGTACAGTTAGCTCCCAAAGTTGCTCCATGAGATACAAGCGTATCTCTATACTCATCTTTTCTATCTATTAGAGATCGGGGATTATAAACATTAGTAAAGACCATACTAGGTCCACAAAATACACCATCCTCAAGATGAACGTTATCATAAACGGAAACGTTATTTTGAATCTTACAATTATCGCCAATCGTTACTTTATTTCCTACAAAAACTCCTTGTCCCATAGATACATTTTTACCAACAACAGCTCCGCTACATACATGAACAAAATGCCATATTCGTGATCCATCACCAATCTTGGCTCCTTTATCAATAATTGCACTTGGATGAACAGTTATAGCCATATTATTTATCTATAAAAGGATGATAGTCGCCTTTTGGACCAATAGGCGAGGCATTTCTGATATCAGAAACTGTTTCAATAGATACTCTATTTTCTTCTAATCCAAAACCATTTCCTGAAAGAATTTCTTCATAACTTCTGGTATGTAGGTCAGTAAAACCATCTGAGAACTCAAGTTCTTTTCCGTCAACAGTTATAGAACGAAAAGTTCTCTGACTTTTTTCTTTAATTTCATCTGGTATGTCTTCGTAATCAACTGAAAGAAACCATCTAACACGAGCATTTTCGTATTCCAAAAATCCTGCAGCCATGGTACCGGAACTTTTATGAACAATATTCTCTTGCAATTCACCAAAAATATAATGAAGCATGTCAAAAAAATGTACGCCAATATTAGTGGCAATACCTCCAGATTTTTTTATATCGCCTTTCCAAGATCTCATGTACCATTTTCCTCTTGAAGTTATGTAGGTCAAATCGACTTCATACTTTTTATCTGTTTTTTGTTTTTTTACTTTATTACGTAATTCTATTATTGAAGGATGAACTCTTAGCTGAAGTATAGTGTTAACTATTTTTCCAGTATCTTCTTCTATTTCCTTGAGGCCATCAATATTCCAAGGATTTAAAACAAGCGGTTTTTCACAAATTACGTCAGATCCAGATCTAAGAGCAAAACGTATTTGACTATCATGCAAATAATTTGGTGAACATATTGAGACGTAATCTATATTAATGCCTTTTCTTCTTTCTTTATGTATATGTCGATCAAATCTTTCAAATTCAGTAAAAAATGATGATTCTGGAAAATAACTATCAATAATTCCAACTGAATCGTTTGGGTCGAGTGCTGCAATCAAGTCATTATTAGTTTCTTTAATGGCAGCCATATGCCTAGGAGCTATATAACCAGAAACCCCTATTAAAGCAAATTTTTTCATAATAATTCCTATATTAGAGTCTTAAATCACTTTGGTCTGAGGATAATATATACTTTAAATCGTAAAGTACATGTTTTTCAGTTCCAAATTTACGGATTTCAACTTCGCCCATTTTAACAAATTCTTCATGAGCTACGGCTAAAACAATTCCATCATAGGCACCTTTCTCAGGCGAATCAATTGGTGAAATATCATATTCTTTTTGTGCTTCTTCTGAATTCACCCATGGATCCCAAACATCAACATTTAACCCGGAATCAATTAGCTTATTTATTACATCTACAACTTTTGTATTTCTTAAATCAGGACAATTTTCTTTAAATGTTAATCCCATAACCAAAACTCTAACATCCGATAATTTTGTATCTTTTTCTAAAATTGCTTTGATTAATTGTTCTGCAACATATGAACCCATCAAGTCATTTTGTCGTCTTCCAGCAAGTATAATATTAGGACTATAACCAATTGCCTCTGCTTTATGTGTGAGGTAATAAGGATCAACACCAATGCAATGACCTCCAACAAGACCAGGACGGAAAGGTAAAAAATTCCATTTGGTTCCTGCTGCATCTAAAACTGATTCTGTATCAATACCCATCTTATTAAAAATAAGAGCAAGTTCATTAATAAGTGCGATATTTAAATCTCGTTGAGTGTTTTCAATTACTTTTGCAGCTTCGGCAACTCTAATTGATTCTGCTTTATGAGTTCCAGCATCTATAATTGATGCATAAAGATTATCCACAAAATCTGCTACCTTTGGTGTAGAACCTGAAGTTACTTTTGTTATATTGGTTAATCTATGATCTTTGTCACCTGGATTTATTCTTTCGGGACTATATCCTGCATAAAAATCAATATTAAATTTTAATTTGGATTCCCTTTCTAAAACCGGAACACAATCTTCCTCAGTCGCGCCTGGATAAACAGTAGACTCATATATAACAATATCGCCCTTTTTCAGCAAAGTTCCAATTGTTTTGGATGCCTTTAACAAAGGCCCTAGATCTGGACGTTTTTTTTCATCAATTGGTGTAGGTACCGTTACTATATAAACATTACAATCTGCAATGTCAGCAATATTGTTTGAAAAAACTAATTTCTCTGATTTTTTTAATTCATCGGCATCCACTTCAAGTGTGTTATCAAAACCATTTTTGAGTTCTTTTATACGCTGACTTTGAATATCAAAACCTACTACTGTTCTGTATTTGCCAAATTCTACTGCTAACGGCAATCCTACATATCCAAGACCAATCACTGCTAATTTCATTGTTTGAAGTGAAAATATTTGATCTGATGAATTAGACACCATAGTACTCCTTATACCAATTAATAAAATTTTTAATTCCCTGATTAATGTTGGTATTTGGACTAAACCCAGTTAAAGCTTCTAATAAAGATACATCAGCCCAAGTTTCTTTAACATCTCCGATTTGCATCGGCATCATATTTCTTTTTGCTTCAATATCAAGCTCTGATTCAATTGCGTTTATAAAATCTAAAAGTTTTATTTTTTTTGAATTTCCTATGTTAACAACTCTATAGGGACCAACTGGTGAAATACTATCTGTATTGCATACAGACTTTCCAGTTTCAGGAACGGCATCAATTAAAAGTTTAATTCCATTCACTAAATCGTCAACATACGTGAAATCTCTGTACATATCACCATTATTATAAATATCAATTTCATCATTATTTAAAATCTGCTGAGTAAACTTGAAGAGTGCCATATCCGGGCGTCCCCATGGTCCATAAACAGTAAAAAATCTAAACATCGTTGTAGGTAATTTATGAAGATATGCATATGAATGAGCCATATTTTCATTTGCTTTTTTTGTAGCAGCATAAATTGTTAACTGCGTATCAGCTTTATTACTCTCATCAAAGGGCATACTTTGATTAGCTCCATATACTGAAGATGTTGAAGCCATAAGTAAATGTTTAATATCATTTTTTCTAGCAGCTTCCATGATATTGAAGGTTCCAACTATATTGGATTCAATGTATGCTCTAGGATTTTCTAGGCTATATCTAACACCGGCTTGAGCGGCCAAATGTATAACTACATTAGGTGAAAATTTTGAAAATTCTTTATCAACTAATGATTGATCCTCTAACATTCCAACAGTTGAAGTAAAGTTAGGATGATCGTTGAGAATTTCATGTCGTCTTTTTTTTAACTTAACATCATAATAATCTGTAATTCCATCATATCCATGCACTAAAAACCCTTCAGAAAGAAGCAGCTTACACAAATGAAAACCTATAAAACCAGCCGAGCCAGTAACAATTATCTTTCTACCTTCCATATTTGAATAGAATTAGTTTTTTGAAGATGTTCTAAAATATTGAATCAGTACAGTTATTACAGATAATATGAAGCCTAGTATAGTTCCAATAATACAGATTAGTGCTCTAAATGGCCCTGATTTTTCTTCAGGTACAATAGGTGAATTGATTTTTTTTAGCACATAATCTTGATTGGAGTTTGCAATCATCAGCGTTTGCATTTGACTTTCCATTAGTTTAGAAATTACTAACTTTACAGATTGTATACTTGTTTTATTTGATGCTTCACTTAAAAATTTTATTGAATTTTCTGCGTCAAGTTTATCAATCTCTCTCATACTTTCATTTATATTAAATATAATAACGTCAATCCATTCTTTAGATATATATGCAGATTTATGGTCTATTGATATATAGACCAGGCCAGTGTCTTCCTCTTGATTAATAAAAAGTATTTTTTGATATTCCTTAAAAGCTTCTTGAGCTGAAGGAATAGTTTTCCTAGGAAAACTTACATTTCTAACCCATTTTTTTTCAGCATTATTGAAAATGTCTTCTTTATAAATTAATTCATTTTTCTCTGGCATCCATTCCTTAACTGCCATTAAATCCTCAAGTTTGATATTTGGTAAAAAATACTTAGAAAAGAATTCAAATGATTGTATTCGCTTCACAGCGAGTTGACTATCTGAAATAGATCCAGCCGGAATGCTTACACCGGCAAGATTCGCTAAATTAGACAAACCTCCGAGACTTGAAGACATTGATTCATCATTTGATGTCGGTGCTAATAACGAATCGGAAGTATAGACGTCAGGAAGATACAAAGAATATACAACAGACATTATTGCAGCTATTGACGTGAAAGCCCCAACGAAAATTTTTCTATTGAGTATTATGCTAAATAACTCTTTTAAATCGACTTCATCATCAAATTGATTATTATCTTGATTCATTTTGAATATTTTAAAAAAATTTAATGGATTATAACATTTAAAAAGTTAAAAGGGCTTTACATATATTTTTATATATTTAAAAAATGGTACCCGGAGCCGGACTTGAACCGGCACGAAGTTGCCTTCGAGGGATTTT
>TARA_B100001057_G_scaffold11408_1_pt1 | contig 45774 bp, 43 predicted proteins | sample TARA_B100001057 | Tara Oceans TARA_B100001057 (sample SAMEA2621839) | marine metagenome | biome: marine biome (ENVO:00000447); feature: surface water layer (ENVO:00002042); material: "saline water (ENVO:00002010), including plankton (ENVO:xxxxxxxx)" | depth 5 m | reverse complement strand
TGGTGCGCTACCAGACTGCGCTACGCCCCGATATATGTATAATTAATATCGTAAGATCTTAGAAACTTCTTCGAGTTCTATTCTTAACTGCTTGATTATCTGTTGACTTTGTGAAATATCAGATTTCGATTCATTACCTGATAATTTTTGACGAGCGCCACCTATAGTAAATCCTTCATCATATAGTAGAGCTCTAATTTGCCTAATAAGAATTACATCTTTACGTTGATAGTATCTTCGATTGCCCCTTCTCTTTACTGGTTTTAACTGAGAAAATTCTTGCTCCCAGTATCTTAGAACATGGGCCTTAACTCCACATAAATCACTTGTTTCACCTATTGTAAAATATCTTTTGCCTGGGATTGGGGGTAAGTGATTGTTACTCTCAGCTTCCAACATAACCTTCAACTTTATTTTTTAACTTTTGTCCTGGTTTAAAAGTTACTACTCTACGAGCACTAATAGGAATACTCTCACCTGTCTTTGGATTTCTTCCGGGTCTTTCTTTTTTATCTCTAAGATCAAAATTACCAAAGCCAGATAATTTTACTTGCTTGCCATTCGATAATGCTTCTTTTAGCTCATCAAAGTATATCTCCACCAGTTCTCGAGCTTCTCTTTTGTTAAGACCAAGCTCCTCATAGAGTGATTCGGCTATGTCAGCTTTTGTTAATGCCATATTTAATCTCTCAATTTAGCTGAATATTCACTTTGCAGTGATTTTAAAGTCATACTGATAATACCATCTGCTTCTTTATCTGTAAGGGTGCGTGATTTTTCCTGTAAAATCAAGCCTAAAGCGATACTTTTTCGTCCTTCTTCTATGTTTTTTCCTTCATAGACATCAAAAACATTCACGGATTGGATAGTTGATGGTTTAATTTCTTTTACAGCCTTGATTAGCTCTGAGGATGTAATATGAGAATCCACTACAATTGATATATCTCTTCTTATTTGCGGGTATTTCGAAATAGGTTTTGCTATTATCGGCGACCTCCTAAATGCCTTTTTATAGTCAATTTCAAAAAAATAAACATCCCCAGAGATATCATTATTTCTAGTAAGGATTGGATTTAGCATTCCAATTACGCCTATTATTTCATCCTTTCTATAAATGTTTGCTGAATAGCTAGGATGGAAAATCTTATTATTTTTATTGCTTTCATATCTAAATAAGCCTTCCTCATCATTATTCATTAATAATGAGTCAAGATCCCCTTTTAGATTGAAAAAACTAATATCATTATTGTTTGAGTCCCAACTTTCCTCTTCAATTGGTCCGTTTGCTATTGCTGCAATTTTTTCGACCTCATTGTGATTTTTTATATCCCCACTGAATACATTGCCTACTTCAAATAATCTGACTCTATTGTTTTGTCTTGAGAGGTTCCTGTTAAGATTTTGTAGTAAGCCTGCTAGATGTGAAGATTTCATCACTGCCATTTCTGTTGAAATTGGATTTAATAATTCTAACTTTGATTCCTTCCCAGATATTTGATCATCTGTGTCTTTTTTGACAAAACTGTAATTTATAACTTCATGATATCCTCTTACACACAAATGATGAGAAATAGCATCTTTACTTAAATCGGGACGCTCGATCGGTGAAATTGGCATTGTAATTGATTCTGTTTGACGCTCTATATTTTCAAAACCATATATACGAGCTATCTCCTCTATTAAGTCATCTTCAATATTAATATCGAATCGGAATGAAGGGGCTATTACTTCCCAAGAATCCTTTTTAATGTTGACTATAAATCCTAGCTTCTTAAATATTCTCTCTACCTCAGAATTGGGTATCTTTTTTCCAACTATTTTATATAAACGAGATTGTCTCAATCTAATTAGTTTTTTTTGTGGTAAATATTTTTTATTTTTTATGTCATCAATAGGTCCTGCCTTACCTCCAGTAATTGAAAGCAATAGTTGAGTAGCTCTCTCAACGGCAAAAGCCTGTATCGCTGGATCGACACCTCTTTCGAATCTCAATGATGCATCAGTTTGCATGCCATATTCTCTCGCCTTTCCTGCCATGAATTCTGGCGGCCAGTAGGCTGCTTCAAAAAAAACTGAAGTAGTTTTATCAGAGACAGATGTTGAATTACCACCCATGATACCAGCTAACCCTATTGAGCCAGATTCATCTGATACTACAATCGTATCTCTATTAAGCTTAATTGTATTTCCATCTAATAATTGGAGTGTCTCATTATTCTCTGCAAATCTCGGGCTGACAACGCCAGTAATCCTGTCGAAATCATATGCATGAAGAGGTTGCCCCAACTCAAGCATCACATAATTAGTGATATCTACGACTGGGTTGATTGATCTTATACCAGATTTTCTAAGTTTTTCAGTCAGGTGTATTGGTGTTCTGGCTCTGTTATCAATATCTTCGATTACTTGTGATGCAAATCTCGGGCAAATATCAGGATGAGGTGTTTTAACCTCGCACTTTACTTTTGAAGTAATATTATTTTGGATTGTAAAATTATAATTTAGTTTACTATCAGGTTCCGTATTCAAATCACGAGCCACACCTATCAGTGAAAAACAATCGCCTCTATTCGGTGTTAAATCTAGATTGAGAATATTATCAGGCAGATTAAGATATGCTCTGAGACCTTCCCCAACTGGTGCGTCAGAGGGAAGCTCAAGAATACCATCATCATCCTGCCCTAGATCAATTTCTGATGCTGAGCACAACATCCCGTTGGATGTCACTCCTCGGATTTTAGATTTTTTGATTTTTATTTTATTCGGAAGGATTTGACCAACTCTAGCAAAAGCTGTTTTCAGGCCTACCTGAACATTAGGCGCACCACATACTACTTCAATAATTTTATCGGAACCTATATTTACATTACATAAACTTAAGCGATCAGCATTTGGATGCTTTTTGAAATCAACTATTTCAGCGATTATAATGCCTTCAATTGATAATCCATCTTTTGAAATTCCATCAAGCTCATGGCCTATCATTGTAAGTTTATGTGAAAGTTCATCAGAACTAAGGTTTAAGTCAATAATTTCTCTTAACCACGATTCAGAAAATTTCATTTACTTTTACCTTGACTTCATGAGAATTGCTTGAGGAAACTAATATCATTATCATAGAATGTTCTTAGGTCTCTCACTCCATAATAAAGCATAGCTAGTCTCTCAACACCCATACCAAATGCATAACCACTGTATTTCTCAGGATCTATTCCTGAATTTCTTAAGACATTTGGATGAACCATACCGCATCCTAAGATTTCTAACCATTCATTGTTCTCCCACAGAATATCAACTTCAGCGGATGGTTCAGTAAAAGGGAAGTATGACGGACGAAATCTTAGTTTTATCTCTCTTTCAAAAAAGCTTTCAACAAACTCATGCAGTACAGCTTTCAAATTTGCAAAACTAATATCCTTATCAATCACTAGTCCTTCAACTTGATGAAACATTGGCGTATGAGTCAGATCAGAATCACATCTATAGCACTTTCCAGGTGCAATAATTCTTATTGGCGCACCATCTGCAATCATAGAACGAATTTGAACTGGCGAGGTATGCGTTCTTAATAGTTTTTTTCCCTCAAAATAAAATGTATCATGCATCGCTCTTGCGGGATGATTCTTAGGAACATTTAATGCAGTGAAATTATGGTAATCATCTTCAATTTCTGGACCTATCTTAATCTTGTATCCAGAATTCTTAAAAATTTGTTCAATCTTACTTCTAACTAAAGATATTGGATGTCTACTCCCTTTGGAGGAATTAGATCCCGCAAGTGAGACATCAATAGGTTTAACATTGAGTGAATCTATTAATTGTTTACCTTCTAATTGATTTTTTGCAGATGAGAGATTTGTTAAAAAAATATTTTTAGCTTTGTTTATTTCCTGGCCGAATAAAGGCCGATCGTTGGCAGGCAAATGTCTTAACTTTTTAAGCTCATTTGTAAATAGACCTTTCTTGCCGATGAAATCAATTCTGATATTTTCGATGTCTTCGATTGAAGCAGCATTACTTATTTCCTCTAATGACTTCTCTAAGATTTCTTTTACTTTATTCACAAAATCACTGCACAAACTATCCAATAGACATCAAATACTATAGCATATTTTGCGATCGGCCATTATCCAGCTAGCGCTGACTTTGCTTGTTGCGCTATAGCCTGGAAAGCTTGAGGGTCATTAACTGCAATATCTGCTAATACCTTTCTATCTATGGTTATATTTGCTTTATTCATTCCATTGATTAGATTGCTATAAGATAAACCCTGAATTCTTGATGCAGCATTTATACGTGCTATCCATAATGCTCTAAATTGTCTTTTTCTCTGTCTGCGGTCTCTATAGGCGTACTGCCCAGCCTTGATCACTGCTTGTTTTGCAGTCTTAAATAATTTACTACGGGCACCATAGTAGCCTTTTGCCTTTTTTAATATTTTCTTGTGTTTTGCTTTAGCTGTAACACCATTTTTTACTCTAGCCATTTTTAATATCCTAAATTAGCTGTATGGAAGCATACGTTTGACGCTTTTTTTATCTGCTTCAGAAACTTGCTGTGTTAGTCCCAATTGACGTTTTCTTTTTGACTTTTTCTTAGTCAAAATATGATTAAGATGTGATTGAGATCTTTTGAAACCACCTTTTCCAGTTTTTTTAAACCTCTTTGCTGCGCCACGATTTGTCTTCATTTTTGACATTTTTCCACCTTTTTATTTTCGCTTAGGTCCCAAAATCATAACCATCTGTCTACCTTCCATTTCAGGATGCTGCTCAATGGTACCATATTCGTCTAAGTCAACCTTAACCCTTTCAATCAACTGAACACCTAGTTCTTGGTGAACCATTTCTCTTCCTCGGAATCTCAACGTTACTTTTGCTTTGTCTCCATTTTCAAGAAATTCCTTTAATTTACGCAACTTTATATTGTAATCTCCTGTATCAGTTGTTGGACGAAATTTAATCTCTTTAACTTGAGTTCTCTTAGTTTTTTTCTTGGCATTCTGTCCTTTTTTATTTAATGAAAATAGATGCTTTCCAAAATCCATTATCCTGCATACAGGGGGAGATGCATTAGGTGAAACTTCAACTAAGTCTAGTTCCTCGTCTTTGGCCATCTTTATTGCTTCAATCAGTGGCATAACACCTGCTTGCTCACCATTTGAGTCAATGACTCTGACTTCATTACACTCAAGCTCTTCGTTTCGCCTTACTCTTTTTGTCGCTGCGATACTTTTATCCTCCACTATTTTAATAAGATAAATTAGGTAACGAATTTTATAGATGAAAGGCTAGATAAACAAGGTTTTATCTATGAATTTCAAAGCTATAAATAATTTATTGGTGGGCGATGGTGGTCTCGAACCACCGACCTCCACGATGTCAACGTGGCGCTCTCCCCCTGAGCTAATCGCCCATTTCTTATCATTTAAAATTCTTGGCTGTTTAAAAGTTAAAATAATATCAAAATATCAACAACTCTCATATCTTAAAATTCACGACTTTTTCATATATTCTCTAATATTTTTAATCTCATCTCGAATACTTGCCGCTTCCTCAAATTCAAGATTTCTTGCATGTTTTAACATCTTTTTCTCTAATTTATTTGATTCCTTTAATAATTCGGAAACCTCTAGATTGATATATTTAGATTTTCGTTTTTTCAATGGTAAAGCATAATTTGAATCGAGAATATCAGGTACGTCTTTTTTTATTGACTTTGGGACTATGTTATTTTTCTTGTTAAATTCTATTTGATAATTTCTTCGTCTCTCTGTTTCATTTATTGCTCGCATCATTGAGCCAGTAATTTCATCGCCATATAATATGACCTTACCATTTATATTTCGTGCTGCACGTCCGATTGTTTGTATTAGTGATGTTTCCGATCTGAGAAAACCCTCTTTGTCAGCATCTAATATAGCTACCAAAGAAACCTCTGGCATATCGAGCCCTTCTCTTAGAAGATTAATCCCAACCAAAACATCGAAGACACCTAATCTCAAATCTCTAATTATTTCTATTCTCTCCACTGTACCAATATCAGAATGTAAATATCTCACCTTGACTCCATATTCGAAGAGATAGTCGGTGAGATCTTCTGCCATTTTTTTCGTAAGAGTAGTAATAAGAATTCTATCGCCCTGATTGACGCGATCATTAATTTCAGAGAGTACATCCTCCACCTGATTTAGAGCTTCACGAACCTCTATTACCGGATCAACCAGACCCGTTGGTCTGACTAGTTGTTCAATAACATTTTCCGCCGTATTTTCTTCGTATTTTCCTGGCGTTGCTGATACATATATAGTTGCTGGCACAATACTTTCAAATTCATCAAACCTAAGTGGGCGATTATCAAGAGCTGATCTCAATCTAAAACCATACTCCACCAAAGTTTCTTTACGAGATCTATCCCCTTTATACATTCCTCCAATTTGAGGGACAGTTACATGACTCTCATCGATGAACAGTATTGCATTTTCCGGGATGTAATCAAGAAGGCATGGCGGGGGCTCTCCTTCATTTCTTCCGGATAAGTATCTAGAGTAATTCTCAATACCCTGACAATAACCAAGCTCTCTTATCATTTCTAAGTCATGCAACGTTCTCTGTTCAAGCCTCTGAGCTTCAAGGAGTTTATTATTTGATTTAAATAATTTTAATTGCTCTTGCAATTCAATTCTTATTTTTTCTGATGCACCTAATAACTTTTCTTTAGGTGTTACATAATGAGTTTTAGGAAAAATCGTAACTCTTGGTAGTTTTTTTGTTATTACTCCTGTGAGAGGATCAAATTGATAAATAGCTTCAATTTCATCATCGAATAGTTCAATACGAACAGCCTCTAATTCAGATTCAGCAGGAAAAATATCAATTATGTCACCCCTCACTCTAAAATTTCCTTGTGAAAAATCGATATCATTTCTTGAATATTGGATCTCTGCTAACTTCCTCAGTATCTCTCTGTGATCAACTTTTTCTCTAACGGAAAGATGCAACACCATACTAAAATAAGCGTCGGGATCACCAAGACCATATATTGCTGAGACTGTAGCAACAATTATTGTATCTGATCTTTCAATTACAGCTTTAGTCGCAGAAAGTCTCATCTGTTCAATATGCTGATTTATCGAAGCATCTTTTTCTATGAATGTATCTGAGCTTGGAACATAGGCTTCAGGCTGATAATAATCATAATAAGATACAAAGTATTCAACCGAATTATGTGGAAAATATTCCTTCATTTCTCCATAAAGCTGAGCAGCCAGAGTTTTATTGTGAGCAAGAATAATTGCCGGTCTCTGTGTTGATTGAATTATATTCGCAATAGTAAATGTTTTACCTGAACCTGTAACACCCAGAAGTGTCTGCCTAGATAAACCCTCTTGTACACCGTTGGATAATTCTTTTATCGCCTTATTCTGGTCACCAGCTGGTTTATATTTTGAAACCAAATCAAAATTAAGATATTTTTTATGATCTTTTCTCTTGGTTGGAGCTTTTTGTTGTCGTAACATTGTAATTATTTAAAAGGTTAAAAAATGCATCAAGTTTCTGAAAGAATGAATAGAGTATTACCTTCAGCAACAAGCGCTGTGCTCAATCTTGCAGCAAAATTAAGAGAAGAAGGAAAAGACATAATTAGTCTTGGTGCAGGTGAACCGGACTTCGACACTCCCCTCCATATAAAAGAAGCTGCTATTAAAGCTATCAAAGACGGACATACGAAATATACAGCCATAGACGGGACATTAACTTTAAAAAAAGCAATTATAAATAAATTCAAACAAGATAACGACCTAATCTATGATTTTGATCAAATTATTGTTTCTAGTGGTGCAAAGCAAACACTATTTAATCTCTGCATGGGGCTTCTTCAATATGGTGATGAAGCTATAATCCCGACTCCTTACTGGGTTTCATATCCAGATATGGTAAGAATTGCTGATGCCACACCTAGGTATATTGCCACAGATATAGAAAGTAATTTTAAAATATCGCCTAAAATACTAGAAGATTCTCTCAGTAATAAGACTAGATTAATCTTTTTAAATAGCCCCTCAAATCCAACAGGGAGTTGCTATACAAAAGAAGAGTTGATTGAAATTGGAAATGTTCTTCTTAACTACCCAAACGTGATTATTGCTTCTGATGATATTTATGAAAAAATACATTGGGGAAAATCTAAGTTTTATAACATTGGTACTGCTGTGCCCGAACTCAACAATCGGGTTATATCGATAAATGGTGTTTCAAAATGTTATGCAATGACCGGATGGAGAATAGGATACGCTGGTGGTCCGAGAGAAATTATTACTTCAATGAAAACAGTGCAAAGTCAGTCAACTTCAAATCCATGTAGTATATCTCAGATTGCAGCCACGGAAGCTATAAATGGAAATCAAGATTGTGTTAAGGATATGGTAATTGAATATAAAAAAAGAAATGACTTTATTATAAATGCATTAAATAAAATACCAGGGTTTGAATGTAATAGTGCGGATGGAGCTTTCTATGCATTTCCTAGAGTAGATAAAGCAATACAATCAAATAATCTTAAAAATGATATCGAACTTGCAGCTTTGATCCTTAATAAAGCTGGGGTAGTAGTTGTACCAGGCACACCTTTTGGCGCTCCAGGTTATATCAGATTTTCCTATGCTTGCTCGATGAATGATTTAGAAAAAGCAACTGATCGAATAACTAAGGCAATTGAATAAATTTATATTATTAATAATTTATCTCAATGCTTGACTTGTATGAGTTGCTGAATCAGAATTCCACTCAAGTTATAGATATATTCCCCGGTAGCTCAGTTGGTAGAGCAGTTGACTGTTAATCAATTTGTCGCTGGTTCGAGTCCGGCCCGGGGAGCCAATTTATAGACATGCTAATCACTTATTAATGGCATCCTCTGAAGAATCGAATCAAACTGAACGTTCGAAAAAGGTCTCTGTGTCTCCCATTGCTTGCAACTTGGGCACAACCAGAGCAATTTCTGACTTGAAAAACCACAAGATTCGCACTGGTATCTTGATGTCGAGCGCCCTAACTTATAGAGGCTACGCTTTATCTTGTCCACAGATATAGTCTCTATTTTCAGTTTATCCTTTTGATTATATGAAATACCAAGAAACTCCTTCAAGATAACATCATTTTCTATGTAGCTATTTGCACAATCATTAAGCGATGATACATCGTTTATATTATTAATTATCACTGTGTATCCTATATCTCTGGACAATTTTTGATTGCTCTGACTTATTTTTTTAATAAACTCGTTGAGTTCGTCTAAACTCATTAATTGTTTATGCAGATCCACGAGCTCCGGAAGTGCTTCAGTAATTAAATAATTACTGTTTTGGATTATTTCACTGTATATTTTTACTGCATTGCTGTGCCTTTTCATTAGTTTCTCAGATTTCGCTTTAACCAGATCTGTTCTCAGAGTCATGGTTTTTAATTTTTTTGCGGAGCTAATAAATTCTGAGCTTTTTTTTACATCACCACTGGCAACTGCTATCTCTGCAAGCTCGCAAAAATAATGTGAGATTTGAAGATCAAAGGATTTTCTTGTAATTTTCGCTAATGTATTAGTGTATTTAATACACTTTTTCCATTCTCGCTCTATTTCATAAATTTCAGTTAAAGAATATAGTGATTGTATTTGAAAAAGTGAATGTGCTGACAATCGCCTAAAAAGAACCTCAGCCCTATCCAAAAGTCCAGCATGATGATAGTCCTTTGCAAGCGAATAAAAAGCCTGATCTCTTTGCTCATCTGATATGTCAGGCCTAGCAATTATATTTTGATGAATTCTTATTGCTCTATTTACTTCTCCTCTTTTTCTAAATAAATTACCGAGAGCAAAATGGGTTTCGATCGTAGTATTATCTACTCTTACCATCTTTAAAAAATGCTCAACTGCTTGATCAGTCTGCTCATTAAGCAAAAAGTTTAGGCCCTTCAGATAGTCAATATTTAAGGGCGGCTGGTCGTCTCTCTCTCCAAAATACCCGAGAGCCCAACCAGTTGCAGCAAGTATAATAAAAATAGAAGCTAGGATAAAAGTTGATTCAGTTGGCATTATCTAATGGATTTTTTCGTAATGAATTAATTTCACTCTTATATGAAACTAATCTTGATGATAGGATTCTTTTTTCATTTAATATTTTGAAAATGTAGTAAGCGCAACATGTGATGCCAAAAAACCATCCGCAGAGAAATATAAGAGTGAAAACTAAACTTGCTTTTGATGTAAATTTAAAAATTTTAAAGTTAATTGATATAGTTTCAGGATTAAGAAAATTAAACCATATGACCAGAATAAAAACACAAACAATAGCGATTATTCCTATGCATCTCACAATCATGATTATATTAATTCATTATTTTTGCTGATGATTACCAAATTATTGAAATCATTTGTACAGCCATTAATTTGATTGAATTTGAATTGAGTGCTCCCTACTCTCGTTAACCTTTTGCTTGAGGTCTTTCCCAGGCTTAAAATGAGGGACATATTTTTCTGACAAAGACACAGGCTCACCAGTTTTGGGGTTTCTGCCAATTCTTGATGGCCTGTAGTGAAGCGAAAAACTTCCGAAGCCTCGAATTTCGATTCTTTCGCCTTTTGATAAGGTATCGCTCATCAAGGAAAGTATGTGCTTAATTGATAGTTCAACATCTCTCACCGGAAGATGGGTTTGCTTTATTGAGATCTTTTCAATAACTTCAGATTTAGTCATTTTCAATAATTACCTTGTAGTGTACATTTACGTATGTGTTTTTCTTACGTGTAAATTTTAATTATAACTACTCTAGATGATCATACAAATAATTATTTGTCTTCCATTTTTTCTTTTAATAACTCACCTAATGTTGTTGAGCCAGATGATGTCGCAGAAGCATCTGATTGATAACTATCCAACGCATTTTTCTCATCTTGCTCTTCCTTAGCTTTGATGGAAAGTGAAACTGATCTTGATTTTTTATCAATCGAAATAATTTTAGCTTCAAGCTCTTCATCAATTTTTACAAAAGACCTAGCGTCATCAACCTTTTCAACTGATAATTCTGAAGTATGAATCGTCCCAATGACATCATCCGTAATTTGCATGGTCACATTTTTACTATCAATTTCAGATACCCTTGCTTTAACAACAGAACCTTTTGGATTCTCATTTATCCAATTAGCAAAAGGATCATCATCTAACTGCTTGATTCCTAGTGATATTCTCTCTCGGTCTGTATCTATTGCGAGTACGATTGCTTCTAGGTCTTGTCCTTTTTTATAATTTCTTATTGACTCTTCATCAGCGCTGTCCCAAGAAATATCTGATAGATGAACGAGACCATCAATGCCCCCGTCTAATCCAATAAAAATACCAAAATCAGTGATTGATTTGATTTGACCTTTCACACGATCACCTTTACTTACTCTAGATGAAAACTCAGCCCATGGATTTGTTTGGCATTGTTTTATCCCTAGAGAGATCCGTCTCCTACTTTCATCAATCTCAAGAACCATCACTTCAACTTCCTGACCAACTACAACTATCTTTGACGGGTTGACATTTTTATTCGTCCAGTCCATTTCAGAAACATGAACAAGACCTTCGACGCCTTCCTCGATTTCAACAAAACATCCATAATCAGCAATATTCGTAATTTTGCCTTTTAGTTTCTTTTGAATCGGATAACGATCCTGTATTTCATGCCATGGATCTTTGCCAAGCTGCTTCATTCCCAGAGATACTCTTTGTTTTTCTTTTTCATATTTGAGAACCACTACATCTATTTCATCTCCAATATTGACCAATTCTGACGGATGCTTGACTCTCTTCCATGCCATGTCCGTTATATGAAGAAGGCCATCGATACCACCCAAATCAACAAAAGCTCCATAGTCTGTTAAATTCTTAATGATCCCTTTAGCTTTTGAGCCTTCTTTTATATTTTCTAATAGCTGACTTCTCTCTTCGCTATACTCAGTTTCTACGACAGCCTTCCTGGAAACAACAACATTATTTCTCTGCTTATCTACTTTAATAACCTTGAGCTCTACTGTCTTCCCCTCAAGATATGATGGATCTCGGACAGGTCTTACATCAACAAGTGATCCTGGAAGAAATGCCCTTATACCGTCAATCTCAACAGTGAATCCACCTTTAACTCGGCCACTAATAAAACCATTAATAACTTTACCTTCATCATGTGACTCCTGAAGATTAATCCAACTTCTCGCTCTGAGTGCTTTTTCTCTTGATAATTTCGTTTCACCAAATCCATCCTCGAATGAATCTAGAGATACCTCTATCTCTTCACCAATACTGATGCCATCTTTTTCTGACCCAAATTGAGAGAGAGGGATAATAGCCTCTGATTTTAGTCCCGCACTTACAGTTACAAATTCGCTATCTATATCAATGATAGTGGCTTTAATGATCGTGCCAGTTTTGATGGTTTGACTTGCGAAGGTTTCTTCGAATAATGAAGCAAAAGATTCTGTCATAATTTTATTCCCGAGATCCTGAGACGACCTCTTCCATGCTGCGAACAATCCATTGTGTGCAACGGTTATTAATAATTACCAAATATCCAGTTTGGCAGTTTATGCTCGACTTTAAATTAATATTTTTTTTCGTGATAATTGAGTATCTCTGAAACAACAAAATCAATCGATTTATCTGTTGAATCAACTATGATTGAATCATGTGCCATAGTTAAAGGACCATATTTGCGTTCTCTGTCCTGCTTATCACGTATCTCCATATCATTTAAAACGGCCGTCAGGCTAACATTTATACCCTTTTCTTTCAACTCTTTGTATCTTCTCTCAGCACGCACATTTACATCAGCAGTTAGGAATACCTTTATTTTTGAGTCAGGAAAAACAACTGTACCCATATCTCTTCCATCAGCAATTAATCCTGGTTTTTTTAAAAAATTCCTCTGAAGAGTGATCATATCCTTTCTTATCCCTTCATATTTTGCGATTATTGAGGCATTAGTACCACATTCTTCTGTTCTAATACCTTCACTTGCATCTATTCTATTTATGAGGATTTTTTGTTGATACGAACTATCCAGCTGAAATTTTATTGTAGTTTTTTTAATAAGCCTTCTTATATTCAATTCATCTGACAATTGAAGATTATTTTCCATTACAAAGAAGGCAACTGCACGGTAAATTGCACCACTATCGAGAATATTCCAACACAGAATCGAAGCTAATTTTCTTGAAATAGTCCCCTTACCAGATCCGCTTGGGCCATCAATTGTGATGATTGGAATTGTATTTTTACTAATTATATTATTCCTTGTTGGCGTTAATGCAAATACCTATCTTCTTGACACAATTTAAAAAAGAAGGGAAAGATGTATCTACAGATTCAACATTATTAACTCTTATCGCATTCTTAGCTGATGCGCCAGCAACAGCGAATGACATAGCAACCCTATGATCACCAAAACATTCAATATCACCGCCATCAGGTTTTCCTCCTTCAATTTGAATACCATCTTCAAACTCAACTGTATTTATCCCTAACTTCTGAAGCCCTTTTGACATTGAGGATATTCTATCGCTCTCTTTGACTCTTAATTCTTTGAGACCCCTGAATATACTTGTTCCATCTGCATTTGCAGCAAGGATAAATATAGCGGGAAATTCATCAATTGATAGTGAAACGAGATCATTGTCTTCAACTTGAACTGATTGAAGTGATGATGTTTTGACATTAATGTCAGCAACAGATTCACATCCCTCCATTCTTTTATTGTGTATATCAATATTTGCTCCCATCATCTTTGCAATACGAAGAAAACCCGTCCTAGTTGAATTAGTACCAACATTTTTTATTGTTATCGATGAATTAGGTGTTATCAAACATGCAACAATCAAAAATACAGATGAAGAAAAATCGCCTGGTATATTTAATTTAATTGGATTTAATATTCCCTTGCCATCCACTGAAATAATATTATCAGTGACTGAGATCGGATAACCCATTGACTGCATCATCCTTTCAGTATGATCTCTAGTAATCCATTTCTCTTTAATCTTAGATTGAGAATCAGCATATATTGAAGCAAGAATTAGTGAAGACTTAACTTGCGCACTTGCTATTGGCAATGAATATTTGATACTCGATACCTCATTTACTGAATTGATATGAATGGGCAGTCTTCCATTATTGCTTTGAATATTAGCACCCATTTTTTCAAGTGGATCCAATACTCTGTTCATCGGTCTTCCGCTGAGTGACTTATCACCCTCAATAGTGGATGCAAATTTTTGTGCTCCCAATAATCCTATCAACAATCTAGCAGACGTTCCTGAATTACCTAAATATAATGCTTCTGATGCTTTATTTAGACCATTTATCCCAACGCCATGTATAATGAGCTTATCATCACTTAAATTAACCTTGACACCCAGATTTTTGAATGCATCCAGAGTCGCGAGACAATCCTCGCCTGAGAGAAAATTTGCAAATTCAGAAACACCACAAGCTAAAGCTCCAAAAATTACAGCCCTATGTGATATAGATTTGTCTCCAGGAATCTCTATCTCGCCTGACAGGTTTTCTGATGGTTCTATGTAAAAATCCATTTCGAGTCGTTTTAATCAATTGCTTTTGGATATGACCCGAGCACTCTAAATAATGAGCAATTTTTTTTGACTGATTTAAGTGAACTTGCCAATACTGGGTCATCTATATGACCATCTAAATCAAGGAAAAATACATAATCCCAATTTTTTTTATGAGACGGTCTGGATTCAATTCTGGTTATATTAATCTTATTTTGGGAGAATGGCTGCAGCATTGAATACAGCACTCCAGACCCAGTTTTTGTATCGTCATTTGATATGAGAATTGAAGTTTTATCGTTGCCGCTCTTAGAAATTAAATTTCTACCAACAATTAAAAATCTCGTAGCGTTGTCTGGATGATCTTCAATATTCTTCGTGAGTATATTAAGATCGTAGATATCACTTGCTATCTCACTTCCAATTGCTGCTGTTCCATCTTCATCTCTGGCTCTTCTTGCGCCAGCGGCATTGCTGCTTACACCAACTAACTCAACGTCTCTAAGATGCTCTCTAATCCAACCTCGACACTGTGATAAGGCTTGTTCATGAGCACATATGCGCCTGATACTTCTAATATTATCCATTTTTCCTATTAAATGATGATTGATCTTCAGCTCTACTTCACCACAAATCTTTAGCGGTGATGAGACAAACATATCCAGAGTATTATTCACTGTCCCTTCTGTTGAGTTTTCAATTGGGACAACACCAAAATCAGCGACATTACTCTCTACTTCTTGGAACACCTCATCTATGGCACCAAATGGGAGCGCTTTTACAGATTGACCAAAATGTTTATAAACCGCTGCTTGGGTAAACGTGCCCTCAGGACCTAGAAAGCCTATTTTTAGGGCTTCTTGTTGGGCAAGACATGCTGACATGATCTCTCTGAACAAACGAACCATTTCCTCATTATTAATAGGTCCTTTATTTCTTTTTTTAACTAAGTTTAAAACATCTACTTCCCTTTCTGGTCTGTAGTAATCAGTTGATGATCCATTTTTTTCTTTTGTTAAACCAATTTTTTTTGCGAGTGCAGCTCTTTCATTGATTAATTTTTGTATTTTTTCATCAATTGAATCAATTTTATCCCGAGTTTTTTTAAGGATTGCAGGCTCTGTATTTTCTTTTTTATTGCTCATATCTATAATCTGATTTTAGTAAAAGCAACAAAGCTAACATATTGTATTTGATAATAAAATTATTAATTTAATTAAATACCAAGATATCTTAACCTCAATATACCATCAATATCAGATATTTTAGCCAAAACATCATCTGATATCTCTTTATCTACATCCACTATTGTATAAGCTAGTATCCCTGAAGATTTATTCAGGAGATCCTCAATATTAAGATTTTCTGCTGCCAATATTGCTGTAATCTGTCCAACCATGTTAGGTATGTTTTTATTTGCAACTGTAAGTCGACAAGCGCTATTCCTCGGCATATTTGCCTCCGGAAAGTTTACTGAATAGTTTATGTTACCATTCTCAAGGTAGTCTTTTAAATTTTCAATAACCATTACAGCGCAGTTTTCCTCGGCTTCGTGAGTAGATGCGCCGAGGTGAGGAAGAGCAATAATTTTCTCATGAGACATAATACTTGGTTCAGGAAAATCACAGACATAGCAATTCAATCTATCATTATCAAGCGAACTCAAAACATCGTCTGTATTCACAATACCTGCTCTCGAGAAATTAATTAAAATTGATCCTTTTTTCAGCAGATTGATACTTTTTGAGTTTATTAGGTCCTCAGTCTCGTTAATCAAAGGAACATGGATTGTTACAGCGTCTGACAGCTGAAATATTTCTTCCAATGATTCAACCTTCTGAACTCCTGAGGACAACATCCATGCATTATTGATTGTGACGTTTGGATCAAAACCAACAACTTTCATACCAAGTGCAAGTGCTGTGTTAGCCACACTTACCCCAATAGAACCAAGACCAACTACACCTAAAGTTCGTCCAGGAAGTTCAATTCCTGCAAATTGTTTTTTTCCTGCTTCTACAGATTTTTTTATGTCGATTTTTTTTAGATCCAATGAGCGAACATAATCTCTTGCAGTGCAAATATTTCTCGCTGCAATCAGTAAAGAAGCTATCGTAAGTTCTTTTACGGCGTTAGCATTTGCGCCAGGAGCATTAAAAACAGGGACACCTCTATCGCTCATAGCATCGACTGGGATATTATTTACTCCTGCACCAGCACGTCCAATTGCATCAATTGATAGAGGTATATTATCCTTTGTGAGCTTATGTGAACGAAGAATAATTGATGTGGATTTTGATAAATCATCTATTATTTGATACTTATTTGACTCTAATCTTTCTAGACCCGAAGTTGCGATATTATTAAAAATTTTTACTTTGTACATGGTCTTTTATCCATACTTTTGTTCGAAATCTTTCATGAAAGAAATTAAATCCTTTACAGCTTCCACCTCAATTGCATTGTAAATCGAAGCTCTCATTCCTCCTACAGAACGATGACCTTTAAGATTAGCTAAACCCGCTTTAAAAGAGTCAATTAAAAAGGTATTTTCTAGATCTTTATCTTTTAGTAAAAAAGGAATATTCATTCTTGATCTACAGCTTTTCTCAACTGGATTTGAGTAAAAATCTGAGTTATCAATAAAATCATAAAGTAGATTTGATTTTTTTATATTTGTTTTTTCAACTACTTCAAGGCCCCCCAAATCGATAAGATATTCAAATACTAATCCAGCCACATACCATGAAAAAACTGGCGGAGTATTATACATAGACTGTTTTTCTATATAATTTCTATAATCAAGCATTGCTGGGATTTTAGCTTTATTGTTTTTTATTAGGCTGTTTTCAATGATGACAATAGTCAAGCCTGCTGGACCTATATTCTTCTGTGCTCCAGCATATATCAGTCCATATCTATTAACATCAAGAGATCGTGACAAAAGAGTGCTTGAGGCATCAGTTATCAGTGGTACTCCATTCGTTTCTGGATCAAAATGATACTCGACACCTGCAATTGTTTCATTTGAAGTGATATGGACATAATCAGACTTTTCATCCTTAATCCACTCCTCTTCATTAATAATAGAGGTGTAACCTGAAGCGCTGGAATCGCATACAATATTAACATTTGTAAATTTTTTCGCCTCGGCTACAGCCTTATTCCCCCAGGAACCTGTAACAGCATAATCAACACTAGAATCACTATTTGAAAGATTCATGGGAATCATCGAAAATTGCAACGAGGCTCCACCTTGAAGAAACAAAACATGATAATTATCAGGAATATTGAGAAGCTTTCTAAGGCTCCTCTCTGCTTCAAGAGAAACATCCACAAATTCTTTACTTCGATGACTGACTTCAATTATGGACATACCCGATTTGTTCCAATTGGGAAAATCAGTTTTAATAATTTCAATTACTTTTTTTGGAAGAGCGCTCGGTCCTGCAGAAAAATTATGAACAAGTTTGCTTGAAATACTCATATAGACTTGGTTTAACTTACTCCTGATCAATGGAAATTATTTTGGCAAGCCCTACTAATTTTTGCTCGTCGACTAACTTAATTAAGGTAACACCTTGAGTATTTCTTCCCACTACCGAAATTCCATCAACTGGAGTTCTTATGAGAACACCATTAGAACTAATCAGCATAACCTCATCATCATCAGAGACTTGAGTCGCTCCTATTGTTAGTCCATTTCTTTCGGAAGTTTTAATTGCAATAACACCCTGACCACCTCTTTTTTGAGTCGAGAACTCTTTTATTGATGTTCTTTTTCCATAACCATTCTCGGTTGCCGTTAGCAATAGATATTCATTGACTATAGATAAAGCTATTACGTTATGTTCATCTTTGAGTCTCATACCCCTCACGCCATGAGCTGTCCTTCCCATAGCCCTTACATCGTTCTCATTAAATTTTATTGCTTTTCCATTACTGGCTACAAGGAGTACTTCCTTTTTTCCATTAGTTATAGCTGCATCAATCAAATAATCATCTTTAAGGTTGATAGCTATGATTCCAGAAGATCTTGGCTTTGAAAATAATTTTAAAGGAGTCTTTTTTACAGTTCCATCACTGGTGGCCATAAAAACAAATGAATCGTTATCAAATTCTCTTATTGGCAGTACTGTACTAATTCTCTCTCCATCCTCAAGCGGCAACAAATTGATAATTGGCTTGCCTCTTGCTCCTCTACTGGCCATCGGCACTTGATAAACTTTCAACCAGTAGAGTTTTCCTTTACTCGAGAAACAAAGGAGAGTGTCATGAGTGTTTGCTACCCAAATTTTATCTATGAAATCCTCATCCTTCATTTTTGTAGATGACTTACCTCTACCACCTCTTTTTTGAGCTTGATAAGTATCTGGTGATTGAGATTTAATATACCCACTATGCGATAGAGTAACTACGACCTCCTCGTCGGGTATTAAGTCCTCATCAACAAGATCTGTATAGTCGTTATTTATTTCAGTTAATCTAGAGTCACCATAATCAGATAGAGTTTCATTTAGTTCGTTTCTAATTACATCCATTAACACTTCTGTGTGCGTGAGTATTTTTGTATATTCACTAATCAAGTCAAGAACTTTTATGTATTCTTCAATAATCTTCTCTTGTTCGAGACCTGTTAACCGATGAAGTCTCAAATCAAGAATTGCTTGTGCCTGGATCGGAGATAGTTTGTAACCTTTTGGAGACATTCCAAAACTCCCAACTATATTTTTAGGTGAAGTTTCGGTGTTACCAGAATTTTTCAGCATTTTCTTTACAGCTCCTGGTTTCCAGGATTTTTTAAGTAGAGCTTCTCTGGCATCAACAGGTGTGGGAGATGATTTGATAAGCTTAATCACATCGTCAATATTTGAAAGAGCGACAGCCTGACCTTCCAGGATATGTGCTCGATCTCTCGCTTTATTGAGATCATATATCGTTCTTCTTGTAACTACTTCACGTCGATGAGAAATGAATGCCTCTAGTACTTGCTTTAAGTTGAGTAATTTAGGCTGACCATCATGCAGAGCTACCATATTGATTCCGAAAACAGTTTGCAGCGACGTTTGTTTGTATAAGTTATTTAATACCACGTCAACGACCTCGCCTTGACGAAGCTCAATAACTATCCTCATTCCATCTTTATCTGACTCATCTCTTAGTTCAGTGATACCTTCAATTTTTTTATCCCTAACTAATTCAGCAATTTTTTCAATTAATCGTGCTTTATTAACCTGATAAGGCAACTCTTTAACGATTATTGCTTCTCTATTTTTTTTACCTATTGGCTCAATTTCAACTTTTCCTCTGATATGAACACGTCCTCTTCCAGTGAGATAAGCCTCACGGATACCTTGTGCACCATTTATTATTCCAGCTGTTGGGAAATCTGGTCCTGGAATGTGCTGCATCAGCTCCTTAGTTTCTATCAAGGGATTGTCTATCATCGCCAAGCATGCTTTGATAACCTCTGAAAGATTATGAGGCGGGATATTTGTCGCCATCCCAACCGCTATCCCAGAAGAGCCATTAATCAGCAGATTTGGAAATTTTGTTGGCATTACAGATGGCTCAGATTCTGAGCCATCATAATTTTCGATGAAATCCACAGTTTCTTTGTCCAGATCAGCAAGTATTTCATGTGAAATTTTTGCCATTCTCACTTCTGTATATCTCATTGCAGCAGGTGAATCACCATCAATTGAGCCAAAATTGCCCTGACCGTCAACCATCATATATCTCATAGAAAATGATTGAGCCATTCTTACTATTGTATCGTAAACTGCAGTGTCACCATGTGGATGGTATTTACCTATTACGTCTCCTACGACACGTGCTGATTTTTTATAAGGTTTGTTATAATCGTTTCCAAGGACTTTCATAGCATACAAAACTCTTCTATGAACTGGTTTTAGGCCATCTCTTACATCAGGCAGCGCCCTTCCTACAATCACGCTCATGGCATAATCTAGGTAGGATTGTTGCATTTCCTTTTCAAGGCTGACTGATAATATTTCTTTTGCTGGATCTTTCATAATGAAAATAATTCAAAAACTTTATAATATTAGTAAACAAACATCTAAGTTTTTTCTGGTGTTTTAAACGATTAATCTATGATAAAAACCTGATTATACAAGTCACAATATAGTATCATATCTACATGGAAGTGACATCATATATATTGAATTATTGAGACACGAAAATATAATATATTATTATTATATTTCAGATACTTATAAATTTTTTTTAAGGTAGTTATCTATTATGGATAAAATAAATGTAGATAGTAGTGAGATTGATAAATTTAATCGTTTATCCACAAGATGGTGGGATCCAAACGGAGATTTCAAACCACTGCATGAAATCAACCCTTTGCGACTTGATTTTATATTAAAAAATATCAATCTTAATAATTGTAATATTGCGGATATAGGTTGTGGTGGTGGGATTTTATCAGAATCGATGATTGATTATGGAGCGCATGTTACTGGAATTGATATGGCACCTGATGTATTAAGAGTCGCGAACATACACAAGAAAGAATCAAAAAAGGACATAGAATATATCAATATAACGGTAGAAGAATTAGCTGAGCGATCACCAAAATCTTTTGATGTCGTGACCTGCATGGAAATGATTGAACACGTTCCTGATCCCAGTAAAGTAATTGATTCATGTTCTGAATTACTTAAACCAAATGGCTTCGTATTTTTTTCAACTATCAATAGAAATTTAAAATCATTTATTCTTGCTATTCTTGGTGCTGAGCATTTTCTAAAACTACTTCCAATTGGGACGCATCAATATGACAAATTTATAAAGCCCTCAGAAGTTAATAACTGGTCAAGATCTGCATCTCTGGAATTAGTTGATACTACAGGTATTCACTATAATCCACTGACAAAGAAATACTCACTTGGAAGAAACCTCGATGTTAACTACATAATGTGTTTTAGAAAATTAACCAATGAATAAAAAACATGATAAAGCCTTTTTGTTTGATCTAGACGGAACGCTTATTGATACGGCTCCAGATATGATTCATGCGCTAAAGTCCGTTCTAGATAATAATCATACAAATACTCAAATATCAGATGAAACTCTCAGGAAATACGTTTCAGATGGGTCAATCGGCTTAATTAATCTTGTCTTTCCGAACAAAAATAATGAAGAAATACAGCGTCTTCAATCACAATTTTTGGATATATATGAAAAGAATCTTTTAAATGAATCTCGAATATTTCCTCATCTAGATGATTTATTAGTTTTTTTTAAAGATAATCATTTTATGTGGGGAATAGTAACTAACAAGCCAACTAGAATGACGTTACAACTTTTAAACTGTTTAGGGATATACTGCCCATTTGTAGTTTGTGGCGATACATTAAGAGACAGAAAACCAAGTCCCAAGCCACTATTAATTGCAAGCAAATTGATGAATATAGACCCAATAAATATTATGTATGTAGGTGATGCGAAAAGAGATATTGATGCAGGTAGACTTGCCAATATGAAAACTGTCTCTGCAGATTATGGGTATATCAAAGATGGGGATGATCCAAAATCGTGGAATGCTGATATATGCGTAAAATCTCCATTAATTTTAAACAAAATGATAAAAAAGGACTGCTATAGATAGTTAAATGGTTTTTTCAGATATAACAATATTTATTTTCGGTTTAACACTTGGTCTAATTTGCGCTCTTCTACTCAAAAACAAGAGTAATTCAAAACTCAGAGAAGAAAATCAAATTCTAAATTTGAAGATTAAACATCAAGATGAACTAGAGGACGAGAGAAATAAGGCTATTGATGCGGCATCATCTCCACTTAGAGAAGCATTTCAGGATATATCCAATAAATCACTAAAACAAAATAGTGAAAATTTTCTTAGACTAGCAGAAGAGAATTTAAACAAACACCACGAAATTTCCAAAAGTGCACTTAAAAAACGTGAAAATGCAATTCAAGGTTTAATAAGCCCGATTGAGAAAGAGCTTAATAAAATTCAAATTCAAAATTCTAATCTCGAGCAATCAAGAAGTCAGGCATATGGAGGAATTAAAGCTCAATTACAGGAAATGCAGAAGACGAATAAATCTTTATTTGATGAAACTAATAACTTGGTTAATGCACTCAAGCGCCCTGAGGTTCGTGGTCGTTGGGGTGAGATTACATTAAAAAGATTAGTTGAGCTGGCTGGAATGAGTGAACATTGTGATTATGGTGAACAGGTCCATACAAAATCTGAAGATGTCGCCATTAGACCAGACATGATTATAAAAATGCCCGATAGGCGTGAATTGGTCGTTGACGCCAAAACATCAACGAAAGCTTATCTTGACGCGATGGAAACATCAGATGTAAAAAAACAGAAGATGTTTCTTAAAAAGCATTCTCAAAATGTGAAAGATCATATAAAAAAGTTGTCTGCAAAAAATTATTGGGATCAATTTGAAAATAGTCCAGACTTTGTAATCTTATTTATACCCGGTGATCAGTTTCTGAGTTCAGCTCTGAATGAAGACAATGAATTAATTGAGTTTGCCTTATCTAATCAGGTTATTCTTGCAACACCTACAAGTTTTATAGCGTTGCTTAAGGCGATTCATTATGGCTGGAGACAGCACAGCCTTGCTGATAATGCTCAGGAAATTAGGAGGCTTGCAGAAGACCTGCACTCTAGGTTGTTTGCATTTGTAAATCATGTAGATAAACTTGGCAATCAGTTATCCAGCAGTGTTGAAAATTACAATAAGGCGATAAGCTCACTTGAGAGCAGAGTCCTTCCTGGTGCACGAAAATTTAAAGAGCTTGGTGCAAATCCAAAAAAAACATTGAATAAATTAAAACAAATTGATGTAACTACGAGAAAACCTAACAAAGAATAATAATGAAAGAGTCAATTCATACAATACCAGCAAATATTAGCTTTAATCTTAACGATAAAATTATTCTCATTACCGGGGCAACCGATGGGATAGGAAAAGCACTAGCAAAAAAAACTGCTAAATTGGGTGCCAAAATTATCTTACATGGCAGAAACAAAAAAAAACTGGAATTACTGTCTGATGATATTGCAGCTGATAATGATTGCCAGAGGCCTTCCATAGCCCTTCTTGATTTTGAGATCGCTGATTTAAATTCTTATATCAAGTTATCTGATGATATTCATAATAACTTCAATAAACTTGATGGATTAGTTCACTGTGCTGGTATTCTTGGTGACAAAACAACAATCGAGCAATACAAGCCTGAGGTTTGGCAGAAAGTGTTGCATGTTAATCTAACAGCGCCATTTGTTCTTACCCAAGCATTATTTGGTGTATTAAAGTTATCGGATTCACCGTCTGTAATTTTTACCTCTAGTAATGTATCAAAAATAGCAAAACCATTTTGGGGGGCTTACAGTGTCTCAAAGTTTGGAATTGAAGCTTTAGGACAAATGCTAGCTCATGAAAATGACCATATCAAAATGAGAGTAAACATAATAAATCCAGGAGCTGTTAATACAAAAATGAGACTTCAGGCTTACCCCGCGGAAGATAAAGATCATTTAAAAAACCCAGAGGATGTTTTGTATCCTTACTTATACTTTCTCAGTGATGAAAGTATTGGCTCAAATTATATGAGCCTAGATGCTCAATATTAACTTTCACCCAAAGTATTAATATAATCATACAAATCTTGAGTTTTCCGTAAACTTAAATGACTGCATTTTCCTTTTTTCAGTGCTCTTGGTAAAACAATCGGGCCATAGCTTACCCTCATAAGGCGATTTACTTTATAACCAATTGTTTCCCACATCCTCTTAATCTCACGATTTCTTCCCTCAGAGATAGCTACTTTGAACCAAGAATTTAATTTTTTTTTCTTTGAAATATGATCGATGCTATGGAATCTTGCCATACCATCATCGAGTTGAACCCCTCGTTGTAATATATTAATTTCATCGCTTGTCGGGTTACCAAAAACTCTGACTATATATTCTCTGATAATACCAGATGAAGGATGCATTAACTTATTTGCTAAATCACCATCAGTCGTAAAAATGAGCAAACCAGTTGTTGTCAAATCGAGTCGACCAACAGAAATCCACCTTTGTTTATTTAGTTTTGGTAGAGATTCATAAACGGTTCTTCTGTTTTTTTCATCATAGCGGGTGCATATCTCATCGTCAGGCTTATTGTAAATAATGTGTTTATGAGATCGATTTATTCTAGTTAAAATGACTTTCTTATCATCAATTGATATTTTGTCATTTTTTTTAACTTTGTGACCTAAATCAATACACTTTCCATTGACTTTGATACGCTTGTCTCGAATCCAGTCCTCAATTTCACGCCTGGATCCATAACCTATGGAAGCGAGATATTTCTGCAACCTCATAATTTAATGATTTTTGAATTATTCTGTTTTGACTGTATCTGCATCACTACTGATATCATTTGGAGGATCTTCCGAATCTTTATCCTCACTTTCAATCAAATCATCAAAGTTTGTATCGGATATATTAAGCGCACTCTTCATTGAAACGTCATTTTCATCAATTTCATCGTCTTCAATAATGACTTCTTGTGGATTATTTAATATTGGATTAATTTCTGGTTTGCTATTTTCATTAATATTTTTATCTTCTATTTCTGGAATCCCTAGCTTTTCTCTTACTGAGTCCCAATCTGAGAGATCTTCAAGTAGCGGAAGATCTTTAATATTCTTTAGTCCAAAATAGTCAAGAAAGATTTTTGTGGTACCAAACATTTCAGGCCTACCTGGCACATCTCTTTGTCCTGTAATGTAAATCCATTCTCGCTCCATTAATGATTTAATGATATTGCTGCTCACGGAAACACCCCTCACCATTTCAATTTCACCTCTGGTTATGGGTTGTTTATATGCGATTAAAGCAAGTGTTTCAAACAATGCACGTGAATATCTTGGTGACCTCCATTCCCATAATTTATCCAGCTTTTTTGATGTTTCTGACTTAACTTGAATACGATAACCAGAAGCCACCTCGATTAATTCAATATTTCTCAATTGATATTCTTGCTGTAATCTTCTTAGGCAATCACGAATTGTTACACGATCTGGTCTTTCATCTTCTTCAAATAAATCAAGCAATTTATCAACTTTCAGTGGTTTATCTGATGCTAGAAGTGCAGACTCTATAAAATACATTATTTCAGTTTGATTCATAATCTTTCTTCATCTTAATCTATATCTTCAATATATTTCTCACCTTCATCATGAACTGATGAGGAAACTTTTATATGCAACGGGGCAAATTCTTCATTCTGCACAACATCAATCATAGTATCTTTAAGTAACTCAAGAATTGCTAAAAATGTCACAGCAACTCCAAGCCTGCCTTCATTTATATCAAACAAATTTGTAAAATTAGTGAAATTGTTAACACCAATTTTATTGATAATTTGGGACATTCTTTGACGAACAGACAATGTCTCTCTCTCAAAATGCAACTCCGAGTTCAGCTCGGCTCTTTTGAGAACGTCATGGAATGCGATGAGTATCTCTTTAAGTGTCACATCGGGTAGCTTAATTACAACCTCTTTATTAGGAGCATCTATATTGGCTAAGACTATGTCTCTCTCCAGTCTGGGTAAATCATCTAAGTCTTCGGCTGCTTTCTTGAATCTTTCATATTCTTGCAATCTTTTGACAAGCTCCGCTCGAGGATCATCATCCTCATCATCGAACTCTTCAGGTCTTGGTAAAAGCATTTTTGATTTAATTTCAGCAAGCATAGCAGCCATTAAAAGATATTCACCAGCCAACTCCAGTTTAATTTCCTCCATGAGATTAATGTAATCAATATATTGCTGTGTAATCTCTGTGATTGGTATATCTAGAATATTCAGATTCTGTCTTCTGATTAAATATAACAATAGATCCAGAGGTCCCTCAAAAGCCTCTAGGAATACTTTTAAAGCAAATGGTGGGATATATAAATCCTGGGGAAGCTCCGTTACTGGCTCACCTTCGACAATCGCAAAAGGCATTTCGTACTGTTTGTTTATTTCATCGCCAGTCTGAATTTCTGAATTCATATAATATTGCTTTCAAAATATGTTTATGAGTTTGTTATAATCAAAAATTAAATTATGAAATATTTAGTTGATGATACATCAAGAATAGCCCGATAAATAGGCATGGAAACTTTTTTTAATATTCTTATAAAAAATCTAATCTCATTATGAATTTATTAATTGAATATATACCAATAATCATATTTCTTATCGCCTATTTTGTGGGAGGTATATTTTTTGCAACAAAAGCTCTTATGATTGCAATGCCGATTGGGTTTATTGCACAAACAATAATTGCAAAGAAGATAAATAAGATCTATCTGGGTTCAACAGTATTAGTTTTGTTTCTGGGGTCAGCAACACTTTTCTTTAAGAATCCGATTTTTCTGTATTGGAAGCCCACAGTACTTAACTGGTTAATAGCGCTAATCTTCCTTGGAAGTCACTTTATCGGTAACTCAACAATTATTGAAAGAATGTTGTCTAAATCCTTAATAATGAGCTCTGAAAATTGGAAAAAGCTAAGTCTTGGCTGGATATTCTTTTTCTTGTTCAGTGGTTTTGCAAATATTTTTGTTGCTTATAACTTCTCAGAGGAGTTTTGGGTAAAATTTAAATTATTTGGACTAATGGGTCTTACATTAATTTTTGTAATTCTTCAAACGATCTGGATTAGTTCTGTTTCGAGAGAAATTAAATAAGCAAAGGAAAGAAAATGTGGTATTCAATATATTGTGAAGATAAAGAAAATAGCCTAGACCTAAGAATGAAAATTAGAGAATCACACCTAGAGAAATTAAAGCTTCTATTGGATCAAGGTAGAATCTTAATTGCAGGTCCCTGCCCCGCAATTGATAATGAAGATCCCGGTGAATATGGATTTACAGGAAGTCTGATTGTTGCTGATTTTCCATCCATTCAAGAAGCCAGAGAGTGGGCCAAAAATGATCCATATTATATTGCCGGTGTTTTCGAATCAGTGACAGTTAAACCTTTTAAGAAAGTTTTTCCTTGAAAATTGAAAAGAGAATAAAAAATAAACTGGTCTTAGATATTGATCTTACTGAGATATCAGTAATCAATCAAAGTCATCTTCATAAAGGCCATGATGGTTATAGCCCAAATAGTCATTTTAGTGTGAAGGTTATCTCTGATCAATTCAAAGGTAAATCGAGAATCGAGCGACATAAAATGGTGTATAATTCTCTCTCTGAATTAATTGAGAGCGAAATACATGCTCTAAAAATTAAAGCACTAACACCTGCAGAATTTGCAAATTTAGAAAAGGGAAAAAGATGAGATTTAGTATTAGCTTAAAAAAAATAAATAAAGTTTTCACACCAATTAAAAAATTGCTGAGTATATTTATCATTCTGCCAGTTTCGATAAATGCTGAAACAATAAAAACAGTAAACAATGTAAATATTGATAGCCTCGTTTTAGATATCTATATTCAAAATAGAACTCAACAATCATCTGACCAAATATCTGCTGATCAAAGACTTCTTTTTCTTGAGGAATTAACTGATGTATATCTTCTCTCAACTCAAGAAGAGGCAGATGCAATAGCCACTGATAAAAATATCCAAGCACAAATAGAACTTCAAAATAGAATGCTGATTGCTCAATCTGTAGCTAATAATTTTTTCGCAAAGATTGAATTTACAGAGGAGGAGATATTAAATTTTTACAATGCAATGATAGAGAGTTCACCAAATAAAGAATACAAAGCAAGTCATATTTTGGTCGAATCTCAAAGTGAAGCAATAGACATAATAGATCAATTAAATAGTGGCAGTGATTTTTCTGAGTTAGCCAAGGAATTCTCAATTGGACCGTCAGCTAATAATGGTGGGTCATTGGGTAACTTTTTTAATCCATCGCAAATGGTAAAACCATTTTCTGATGCCGTTGAAGCTCTTGATGATAATGTTTACACAACTGAACCAGTTCAGACTGAATTTGGATGGCATGTGATTTTAAGAGAGGCATCTCGAGATACTATCTCACCAGCTCTTGACAGTGTTAGACTGGAACTTGAACAGCAAATAAGACAAACACGCTTCCAGGAATACATAAACTCTCTTAGATAAAAATTACTCTAACGGATCTATCATTATTGCGATTTATTTAGGTGACTACTTAATCTCGCATGAAATATTTCTTCGTTTGAATCGTTGATCACTTCGTTTTGGATGAGACAGATCTTTTCATCTTCATTTATCTTGACCAATCCTAGCCTCTTAAATTCTTGAAGTGCAGAGTTTGGCGTTGCATTAATTCTTGCTTTTTTTATCAAATCATAAAATGAGTTTTTTGTATTCTTATAATCTAATTTCTTTGGTTGATTTTTAGGGTCTATATATTGATAGTCATTGATCCATATTTTTATAACCTTACTCAAAGGTGAGACACTATATGATTGCGAATTCAGATTTGACAATAATCTCGACTTAATCTTTCTTACTTCTCTTCTAGAAATTCCTGTCGCCACAGAGATTCTTGAATTATTTGCAATTCGACCTCTCTTGCCAAATTTTTTTGATGAGATTGAAACATATATTTCTTTAATCATTATATCAAGCGAACGATAACTGATACCAAAAACAACAAACAGTTCAATTATTGGCCTGATAACTTTTTTTATTAGCTTGATCGTGACTATTTGCATATATTATTCATACTGCGAGATAAAATTTTCTTCGTCAATTATATCTAACCCTAATTCTTCAGCTTTTTTTAACTTTGAACCAGGATTATCTCCGATAACAAGAAAATCAGTCTTTTTTGATACAGAAGAAGATACCTTACCTCCTCTATATTTAATAAAGTCCATAGCCTCTAGACGCGACATTTTTTCTAAGGTTCCCGTCAGGACAATTACTTTTCCTTTTAACAAAAGTTTTTCATCATTTTTATTCAACGACTCAATATGCCAAGTGACACCAGAATTGATTAGATTATTTATTATTTCTTGATTTGAATCATCTGTAAAAAAGTTTTTTATGTTATTAGCAACAATTGGTCCAATTTCAGGTACCTCCAGAAGCTGATCAATAGATGCTTTTTTTATACCTTCTAAACTTTTAAAATGATGCTCAAGTGTATCCGCCATGGTTAAGCCAACTTCTCTAATACCCATGCTGTATAAAAATTTAGAGAGTGATGTTTTCTTGCTTGTTGATATTGATGTAATTATGTTTTTAGCAGATTTAGAAGCCATTCTGTCTAATTTGCAAAGTTGTGAGTGAGAAAGCTTAAATATTTGATCTGGGGTAGATATTAAATTTTTATCAACAAGTTGCTCGATGAGTTTTGAACCCATACCATCGATATCCATAGCCTGCCTAGAGACAAAATGCTTCAAATACTCAATTTTTTGTGAGCGGCAGCTATAACCACCAGTGCATCTGTATATTGCTTCACTTTCGACTTTTTGAATAGTCGAGCCGCAAATTGGACAGCTTTGTGGCATCCTAACCATCTCTGATTTTTTTCTCTTTGAAGTAATCACGCTCACTATTTCAGGAATAACATCGCCTGCTCTTCTGACACTTACTGTATCTCCTATTCTTATGTCCTTTCTTTTTAGTTCATCCATATTATGAAGCGTGACATTTTGAATCGTTGCTCCACCTATAAATACTGGCTTTATTTTCGCTACAGGTGTTACAGCGCCTGTCCTTCCAACCTGAAAATGAACACCTTCAACAATTGAGTATTTTTCTTGAGCCGGGAATTTATGAGCAATAGCCCACCTTGGAGCTCTTGATACAAATCCAAGATTTCTTTGCTGATCAATGCTATCAACTTTATACACCAGACCGTCAATGTCGTAATCCAATGAACCTCTTTTCTTATAGATCTCCTCATAAAATGCCAGGCATTCTTCGATGCCTACTGCAATGTACCTGTGAGGACAAATATTGATACCCCAATTTTTAAGATTATCTATAGTTTCATGATGATTTTTTGGTATAAAATCTTTGCTAATTTGTCCTATTCCAAAGAAAAATATATCTAAGGGTCTATTTTTTGTAATATTTGGATCAAGCTGTCTTAGACTTCCAGATGCCGCATTTCGTGGATTAATGAATACTTTTTCATCATTTTTTTCTGCAATCTTATTATGCTCACTAAACCCAGAGATTGTCATAAAAACCTCGCCTCTTATTTCCAAATACTCTGGAAAATCGTCTCCAGTCAATGTCATAGGTAAAGATTCAATCGTTCTGATATTATGAGTAATATCTTCACCTTTTTTTCCATCACCTCGAGTAGCTGCTCTCATGAGATTACCGTTTTTATATATAACGCTCACAGCTGCACCATCAAACTTAAGCTCACATGAATATGTTACAGGTTCATTTATTGGTAATTTTAATTTCTCATGAACTCGTTTATCAAATCTTTCTAGCTCTTCTTTGTCAAATGCATTCTCAAGCGATAACATTGGTACATCATGAGTTACTGTATTGAAAGCTGAGCCAGCTATAGAGCCAACATTTTGAGTGGGGGACGATGCATCTTTCATCTCAGGAAATTTTTCTTCCAAAGAGCTCAGTTCGTTAAATAGTTGATCATATTCATGATCAGATACTTCAGGGGTGTCCATCACATAATAGAGATGATTGTGATTATTTAAGATATTTCTGAGATTAAATATTCTGTTTTTGACTTTGTCTTCAATCATATGTTGGAGAATTTGTTTTGTTCTTTAGCATATACTCAATAACTTCCTCGCGAATATAACGCTCCCGTTGAATACTCAATGTACTTCCTGCATCATCAAGCAGTTCAGCTTTAAGCAAAGTTTTTATTCTTTTTAACACCATCATCATTTCATCAAATGCATTAATTTCATTTGAATTGAGTGGCAAAAGCATAAAAAAACTCAAACCTGGAATCTTCACATCTTCTATTTCTTGTTCATTAAATACGCCTGGTTCAACTAGATTAGCGACAGAAAATAATTTTGCTTTATTATGCTTATCGAGATAATTAAAAATGCCACTATCATCCAAAAATAGGCCATTTCCATTTAAAATCTCCAAAACTTGATTTCCATTAAATGGCACAGAGTCAATTGGGGTCAATCTGACTGTAATAACATGATCGCATTCGACCTTTCTTTTGTGACTGTCGACATCTATTTTGATACGAGTATTATTATCTGAATGTGCTCCTAGTTGCCCTTCATTTGTTTTTGGTCTATCCGGGCTGTTCTCGTTATGAAATGTTGGTTCAATCTTCTCTGACTCTTTCGGATTCTTGTTTAAGATAGATTTAAGATAACTCTCATAAATCATTATTCCAGCAATAAGTGTAATACCGGAGATAATTAATACCCACCTGATTTCTTCCATTTAACTAGCTCACTTCCTGTATTATGTCTCTGAGAGCTTAATAGCTTCATCAATATCAACAGAGACAAGTCTTGAGACGCCGGGTTCCTGCATTGTAACACCGGATAATTGTTTCGCCATCTCCATAGTAATCTTATTATGAGTAATGAATATGAATTGCACTTTTTTTGACATCTCATCCACAATTTCACAAAAACGATTAACATTTGTATCATCCAGCGGAGCATCAACCTCATCAAGCATACAAAATGGCGATGGGTTTAATTCAAATATAGCAAAAACAAGTGCAACTGCCGTCAATGCCTTTTCCCCTCCTGATAGAAGATTGATCGAGCTATTTCTTTTTCCAGGTGGTCTGGCCATAACTGTCACACCAGCAGTTAACAGATCATTACCGATCAACTCCATATATGCCTGTCCACCACCAAATAGTTTTGGGAACAGAGACTCAAAGCCTGAATTTACTTTATTAAATGTTTCTCTGAATCGTGATCTTGTTTCTGTATCTATTTTTCGGATAGCACCCTCCAAAGTAGATAATGCGCTGTTCAAGTCTTCCAATTGACTATCAAGGTATTCTTTTCTTTCTGTATTGGATTCAAGTTCATCAATTGCTGCCAAATTAATTGGGCCCAATCGATTGATCTTATTTGTTAATTTTTCAAGATTTTGGTTCATATCTTCCAAAGATTCTGACTCGTCCAGATTGTCTATTAGCTCCTCATACGTAAAATTTGTCTGACTGAGTTGCTCATTGATTCCCTCTTTTCTACCCTGAATTTCCTGAAGATCACCTTTAGTCTCAGCTAGCGATGTTTTTGCTTTATCTATCTTTCTCTCAACTTCCATCCTCGATTGGTCTTGAAGATTGATATTACTGTCAACTTCATCCAATAGTTTTCTTGCCTCATTAAGCTTTTCTTCAACATCAACTTTTACATGAAGCTGTTCCTCAAGAAGTTTTTTATTATCGATGAGTGGCTGTTTGTTTAATTCAATTTGTTCTAGAATTTCGTTTTTTCTTGATTGAAATAACATTTTTTGCGATTGCATCCTCTCTAAATTTTGCGAAGCTGATTCTTTTGAGGTTAATTTTCCCTCAAATTGAATCTGCATTTCTTGATAGCGAGTTCGATCCTCTTCATATTGATCTCTGACCCTGCTTAATTCATTTTCAATATCAGTTTTTTGTATATTAAGCTCATTTAATTGTTTATTGCTCTCAACTAACTCCTTTTTGTACTCCTCGATCAATGAAGAAACTTCAATTATTCTCTTTTCAAGTGAAGAGATTTCAATGCCTATTGCATCGATTGAAATTTTTCCTTCGATCACATTTTTTTCCAATCGCTCTAGTTGCATAACTAGGTTTTCTTTTAGATTTTTTATATCGACATTTTCACTGAGCAATGATGGGAGTCTCTCTTGAAGCCTATCTCTATCTTTATTAGCAATTGATAAATCATTTTTTGCACTGGATAAGCTTGATTCATCTTTATCAATGTTTATTTTCAGGTTTTTTAACTTTGAATCTAGTTCTTGTATTTGCTTCTCTCTGGATATTGCATTGTCCTTCTCAGCATCTAAACCCCTTGAAATCCTTACCCAATCTTTGCTAATCCATATTCCATTTTTTATTATTACAGATTCACCAGCGTTCAACATATCTGTCATATTTATAGCATTATCTATTGAGTCTGATAAAAAAACATTACCCAGAATAGAATATATTGCATCTGGTGCATTACTTACTTTTTCAGCAAGTGTGTTGGATCTACTTGAGTTCTTTTCATTATTTATGTCATTAAAAAAAGTAACTTGACCAGATTTAAGGCTTGAGCTTACATCCATTGCACGCTGTATGCTGTCTATCTTGATTCCACCTAAATAATCACCCAATACTGTTTCTACTGCAGTTTGCCATCCTTCAGATACCGAAATATCATTTATGATGCGCTTATTTTTTTTAAAATTATTCTTTTTTAACCATGAATTTAAATTGTCGCTACTATTGTATGACGAATCCTGCATAGCAATTAATTTAATATGTTCAGATTCAAATTCATTTAGATCCTTTTTTTTGCGATTAATTTCTATAGTTAGATTATTTTCTACCTCTCTAAGATCTCTTATTTCATTACTTCTCTCTTCGATTTCACTTTTCAGATCATCTAATAAGACATAACTTTCATTAAACTTTATGTTTGCTGACTCTATTTCTTGCTTAAGAGCTTCCCTATCAGTTGAAAATATTTCTTCATCAATTTCTTTCTCATTTACTTTTAAATTTTTGAGTCTATTTTGGAGATTTTCTAATTGGTTTGATTCAATTGATATATCTTTTTGGAGCTCATTATTTTTGATGTTTTCAGCTTCCCAATTAGATTGCCATCTTTTGAGTGAATCATCAGCTTCTTGATAAGATTCTTTAGAAGACGTCTCGCTTATTTTCACTCTTTCAATATCTGGCGTCAGCTCTTCAAGACTGGATTCGATATTAGTTATTTTTTTCTTATCTTGAGAAATAATAGATTGAATTTCCTCTTCGTTAGAAATTGCATTCTCGAGGTCTCTTTTTTGTCTCTCTTGAATTTCATTTGTATACTCAATTGATTGCTCCAATCTGCTAATTTCTGAACCAATTTTGTAATACTGAGCTTGAATTTCACTGAATTTATCATTCTTATCTGATTGATCAAGCCTAAGATTTTCAATGTTAGATTCTATTTTTCTTTGCTCGGTTACCTCAGATTCTAAAGTAAGCTCTTTTTCTGTGTATAACTTGTTAAGGAGATCTTTTTCGCTCTCTAAATTTCTTATTCTTAAGGCAAGAATATTTGCAGAAAGCTGACGTTCATCATGACGCATCTTTTTGTATCTTTCAGCTGTTTTTGCCTGTCTGTTCAGATGTTTGATTTGTTTATCCACTTCTTCAATAACATCAAGTAGACGGTCTAAATTTTCTTTTGTTCTATTTATTCTTGTAGATGTTTCTTTTCGTCTTTCTTTATATTTTGATATTCCTGCTGCCTCTTCTAAAAAGATTCTCATTTCTTCTGGCTTAGCTTCTATAACACGAGAAATCATTCCTTGCTCTATAATTGAATAACTTCTTGGGCCTAATCCTGTCCCTAGGAATATGCCAGTAATGTCTTTTCGCCTACATCTCACTCCATTTAGATAGTAATTAGATACGCCATCTCTTGAGACTGCCCTTCTTATTGAAATTTCGTTATATTTTGAATATTCACCCTTGATAGTTGAGGACGAATTATCAAAAAGTAGTTCAACTGATGCCGCACCTATTGGTTTTCTTGAGCTGGAACCCTTGAAGATGACGTCAGTTATAGAGTCGCCTCTCAATCTACTTGCTGAACTCTCTCCCATCACCCATCTTACAGCATCAATTACATTAGATTTACCACAACCATTTGGACCAACAACACCAACTAAATTTGAGGGAAATGTTATTGATGTTGGATCAACAAAGGACTTAAAACCAGAGAGTTTAATCTTGCTTAGTCTCATTTTATTTGCTGATCTGGAAGATTGTCATGATTTCCAATTGTAATGTATTTAAATAAATAAAACGAATGTTCATTCATATTTGATTTGGCCAATTCTTGACAAAAAAAACCATAAGAATAATAATTTTTCTTCCATGATTTTGTTAGATGAGTATAATGCTCAGGTTTCTAAAATTAAATCTTAAACACTTCTAAATAATTAAAACAATGACAAAAAAGAAAGTTATAAAGAAAACGAAAAAAAAGATCGTCAACAAAAAAGCTAAAGCTGTCAAAAGTATGCCTAATAAGGATATCTTTTCCAGCCCAATAAATGAGATAGGACCCTACAAAGCAAAAAGAGGTGAGGCTTATATGTCAGACTCACAATTAAAATACTTCAAAATGCTTCTAACAAAATGGAAGAATGATCTCATTGACGAAGTTGATAGAACAGTAGTTCATATGAAAGATGAGGCAGCAAATTTTCCAGATCCAAATGATCGTGCAACACAAGAATCAGAATTTGGCCTTGAATTGAGAACAAGGGATAGAGAGAGAAAACTTTTAAAAAAAATAAATTCTGCATTAAACAGGATCGATGAAGGAGATTATGGTTATTGCGATGAAACAGGAGAAGAAATTGGCTTAAAAAGATTACAAGCAAGGCCGGTGGCTACCCTTTCTCTTGAAGCGCAAGAAAGACGAGAAAAGGCAGAGAGACAATATAGAGATAGTGACGATAGGTACAGATAATAAAGTAATAAAAAAGAGATAGAAAAAACCCTAGGGAGATAGAAATGATAGTGGGCATAAAAGACTAAGCAAGTGGGTATCTTCATCCCGATTTAAAACTCCAGAAATCATAGTTGAAAGAAATATTAATGCTATATGGAACTGGGAATTTAAAAATTGAAAAAAATAATTAAAACAATTATTTAATATGAAATAGTGATATTTATTATTAAGATTCGACTTCTTTCATGCTCAAGCGAACTCTTCCTTGCCGGTCAACTTCTAATACCTTCACCTTAACATCGTCGCCTTCAGATAATTTATCGCTGACTTTCTCAACTCTCTCTTCTGATATTTGAGATATGTGAACCAAACCATCTTTACCAGGTAGAATTGTTACAAATGCACCGAATTCCATCAAACGAACAACCTTCCCCTCATAGATTTTTCCAACTTCAACTTCTGCAGTTATCAGTTTAATTCTTTTTACTGCTTCTCTTCCTGATGAGCCATCTACTGAGGCAACTTTAACTGTTCCATCTTGATCTATGTCGATTGATGCGCCAGTTTCCTCAGTAATACCCCTTATTACAGCTCCACCTTTACCAATAACATCTCGTATTTTTTCAGGATCAATTTTAAATGATGTAATTGTTGGCGCCCATTCTGACATGTCGGTTTTAGATGAACTGATGACCTTGTTCATCTCACTTAATATATGAAGTCTTGCATCTTTTGCCTGATTTAGGGCAATTTCCATAATCTCTTTGGTAATTCCCTGAATCTTAATATCCATCTGAAGTGCAGTTATACCATCTTCAGTTCCTGCAACTTTAAAATCCATATCTCCGAGGTGATCCTCATCGCCAAGAATATCAGTCAGTACTGTATATTCCTCATCCTCTTTAACTAATCCCATTGCTACACCAGCAACAGGAGATTTTATTGGCACTCCTGCATCCATCAAAGATAAGCTTGTACCACAAACAGAGGCCATTGAACTTGATCCATTAGATTCTGTAATTTCAGATACAACGCGAATTACATAGGGAAATTCTTCTTGGTTAGGCATAACAGCCTGGATACCACGTTTAGCGAGTTTACCGTGTCCTATCTCCCTTCTCTTCGGAGAACCTACAAATCCAGTTTCACCAACACAATAGGGAGGGAAGTTATAATGAAGCATGAATGTATCTTTATACTCACCTTCTAACGCATCAATGATTTGAGCATCTCTATCAGTCCCAAGTGTCGTTACTACTATCGCTTGTGTTTCACCTCTCGTGAATAATGCAGAACCGTGCGTTCTCTCAAGAACACCTATTTTCACATCAATTGGTCTAACTGTTGTGGAGTCTCGCCCATCAATTCTTGTTTTCTCTTTTACAACATTGGATCTCACAATTTGTTTTTCCAAGGCTGAAAATGCTTTACCTAAATCATCAGATGTCCATTTATCTTGATGTATGTCACGGAGTTGCTGAATTGATTGATCTTTTATTGATGAGATTTTTTCACGACGTTCTTGCTTATTCTTAATGAGATAGGCGTCTTTTATTGATTCAGCACAAGATTGCATAATAGCTTCAGAAAGATCCTTGTCTTGTTCTGGAGGACTCCATTCAATTTGAGGTTTTGATACTTCCTCTGCGAGATCATTGATAGCTGATATAGCAATTTGCATTTGCTCGTGTCCATAAATAACCGCTTTTAGCATAACATCTTCAGAGAGAATATTAGCCTCAGATTCAACCATTAAGACTGCCTCAGAAGTTCCTGCAACCACGAGATCAAGATCGGATTCCAGAAGTTGACTTTTACTTGGATTTAACACGAAATCACCATCTATGTAACCAATTTTAGCTGCTCCGATTGGTCCCGAAAACGGTAATCCAGAAAGTGAAAGAGCAGCTGAAGAACCTATAAGTGATGGTATATCAGGGTCAATTTCTGGATCAAGAGACATAACTGTTGCAATTACTTGCACCTCATTATTGTAACCCTTTGGAAAGAGTGGCCTTACAGGCCTGTCAATTAACCTAGATACAAGCGTTTCTTTTTCGGAAGGTCTTCCCTCGCGCTTGAAGAAGCCACCGGGTATTTTTCCTGATGCATAGGCTTTTTCCTGATAGTTTACTGTTAGTGGAAAAAAATCTCGATCAGGATCACCTTGCTTTTTTCCGACCGCAGTAACCAACACAGAGGTATCTCCAATAGATACAAGTACTGCGCTGTCTGCTTGTCTGGCTATTACTCCGGTTTCAATTTTTACTTCATTATTGCCATATTTGAATGATTTTATGATTGATTTCATTTTATTTGATTCGCTCTCAGTGATTTATTCTTTTTTGTGGATTGGTTCTTTCTATTTTTGGAATCAAAAAAATTAACGCCTCAAACCTAATTTTTTAATTAGTTTTGAGTATCTGTCTTGATCATTTGTTTTAAGGTAATCCAGCAATTTTCTTCTCTTGCTTACCATGCGTAGAAGACCTTGTCTCGAGTGGTGATCTTTTTTATGCTTTTCAAAATGAGCAGTCAATTCAGAGATACGCTCAGTCAATAGTGCTACCTGAACTTCAGGTGAACCTGTATCTGCCTCTCCTCTTGCATTATCTTTAATAATTTTATTTTTTATTTCACCTGATAGTGACATTTTCTTAGACACTCCCAATAGTATTTTTCCAATTTGAGGCGCTATTCTAACGCTTAGATGTCTTAAGTAACAGCTTTTATATCAATTAATACAAAAAAATATGATGATGAAAAATTAGCTTAAATGAAAAATTCTCTTGGGAGCTAATGTGTTTTGATTTTTTTTATAAGCAATTCCGACCAAATTACTATTGTGATCATAAACCTTAACATTATCAGCAAAATGTCCTTTAAATTCTATTTGCTGCCCATTTCGAAATTTACTTAATTGTAGATTATTCAGACTTACAACTGAAAACTCTGTTAAAGCTTCATCTATTGTTATGAAATAATCAGAAATTAAAAGATTACTATTTTGTGTCAGATCTTCCAAGATCGAGAGTTTAACCATTTTATTCTCACAAAAATTACCAACACTTTTTCTTCTTAATCGGGATACGTGGGCTAACATTCCAAATTTTTTTGCTATGTCTTCAGCAAGGACTCTGATATAAGTTCCTTTTGAACATGTTATTTCAAAATTTATCGTGTTTTTAGATAGGTCGACCAGATCTATAGAAAAGACTTCTATCTCTCTTGCAGCTCTATCAACAATCTCACCTTTTCTTGCCAGTTCATAAAGACGCTTACCCTTGTATCTTAATGCTGAATGCATGGGAGGTATCTGCTCTGATTTGCCCTTAAACTCATTTAGAATTTTTCTCCACAGATCTTCTGGATATTCTTTTATTTTGCTATTACCAGTAATCTCGCCATCTATATCACCTGTCGAAGTTGATATACCCAATCTTACTTCTACTAAATACGTTTTTTTCTCATTTAATAGGTAATGCGAAATTTTTGTCGCCTCTCCAAAACAAAACGGCAACATTCCTGTTGCGAATGGATCAAGACTTCCCGTATGACCTCCTTTTTTTGCTTTGATGAGGGCCCTTACCCTCTGAAGTGCTCTATTTGAGGTTATGCCAGATGGCTTATCAAGTAAAATTATACCGTTGATGTTTTGCATGCATCTAATTTTAATTAGTCTTTGATTTTCTAATTAATTCGGATATCTCATGTGCTTTTTCACTGCTTTGATCATGAAAGAATCTTAATTCTGGAACATGCCTAATTTTAATTTCAGATCCAAGTCTCTTTCTTATAAAACCCGCCGCTCTCTTTAGTCCTTTCTTTGGAACATCGATATCTCCATTGAGATTGAGTGAACTAAAGTAAACTTTTGCGATACTGAGATCGTGGCTTAAATCAATCGCAGTTAGCGTAATTTCGTGCAAAGATGGATCGTCTACATCGATGCGGATAATTTTATTCAAAGTTCTCAATATTAAGGAACTCATTCTTTGGTTTCTGGAAAATTCTCTTTGCATAGAGGCTTGCATTTTCTGTGTATTAAACTATGGTTCTCGCTATCTCTTGTCTCTCAAAGCATTCGATTTGATCGCCAATTTTTACATCATTATAATTCTTGACACCAATACCACACTCGGTGCCACTTTGAACCTCTTTGGCATCGTCTTTAAATCTCCTCAGTGACTCAAGCTCACCTTCGTATATAACCACATTATCTCTGAGCACCCGGATTGGACTAGATCGTTTAACGATACCCTCCGTTACAATTGAGCCAGCTATGTTACCCAGTTTTGGTGAAACAAAAACCTCTTTTACTTCAGCTAGACCAATAATATTTTCTCTGACTTCAGGAGATAACATCCCGTTAATGGCTGCCCTGACATCATCAATTGCTTCGTAGATGATACTGTAATATCTTATTTCTGTTTCCGACTCTTTAACAGCAGATCTTGCAGAAGCATCAGCTCGTACATTAAAACCAATGATCATAGCATTTGATGCTGAAGCCAGGACGACATCGGATTCGGTAATCCCTCCAACACCAGAGCTGATAACCTTGACCGCAACCTCTTCATTGTTGAGCTTATTAAGAGCATCGCTAAGGGCTTCGGAGCTCCCATGCACGTCGGATTTAATTAATAAAGAAACGACCTTTTTATCACCTTCACTCAGCTGTGAAAAGATGTCATTAACATCTGAACTTTGCTGTTTATTTATTTTTGTTTCTCTTGTTTTTAATTTTCTGTTTTCGGCAAGTTCTCTGGCTTGTCTCTCATTCTGAACGACATAGAAATTTTCACCTGAAATAGGTGTCTTCGGTAACCCTAAAATTACAAGTGGTGATGATGGGCCAGCAGAAGTGATTTGTTTTTGAGTATCATCAATCATACTTCTTATTTTTCCAAATTCGTCTCCCGCTAGGACAATATCGCCTTTTGAGAGTACGCCAGACTGAACTAACAGTGTAGCCATTACACCTCGTCCTTTGTCCAAGCTTGATTCTATTACAACACCTCTTGCTGATCCTGATGATTGAGCTTTAAGATCCATCACTTCAGCCTGCAGTAGTATTTTATCTAAAAGATCATCTACACCCTCTCCTGTCTGAGCAGATACTGAAGCAAAAAGATAATCTCCCCCCCATTCCTCTGAAATAATCTCATGGTTAGAAAGTTCAGTTTTAACTCTTTCTAAGTCGACATCCTCTTTATCAATTTTGTTAATAGCCACAATCAATGGAACTTCCGCAGCTTTGGTATGTTCTATCGCCTCAATTGTTTGAGGTTTTACGCCATCATCAGCTGCTACTACCAGAACAACAATATCAGTAACTTGAGCACCTCTCGCACGCATAGCAGTAAATGCCGCATGACCCGGAGTATCCAAAAATGTAATATCACCTTTTTGAGTATTTACATTATAGGCGCCAATATGTTGAGTAATTCCTCCAGCCTCTCCAGCTGCAACTTTGGATTTCTTAATAAAATCCAGTAATGACGTTTTACCGTGATCTACATGTCCCATTATAGTTACCACTGGCGCTCTTGATTCCATTTCAGATTGATTATCATCATTGATTAGAATATCCAATTCATCATTTTCTTCAGCAATTTTTGCTTTGTGACCTAATTCTTCAATAACTAGAATGGCTGTATCCTGATCAATCATCTGATTTATATTCACGGCTGTACCCATAGTAAACAATGTTTTAACAACCTCATTCGCTTTTATAGCCAGTTGTTGGGCTAACTCCGAGACCATAATGCTATCAGGTACAGTTACCTCCTTGATGACTGGTGCGGTAGGCTTCTCAAAGCCATGTTTTGAATCACCGTCTATTGAAGCAACTCTTCTTCTAAAGGATGGTTTCTTTTTTCTTCGGCCACTCATGTCACCAGCAACATGAAGCTCTTCTCTCCCATAACGAGTATCTGAAAAACCTTTTTTAAATTTCTTTTTTTCTTTTTTTCTTTTTTCTGATCTATCGGTATCTAGAGGCTTTTCTTTAATCTCTTCAGACCTTTCAACATCATAGCTTGGTCCAGATTTAACTTGCTCTTCGTTTTTCTGAAGTTCCTTTTTTTTCTTTAGCTCTTCGGCTTCTTTTTGCTGTAGCTCTTGTTTTTGCTTCTCTAGTATTTCTTTTTGAATTTTTTCTTGCTCTTGTTTTTCTCTTTGTTCTTTTTCTTTCTTTTCTTGTTCTGCTTGATTTTCTAGGACATCTCTTTTTACGTACGTTCTCTTTTTTCTGACCTCTACATTGACAGTCCTAGATCTGCCTTGTGACCCTGAGAGCTTTAGCTCAATTTGTGATTTCCTTTTAAGGGTTATTTTTTTTGGTACTGTCTTTTCTTTGTTACCTTCATCAATTCCATGGCTCTCTCGAAGATGATTGAGTAATTTCATTTTAGCATCATCGTTTATAGTATCGTCTCCACCATTTACTACAATCCCAGCATCAGCAAGCTGAGATAAGAGTTTCTCTAGCGGAACTTTAAGTACACTAGCGAATTGTGAAACAGTTACATCTGCCATTTATTGACTCCATTCATATTTATTCTTCGTCTTCATCAAACCAGTGTGATCTCGCATCCATAATTAATGCATCTGCTTTTTCTTTTTCCATATCCTCTATTTCAATCAAATCATCAGAAGCTAATTCAGCGAGATCTTCTCGAGTAATAACACCCTTACTAGCAAGTTTAGATGCCAAACTCTTCGTAACTCCTTTTAGCTCTAGAAGATCATCAGCTGGTTCAGCATTCTCAATAATTTCCTCAGCAACAATAGCTTGTGTGAGAAGCACATCTCTCGCTCGATTTCTTAGCTCATCAACTATGTCTTCATCAAATTCCTCTATCTGCATCAATTCAGAAGCGGGCACATATGCGACTTCTTCAACAGAAGCAAATCCTTCTTGAACAAGAATCAATGCAACTTCCTCATCAACATCTAGTTGTCCTGAAAACAATTCAATCAAACCACGTGTCTCTTGTTCATTTTTCATATCGGCGTCAACTTCTGTCATCACATTCAACTCCCACTCAGTTAATTCGCTTGCAAGTCGAATGTTTTGACCACCTCTTCCGATTGCCTGAGATAGTTTCTCCTCTTCTACAGCGACATCCATACTGTGCGCATCTTCATCAACAACAATAGATATAACTTCAGCTGGAGACATTGCATTAATTACATATTGAGCTGGATTATCGTTCCACAAAATAATATCAACTCTCTCACCAGCAAGTTCATTTGATACTGATTGCACGCGTGATCCTCTGATACCAACACACGCTCCAACTGGATCGATTCTGGGCTCATTGCTCTTGACAGAAATTTTTGCTCTGAGACCAGGATCTCTTGCAGCGCCAAGGATCTCAATTAAACCTTGTCCAACTTCGGGAACCTCAATTTTAAAGAGCTCTATCAAGAACTGTGGAGACGTTCTTGTTAGGATAAGTTGTGGGCCTCTTGGCTCGTCTTTGACCTCAGCGAGTATGGCTTTGACACGATCGTGCATTCTAATGGCTTCTCGAGGTATTAGGTTTTCTCTGGGTATAAAACCTTCTGCATTCCCACCTAGATCAATATAAGCGCCGTTCCTATCTACACGTTTTACTAAACCCGAGAGCAGTTCACCCACACGATCTTTGTATTCGTCAGTGACTTGATCTCTCTCAGCTTCACGAACTTTTTGCACAATCACTTGTTTGGCCATTTGGGCCGTGATTCTCCCAAATTCAACCGAATCTATTGGCACTTCAACATATTCACCTGGCGTAGCATTTTCATCAATATCGACGGCGTCGATCATTCTGAGCTCTTGATCAGGAAATTCAAGTTCTGTAGATTCATCCTCGAAAACCATCCATCTTCTGAAGGTTTCATGCTCACCTGTTTTTCTGTCAATCTGAACTCTCGCGTCGATGTCCTCTTCGTGTTTTTTTGCTGCTGCAGAAGCGAGTGCTGCCTCAATGGCACCAAATATAACGTCTTTTTCAACGCCTTTTTCATTTGAAACCACCTCAACTACCGTTAGTATTTCTTTACTCATTTTAATTTATATCTCCAAAAACATTCTTTATAACTCAGGAACCAGCCTTGTGTTCTCAATTGAGCGCATTTCAATAGTATGCTTTTCATTATCTACTTTAACTACAATCTGATCTTTTGATGCTGATATTAATCTGCCCCGATAGTTCCTTCTTCCCTCTATCGTTGGGAGTAATTTAATTTTTACTTCACTATTCAGAAACTTCTGATAGTGCTCGTGTTTTTTCAAGGTCCTGTTTAGCCCTGGAGAAGAAATCTCTAGCACATAATCTTCAGAGATTGGGTCCTCTACATCAAGCAGTAAGCTGACTTGACGGCTGACCGATTCACAGTCATCCAATGATATGCCTTCAGGTTTATCAATGAATAATCTCAATAACTTTTCACGGCCATGCTGCTTTACTTCGATGTCTGACAATTCATAACCCATGCCATTGATTGCTGGCTCAACGATCGTGTTTATCTTTTCTATTTGCATTTTCCCATGTTTGACATACAAAAAAAGGGACCTTAGTCCCAATTAACGTTAACTCGTTCCCCTAAAAAAAAACCCCTTTGTGGGGTCAGATTTCTACGTTTAATATCTATCCAAGAGCATTATAGTGCAATTTAATGTGGAAAAACAATAATATATTTCATTCTAATTCTGAATAATTAAACAATCCATTCACATCTTAAGCTCAGGGGACCTCTAAATGCCCATCCATCAAAATCAACATCATTGGGATCGGTTAATTTTAAATTTTTTAACCGATCAAATACTTTCGGCAAAGCAATATCAGCAATCAATGCACGTGATACCCATGCACCAGCACAATAATGTGGTCCAGCACCAAATGTGACGGTAGGTCTCAAATCTCTGCTTGAATCAAAGCAGTCTGGATTATCAAAAAATTCTTCATCCCTATTTGCAGAACTGAACATAAAAAAGACTCGCTCGCCTTTATCAAACTTAATATCGTTGTATGTGTATTCTTTTGCTATTTCTCTTGGGGACATTCCAATGGGTGAGATCCACCTGCCATATTCTTCAAATGCTTGTAACCATGAGTGATGGCCTTCTTTTACTTTAAGGAGTTGATCTGGCTCTCTCAAGAGCGCCCAAATACTGCCCGCGATAGCATCCCTTGGTTCATTTTGACCGCCGGATATTGCTAACTTAACATTAGCTCGAATCTGTTCTTCAGACAAACCTGCTTCAAGTTGCACACTGAGTATTGAGGCATTAGGTTTACTCTTTAACTCAGGAATCATTTCGTCGATATGAAAATCTATTGATCTTGTACAATCATAACAATTTTCTTCAATGGTCTTATCTCCAACATAATTTGCACAGCCATCAATCATGCCTTGGCTCACTCTATCCATTTCTTGGTAACTCATATTTGTGAGACCGGTAACCAATTTAAGTGCTTCACCTGATAGTGGTTTGGCATATGCTTCGATTAAATCTGCTGA